>Ga0255743_10001153_pt1 | contig 22719 bp, 33 predicted proteins | sample 101ome_19_FD_179950 | JGI IMG/M metagenome (GOLD analysis project Ga0255743, IMG submission 179950) | Coastal salt marsh microbial communities from the Groves Creek Marsh, Skidaway Island, Georgia - 101405AT metaG (version 2) | ecosystem: Environmental > Aquatic > Marine > Intertidal zone >... | reverse complement strand
GATCATCCAAAGCTATTAAAACAGGTTCAGGATTATGAAGTTGGGACCGTTGACTTTGTATTCCACTTTGGTTTGCAGTTCTCACGCATTTTTTCAGCGCAGTCTTTGAGTTTCTCTCTCCGTTGCTTATCAGACAGCACATACACCGCTGCAGCGCCACCTATAGCACCTGCGGTTACACCAGCCATAAAGATATTTGCTGCTACAAATTTTAACGGAAAAAACATCCTAATCTCCTCAATCGTGTCTGCGGTATAGATGTAGGATTGAAAGCCAGTCGCTCCAATTACATATTGTCACGGATATTTGAAAAACTTTTGGGGGAATTAGCTTTCGGCTCAGTAGCTATCATATTTATCATATCCTGCATCTCAATACGACAAGTATGAGATGCTTCGTGTCAGAAGCATGATCTTTGGCAATGTCGATTAATGATCAAAATCAAGCAGATCAGGGCGATGGGATATAGCCTCGAACATACCAATAATTTCTGATTGTGGGATGCGGTCCAGAATACCGGCACTAATTTGTTGTTGGTTCCATATTAAAGATATTGCTGGGTCGTGAAGCATCGCCCAATTGCTGAAAAAGCGGTTACTCGCTCGTCTACTTACTAATTTTTTAATTCCGACATGACGATCGTCACGACATATGCGCATATAGGTAGCATTGACTGCTTCCAAGCTGCCCTCAAGCAATTGCAAATATATATCTTGCCTGCAAACCAGTGCTCCTGAAACATTATCTCGCGCATTGCATTTTCTTGCGACATCTAAAATGGTTTGTAACGTAGCGCTATCGTATCCTAATGGTTGAGATGCATAAATAATTTGCATCGGTTTATGACTGAGATACGTTATTTGTGAGATGGTCGTCACCCCTGTGAGAGCGATCAAATCTTATCAAATACTGAACGCGGTTTCGAGCTATAATTATCACTTGAGGCTAAAGACAACCAATTAAAACGCAACTAATTTTATTTGGGTTACGATTTGTAGGGAATTGAGTAGTTCAAAGTTGGGTTTAGCCAACATCAAAATTAAGCAAAGTATTTCATCATTTATTTGTAGATAATCTCTGTATTTAAATCAGTGCGTTTATGAAAATCCCAGTAAGTATCAAGTATTTTTTGGGTTACTTCACCAGCAGCATCATTACCCAAAATCTGGTCATCGACGCGTGTCACCGGAACTATTCCCCCAGCAGTTGTCGCTGTGAATACTTCATCAGCATTTTGCAGCACCATCGCAGAGATATCGGTTGCTTCACAGGGAAGTTGTAATTCACCGCAAATATCAAAGACTGTCTTTCTGGTTATACCTTCAAGCGCACCAGACTTTGGCGTCACGACCTTTCCATCAATTATAGCAAAGATATTGAACCCAGGCCCTTCAGTGATAAAATCGTTTTGATCCAATAAAACTGTAGTATCGTAACCTTCATCAAGTGCTTGAAACAGTGCAGCCGTCATGTCACCCCAATGATAGTTTTTTACGGTGGGGTCTACTGATTGTGCAGATATACGCCTAGTTTCCTTTGCAATTGAAATATGTGCCCCACGTTTTGCTACTTCTTGTGGAATGACCCAAACGAATGGCACAGCCCAGGCGTAAAAATGATTTTTGCAAGACCTTGGGTCGCGTGTTCCTGGAATAATTGGGGTGCCACGTGATGCTACCATGGATACGTAAGCAGATTTTAATCCAGAAGTAGAAATTAGCTCTACAAGTGCCGACCGAATTTCTTCTTTTTCAAGCCCTATGTCTAATCTTAGTTTGCTCATAGATGTTATAAAGCGCTCAAGATAATCATCTATCCTAAAAAAAGCGCCATTCCAGACGTGGACGACATCATAAGTAATGTCAGAACGTGTTAAACCCCAATCTAAGACTGATATTTTTGCCTCAGAAATTGGGATAACTTCTCCGTCCATCCAAGCTGCACCTGCGGAATAATCCATATCATCAGACATCTTAATCCGCCCACTTAATCGAGCATCCAATCGAGGGAAACTGTAGATCAGGCCCTTTACCAGTTTCTTTGATTTGCATCATTGCATCGTAAAGTTCACGGGACAGTTCGGGGGGGCGATCACGCCGATTATTCAGTCGTCCACGATATTCCAGCTCTAAGGCTGAATTAAATCCAAAGAAGTCTGGTGTGCATTGAGCATCATATGCCCGCGCAACGGATTGGTCTTCATCATGTAAATACGTAAAATTAAATGTATTCTGCACAGCAAATTTCTGCATCTTATCAAAGCTATCGTCGGGATATTTAATCGGATCGTTTGAACAAATTGCCATGACTTCAATTCCTTCATTTTGAAGGGCTTGGGCTTCATACTGCATGTCATCTAACGCACTGATAACATAAGGGCAGTGATTACATATGAACACTACAACTGTACCATATTTGCCAGCTAGATCACTTAAATTAAGCCTGATGTCATCCGTTGATCTTAAACTGAATGTCGGAGCCTTTATACCGCGTGCAAATTCCATTACGTGATCACTCACTTTTTAAAAACATATGGATTGTGATACCCTAGATACTTCCGCCGTTTGACAGATACGTCAATTAGTCTTTTACCAATTTTGTCTTCAAACCCCCACCGCATGGGGATCATGGAGTGCCAATGCGGGCATCGCAAACATTGATTTTCGGAGCGCCAGCATCACGTTTGTGTAATGGTCGAGTGGATTTGACCAGCTAGCTGACGGGCGGGTTTTGCCAATGCTATGACGTCTGTCAGCTCATAAAGGGTCGTGCCTGAATACACGCGAAACGGTCAACGGTAAGCCAGTTAGGATAAAAAATGACACCTTTATACGGGTTCGGCGATAAGGCTGGGCAACCCAAAGACTACAAGTGCGACTGTTCTTTGTGTGGCGCAGATCAAACAGATTGGGAAGCGTTGAGTAATACGCAAAAAATGGTCAGAGCATTAATACTAATAGCACAATACAAGGTTCATGAAGATTTGAAGAAGCAACCGTTTAAAAATTAAACAACCAAAGATTTGGCTCTCTCAAGTATCTATTCATTACTGATACAAAAGGTTTGGTGCTGGCGCGACGTATGCTAACGTTAATAATGGCTGAACCCAAAGCAAAGCTATTCTATTTCAGGTCAGATGGTATTGGGCCTTATAAGGCAGACCATTGGTTCTCATACTGTCTAACGTCAGCGCCTTTGGGACAGATTTGACGATTTGATCGAGGAGGATTTCTGGTTCATCGTAACCTTCATGGAGTGAAGATGAATAAGAAATCCGTTGGCAGCAAAGAGGCTGCAGGGCTTATGCCTGATGGCGATTAGAAATCACAGCCAAGCGGATGATCTCAGGGCTCGTTTTAAAATACCTGAATGGGGAGTGTTTTGTCATACGGAGAGGCTACGGAACCGCCCGCCCCGTCTCAAGCTCGTTTTGTCTGACAGTACCCAGGTTCATGCTTGGCGATCTACACCGTAATCAACGCAGAGTTCCGAGAGAACGGCGTGTAGCCGCGCGATGATTTCTGTGCGTGGTGAAGCGGTTCTTTCTACGATGCCAATCTGGCGAATTACCTGAGGGCTTCCAAAGGGAAGGCGGGCGATATGCATATCTCCGGGTTCCTGTAGGGCCACATGGGGAACAACCGATATGCCGAGACCTTGGCGGACGCAGGTGACGATCGAACCGATGGTGTCGATCTCGGCCACATCGTTTGTCACGACCCCCAAGCGGGATAATTCAGTGTCGATTAGATTGGCCAGGGGTACGGCGCTGCGAAAACGAATGTAGGGGCGCGTGTTTAATAATTCGAGCGGATCGCTCGATTCCACTCCGGGTGGCAAGATCAGCCAAAGTGGCTCCCGCAGGAAAGGACTCCACCGCAGGGCAGTTGGAAATCCCAAGTGTTCGGCGACGATCGCGGCGTCTAGTCGACCTGCGGCTACATCTGAAATGAGTGTCGAGGATAACGAAACACGCAGGCTAGGTTTCAGGTCTGGATAACGTTGGCGCATCTGCACCATCGCGCTTGGAAGTAGGTTCAGAGCACTGGACCGTACCGATCCCAGCAATAGCGTACCGGCGATCTGATCACCGCGTAAACTGGCCTTGGTGTCCTCTTCGCGCCGTAGCATGTCCCGTGCCATTTCAATGACCTGCAGACCATCCGGAGTAATGCTAGGAGGACGTGTGCCGCGGTCAAAGAGCGTGACCCGCAGTTCATCTTCCAGTGCGTGAATTTGTTGGCTGACCGCCGAAGGTGTCAGGTGGACGACCTCTGCTGCCTGCGCAAAAGTGCCATGGGATTGTATCGCTAAAAGTGTCTTGAGCTGTCGCGTGTCCATCACTAAATCCAGTTTTTCTAAATTTAATAACCAGAATTTGGCACTTTAGTGAAGAGTTTTTTCGCATTAACGTTTTAGCGAAGAGAAAGCGCAGTCCGGTTAGGCAGACCCCTGTGAAGTACTCTATCGAAAAATTTGAGGGGAAGGCGTCCAGACGCTATGAATACACACGCGATGAGTAAGACAATCCTCGTTACGGGACCTGACCTCGACCCAGGGGCGGCTCGCATAGTGGCGGAGCACGGATATCAGACTGTGCATACCCCGCCTTATGCCGACAGCACAGTCATATCCGCGTATCTGAAAGAGACGGGAGCAGAGGGTGTCGTGTCCCGAATGGGTCGATTAGATGCGGCCATTATGGATGCCGCGCCCAGGCTTAAGGTGATTTCAAAACATGGGGTCGGTGTCGACAATATCGACATCCAGGCTGCTGCTGAGCGGGGTATTCCGGTTCTGGTCGCGACTGGCGCAAACGCTGTTTCCGTTGCCGAGCACGTGATTGCGCTGCTACTTGCCACGGTGAAGCGCGTGCTGCCTCTCGATGCTGGTTTGCGTGCCGGACGTTGGGAAAAGCCAGGTTATTCTGGCAGTGAGATTTCCGGATCAACTATGGGGCTGATTGGTATGGGTGCGATTGCACAGGCCACGGGGCGCATGGCCAAGGGGCTTATGCTGCGCCTGGTGGGTTTTGACCCTTATGCCCCAGACAGCGCTTTTGAAGCGCTTGGCGTTCAACGCTGCACGAGTTTTGACGACCTGTTGGACCAGGCCAATATACTGTCATTGCATTGTCCGTTGACCGACCAGACGCGGTCCATCCTGAACGCGGATGCACTGGCTCGTATGCCAGCGGGTAGCTACGTCATCAACACCGCACGCGGCGGATTGATCGACGAGGCGGCGTTAGTCGCCGCGATTCAATCTGGGCATATTGCCGGCGCAGGGCTTGATACTTTTGCGGTCGAACCGCCTGCCGCTAATCACCCATTTTTCAACGTGCCGGAAATCGTAATGACCCCGCATATCGGCGGCGTGACTCGCCAGGCAGGTGCGCGCGTCGGTATCGACGCGGTGCGCGGTATTTTTCAGGTCCTAAACGGTCTGCCCGTGGCGCCCGAACGCATCATCAACCGCAAACTTTTAGCCGCCGCGCAGGCGGAACGATCCAGCGTGGGGAAATCGCTATGAGCATCGGTTTTCGTATCCTGAAACGCGATCGCGTTGCCCCAGCCGAACTTGTTGCTGAATTTGCAAAATTACCCGTCGCAAACGTGTCTGACAGCATGGCGCGTATGACTGCGGCTGGATCATCGCTGCGTCCGATGCATACGTCCGGGGGAATGGCAGGTGTAGCGCTGACGGTCAAGGCGCGGCCCGGCGACAATCTGATGCTACATAAAGCCATCGACATGGCACAGCCCGGTGATGTGATTGTCATGGATGCTGGGGGCGATACGACCAATGCCCTGTTTGGCGAAATGATGCTGGCCTATGCGATCAAGCGCGGCGTGGCTGGATTGGTGCTCAATGGTGCGATCAGGGATTCGGATGCAATGAAAGAGGTCAATCACCCGGTCTTTGCCGTTGGTGTAACGCATCGCGGCCCCTTTAAGGACGGGCCGGGTGAAATAAATGTGCCTATCGCGATCGATGGCATGGTGGTTCATCCCGGTGACATCATCATTGGCGACGGCGATGGCGTGCTTTGTGTGCCACTAGATGCAGCCGACGACATCCTAAAAAAAGCGCAGGCAAAGCTGGCGGCAGAAACCGCACAGATGCAAGCCATCGCCGAAGGCAAAAACGATAGGTCATGGGTGGATACAACGCTGCGTAAGCTTGGCTGTGTCCTGCCCAAAGACTGAAATACAAAAAAATCGCATGAACAGGAGGAATGACATGCTTAACATCTTTAAGAAAACCGCCATTGCAGGTGCAATGATCCTAACCGCGGGGACGGCGCTGGCTGAATATCCTGAAAAACCCATCGAGGTGATCGTCGGATATTCCGCAGGCGGTGGCACCGACGTAATGGCCCGTACGACCATGCCATTCATTGAAAAATATCTGGGTAATGGTGCCAGCATCGTGGTCAAGAACATGCCCGGTGCTTCGGGCCAGATTGGCATCACCGAAGTGGCTGGTTCCGAACCGGATGGCTACACCCTCGGCACATTCAACCTGCCGGGCATGATGGCTCGTACGCTGGACCGCGAGGCGGCATACGACCGCAACAGCTTTACCTATCTGGCAAACGTAGTAAACGATCCCAACGTGATCGTCTCGGCGAAGGGCAGCGGGATAAATTCGATGGATGATCTAATCGCGGTGGCCAAAGAAGCCCCTCTGGCGGTGACCGTTGGTATGTCGTCTCTTGGTGGCGATGACCACTTCCTGCTGATCAAATTGCAGAAACTGACAGAAACCGAATTCACCGTCGTACCGTTTAAGGGCTCTGCCCCCGCGCGAACTGCGGTGATGGGCGGCCATGTCGCCGTAGGAATCTTCAACGTGTCCGAAGTTGCGAAATTTCAGGGTGAGCTGAACGTGCTTGGCGTTGCACAGCCCGCGCGTTCCGATTTCGCGCCCGAAGTTCCAACATTCCGCGAGCAGGGTCTTGATCTGATCAATGGCTCAATGCGCGGTGTTGTTGCCCCCGCTGGCCTGCCCAAAGATGTGGCAGATGCTCTGCGCGCGGCCTTTGAAAAGGCAGCGCAGGATCCCGATTTCCTCAAGGCCATGGCCGATACCGCTAACCCAGTGTCTATGGTTACCGGCGAAGAGTTCCGCGAGCTGACCGACGGTCTTTATGACCTGGCCAAAGAAACTTGGGAAACGACTCCCTGGAACTAAGCGAAACAAGCGCAGGGGGAGCTTTTATCTCTCTGCGCATCCCCTTCTGACCCAACGGATCCAGCACTATGACCGACCATCCAAAGAACCGCCTGCTCAGGCCCGAGACGCTGACAGCACTTTTCATTAGCGTCATCGCCATCGGATTCCTGGTTCCAACGTCCAAGCTACGCTCGATCTCGGCGTTGTTGCCTGCCGCGATGCTGATCGGTCTGATTGTTCTGGGCGTGGTTCTGCTGGTGATTGATCAACACAAAGCATCGAGAGGCGAAACCGCAGCCGCGATGACCAAAGCACCCAAACGTGTCGCTGGCGCGTTCCTGCTGATCCTTGGATACGCATTGGCAACCGATTTCGTTGGTTTCTATGTCAGTACCGCAATTACCATTCCACTTGTGGCTTTTGCTTTCGGCTATCGCAACCCGCTGGGCCTTGCGATTGCGACTGTCATCGTTGTAGGCACAATTTGGATGACCTTTGATTTTGGGATGTCACAAGATTTTCCCTCTGGCCGTCTTTGGGGGCGCTAAACAATGTATTCTGATCTTTTGCAAGCATTGCCGAACGTCTTGGAATGGACGAACTTTGCCGCCGTCATTATCGGGGTGATCGCTGGCATCGTTGTGGGTGCCATGCCGGGTCTGTCTGCCACCATGGCTATTTCTGTTCTTGTGCCGTTTACCTTTGGACTTGAGCCACTTGTCGCGCTCGGACTTATGGCAGGCATTTATAACGGTGCAATGTATGGTGGTGCGATCCCAGCCGTACTGTTGCGCATCCCTGGCACACCTGCTGCCGTTGCCACCACCTTTGACGGCTACCCGATGGCACAAAAGGGCGAAGGTGGATTCGCGTTACAGGTTGCGGTCATTTCTTCAGCTATCGGTGGCATCGCTTCTGCTTTTGCACTGATGCTGCTGGCCCCTCCTTTGTCCAAGGTGACGCTACTCTTTGGTCCTTCCGAAGTGTTCTGGGTTGCGGTCTTTGGTCTTGCCTCAATTGTTTTCTTGCTGGGCGGTAACCCTGTCAAGGGCCTGATTTCGGCCTTTTTTGGCGTGTTCGTTTCGGTCATCGGGTCTGACCCGATCTATGGCAACGATCGCTTTACTTTTGGCCAGCTTGAGATCCTGGATGGCATTCACATCGTGATCCTGCTGGTCGGCCTTTACGCGCTGCCGCCAGTTATTGACCTGTTAGAAACCCCACTAAGGACCGGCGTGGATAATTCCAAACTTGGTACCGAGTCGATCTGGAAGGCGCTGCCGCGTATGAAAGGGTATTGGAAGACCTGGTTACGCGGGTCGGCCATTGGCATCTGGATCGGTATTTTGCCCGGGGCAGGTGGGTCGATGGCGGCGTTCATGTCATATAATGAGGCACGCCGCAGCTCGACGAACCCCGATGTCTGGGGCGAGGGTGAGCCCGAGGGCGTTGCCGCCGCCGAAGTTGCGAACAATGCCGACACCGCGTCGGCGTTGATCCCAGCACTGACGCTGGGCATCCCCGGTACCGCTGTTGCGGCGGTCATGCTGGGGGGGCTGCTGGTTCATGGATTGCAGCCGGGCCCGATGCTGTTTCGCGAAAACCCTGACATCGTTTTTGGCTTTATGTGGCAGTTTCTGTTCGGTGCGATCCTGCTGGTGCTTTTGGGCGGCTCGTTGGCTACTAATTCGTTTGCCCACCTGCTGAACCTTCCACGTCCACTTCTGGGATCTGTCATCATCGTACTGATGCTAATCGGTGTTTATTCGATACATGGCCGTATGTTCGACGTTTATCTGATGCTTGGCTTTGGCGCGATTGGTTGGGTGATGGACCGGCTTAAGTTCCCGCTTCCTCCGGTCGTGTTGGGCCTGATCCTAGGCGGCTTTGCTGAAGAGAATTTGCGCCTTGCCCTGCGGATCGGACGCGGTGACCCGATGATCCTTTTCCAGAATACGACCAGCTTGATCCTCGTGGCGCTGACAATCGCCGTGATTATCGGCCCAACGCTGAAAAAGCGGTTCAGCAATAGCCGCAAGACCGCGTGAAGATCAGCTTGAAAAAAGTTTCATGCAGCCAAATCGGTGCGATAAGACGAATGAGAACTCACATAACCAACCACTCACCACAAAATCGTTTATGAAGATCGGTTGCTTTGCTACGTTTGTAGCCAAAGGGGACCGAAATGAAATTTGCAGATCAGAAGAAAGTCGAAATTTTAGAAGTACACGCTGAGGGCGAAGTTGGACAAATTGTGCTGAGCGGAGCCCCAGATATTCCAGGCGAGACACTTCTCGACCAAATGAACTATATCAACGAGTGTGATGACAGCTTTTTGAAGTTTTGCCTACACGAGCCCAGAGGCAAATCCCAAATGACTGTGAACCTCTTACTTCCCTCGAAGAACGCTGCCGCTGAATACGGGTTTATCCCGATGCAACCTGATGGTGCACACTCAATGTCTGGTTCAAATGCAATGTGTGTCGCAACTGCATTAATCGAGCTAGGTTTTGTGCAACCTAGTGGAGACAAATGCCGAGTACCGATCGATACTCCATCTGGGTTAATAGTTGCTAACGCAACCGTGTCCGGCTCGAAAGTAAGTAGTGTCGAAATTGAAATGCCACCAAGTTTCTTGGAGCATCCCAACATAGAGATCAACGTAAAAGACTTCGGAACAGTTACAGCTGATATTGCATTCGGCGGTTGCTATTTTGTGCTCGTTAATGCTGAACGGTTGAATCTTCAAATCTCCAATCAAAACGCTGGGAAGCTAGTGCAGCTAGGCAAAGCGATCAAAGAAGCAGCATCCGCACAAATTAAAGTGAAGCATCCGGAAATACCCGAACTAAACCAAATCGAATACACTATGTTTGTTGAGCATTCTTTACCCAAAATAAAAACATCGACTATTCTTTACCCGGGAAGAGTGGATCGCTCACCGTGTGGTACTGGCACGGCTGCGCAGTTAGCAGCCTTGGTTACGAAAGGAGAACTGCGGAGCAATCAAGAACTTATCTCCGAGTCAATCATCGATGGTAAGTTCTATGCAAGGGTGAAAGATAAAGTGAAATGCGGAGAAAGAGACGCTATTATTCCCGTCATGCAAGGAAGAGCATGGGTATACGGCAAATCACAATTTTTTATTGACTCTACTGATCCGTTTTTATCCGGATATACACTGAGTGATACTTGGTAGGTTTTGAGTAACCAATTCATATTAACAACAAGACACAACAAAAGCGTTCATGCAGATCGGACTGATTGCTACTGATGTAGCCAGCTTAGTCACGCTGGCTAAGTTTTGTCCGATCAAGTTCAGAGTTCCGTAAGGTAAGAGAGGTTTATCTATAAAATTAGGCTAACTATTTAGTGCCAACACAAGGAGACTTTGTGTTTCCGAAAAAACAAACGGTAGCATCTGTTGTTTTCCAATGCAAAATTATTTGCTGTAGCTTCCTGTTCGCAGCAAATATCGTGAGGTCAGACTACGCTATCCGCACTGGTTGGTAACTTTTTATTGTCATATGCCGAGATTTGGAAAATCTACAGGGCAGGGCGGGGTAAAACGGTATATAGCGCAAGCCGATTTGCGCACTGCACACAAAAAGCGCACGTCGCAGGCGGGCGCGCACGCGTGACAAAAAATCTGTTTTAAATCAAGTAATGAATTACGTGAGATAGCGTACTTTCACCATGAAATGTCTGGCTGAATGTCTGGCTGAACTACTAAAAAAAAATAGGCCGCCAATTTAGCTAAACCTCTGTTTTAATTGGCTCCGGCGGTAGGGATCGAACCTACGACCAATTGATTAACAGTCTGGGCGGAAACCAAAACATAAGTCGGAACTCGTTTACTCTTAAATTTGTAATTGCGTTGAAGGCCTTCGATGAGTTTAGACATTTGAGTATTCATGTATCATTATGATCGTGACCAGTGTGTCTCGTAGTTGAAGGAAAAATAGAATGTATGTGAGAGTGAACATGGTAGAATTTAATTCTCATGAAGGGATGCATGAGGCGCTGACTATCTGGAGAAAGAATGCTGCTCAATGGATGACAGGAGCCCAACTACTGTTCACGATGAAGACTTCAGATCAATCTGCAATGTATATCTCAGTTTATAAATCGCAAGAAGACGCTGAGAATGCACTGGATGGTCGTCAAAAATACGTTGATGCTATGGGCGACCTTGTTCACGATGTTTTTTATCACGAGGGTGATATGGATTTTGCTTTCCTTGATCCGGACATGTTGAAGCATGAAATGGTTGAAAGTTTGTAAGGGAAAAGTAGCTTGGCAATTGCACGGATAATTATGAATGAACTTGTTTCAACAGAAGCAACTGAAACCTTCATAAAAGGACACCGAGAGCAGGTAAAAAATGGTTTCTTAAAGATTGCAGACTTCAGTATTGCTGTTCGAACTGGGGAAACGTCTTTATTAATAGTTACAGTGTATAAAGACCAGGAAACATGTGATTCAAACAAAGATCAACGAATGCATTGGTTTAAAGAACATGACCATCTAATGAAAGACGACTTTTACTATGAAGGTGAAGTTGAGACCCTTTTGAATGGTTCAGATAGCAAACAAATAGCGTTAGAGCTGCTCCGTGAGTTTTAGTAATGTACCGGATACTAATGGTTGCCTAACGCCTCTTTTGTAATTCTCTAAGCCTGTCTGACAGTATCGCCATCACACCTCTGATTACTACATCCGACCCTGCAAGCTTTTTCTCGAAGTCTTTTTCCGAGCAATAAACGACGGTTGTTTCTTCTAAAGCTTTGGCAGTGGCCATTCTTGGTGCTGTATCGATGACCCCCATTTCTCCAAATATTTCAGTAGCTCCGAGTGTTATATCTGGTTCAATTAATTCATGGTTTGTAGGAAAGAATATTCCAACTTTTCCGTTTCCAACGATGTATAAGCCATCGGCCTTGTCGCCTTTCTTAAAAATCATTTTTCCAGGAGCAAAGTTTATTTTTTCCATCAGGCATTCCTAATAACTATCTTTAGCAATGACAGCTAACCACAAACTACAATATCTTCAAAATTGATTTTTTTGCTTATTTTTTGAAAATCTTTGATAATATTCTTTTATGGACGCTGATGAAATAAAACAATTGCAACGGCAAGTTAGTAAACTTCAGCTTGAAGCGAAGCTAAGAAAATCTGTTGCAAACGAATTAGAGCGGCAGAAAAATCTAGTGCAAAAAGCTCGTGATGAAGCCGAAGAGCAACGTGCGAAATTCGAGAGAGCTTCAGAAAGGTTATCGCAGTATTTGTCACCCCAAATTTGTGAACAAATATTGGGATCAGAGGAATTCTCAGGATTAGAAACAAATAAGAAAAACCTGACAATTTTTTTCTCAGACATCGTTGATTTTACAGCCCTTTCTGAGCGCATGTCACCAGATGAATTAAAGAATTTTTTACATTTTTACATGACAGAAATGAGCAATATCGCAATAGATTTTGGTGGCACAATAGATAAATATATTGGCGACTCGATCATGGTTTTTTTCGGAGACCCCGACACTGATGGTGACTCTGAGGATGCCAAGAAATGCTTTCGGATGGCTCTTCGTATGCAAGAAACTCTCAAGGACCGTCGTTTGCAGATTAAAAATGATTTTAATCTTCATGAGCCGCTTAGAATCCGCATTGGCATACACTCGGGGAGCTGTAGTGTTGGTAATTTTGGAAGCAAACACAGGCTCGAATATACTGCAATCGGACGAGCGGTAAACGTTGCAGCAAGATTAGAGAAAGCTTGTGAGGAGGAGGGAGTGCTGTGCTCGGAGGCAACTGCAACATTGCTGAAAGACGATGCGGTGAACTTAAGACTGCGACATGTGAAAGCCAAGGGAGTAGATGGATTAATCACGGCTTTCCAATGGAATATTAGAGATGTTTAAAAATGGTTAACCATGAGTACACTTTTAAATAGGAGAAAGCGTTTTGCAGGTTAATGTACATGGGTGCAGGGGCTCAATTCCAAGCTGTAGTGAGGAGACCGTCGGTTACGGCGGGAACACTTCATGCTACGAAATTAGATTTGATGACTTTCAACTAATCATAGACACAGGTAGTGGTTTCAGGACTGTCAAACTCGACCCTGATTTAGAGAAAGTCATACTTTACAGTCACTGGCATCATGATCATATTCAAGGTCTTCCATTTAATAGCGATATATTTAATAGCGCGAATGAGATCGCTCTTTGCAGTGCTTTATCAACCAAACGACCTTTTCGTCATACCCTTCAGACCTATTTTTCGGGTGGCTACTTCCCAGTTGATATTGTAACTGTTTTGAAAAATTTGAAGTTCTTCAATGTTTCTGAACTTCAGCAAAAGTTTAAAACGGACTTTAAGTTAGATTGGCTCGAACTCAATCATCCTGGAGGTTCTGCGGGCTATAGTGTGCATTATCAAGACAAAAAATTCTGCTATCTTTGCGATAATGAATACGAAACATCTCAATTAGAAGCATTGACGGATTTTTGTGAAAGTGCCGATCTAGTAATTTGGGACGGAATGTTCACTAACGATGAACTTACACAAAAGAAAGGCTGGGGGCATTCATCAATAGAACAAGCTTTAGATTTTTTTCAAGCCGCTGATGTAAGTAAGGTGCTTATTTCACATCATGATCCATCAAGAACGGACGCACAGCTGGATAACTTAGCGATATTATTACCTGAAGGTGTGGATTTTGCGAAAGACGGAATGAGTATTTCAATTTGAAAAGAAATCAGCCATGTTGCCCTGCAGCAGTGACGTGGTTGTGGGTCACTTCACCCTCGTGATAAAAGCTGTCTTTGACATAAGGTTCCATTAATTCCAGCATTTTTTGTCTGCCCGTGAGATTTTTTTCAGCTTCCTCAAACGAAGGATAAAGTGCAATGGAAATTCCTGAAGTAGGGCCAGTCTTAATATTTATAACCTGTAAAAGATTTGGGAACAGTTGGTCTCTCACTTCAGTATAAATTTTTTCCACTTTTTCTATACCGTCCTCGTCAAAGAATTCATGCATCGTCACTCGCGCAATCGTCATTTAAATTATCCCTTAATTATCGTTTCGCCTAATTCAGCTATACATCATCGGAGGCCATCGCTTCGATAATAGCTGATATACGCTCCACGGTTCCGTTGTGATCGAAGCTTTCTTTCAGCGATGAAGCGCTACCAATCCATTGGTATTTATTGTAAGCGAATATTTCGACATGTGGGGTGAATTCGATTTCATTCTTTAAAAGTCCGGCAGGTACGTAGGTCAATCCATCTACGATTTCAGGCCTTGATGCCATCCTGGTGCCACATGTTTCGCAAAAATCGATTTCCAATTTTAAACCGCTACCAGCCTCGTATGTGTAGTTTCGTTGGTCTCCTGACAGTTCGATTTCATCCGTTGGAAACACCATGCCCATGTAAAGACCATTCCATAAAGCGTCACAGTCTTTGCAGTGGCAAACAAAATGCAGCAAAGGCTTTTCTGGTGTTTTGATTTTCAACTTCCCGCAAAAACACGTTTTCTCATGCATGTTTATCTCCTAATTAATAGAATTCTTTAGAAGTGTCCGATTTTAGGTTAAGAAAAATCAAACTGGCCACAACCTAGGTTTCTCAACTCCTCAATTTCAAATCCTGAATATGCCTTTGTTCGGCTTCCGTCCTTATCCTTCTCTAGTAAATGATCAACGCTATCTAACCAATCCAACCCCTTATCTTGTGATGCAATTAAGGTCTCCATATCGGGGGAGGCACGTAATTGCACAATTTCGTCGGTAGTCGTTTTCAACCAAAATGAAAGTCTTTGCTGCTTATCGCCCCAAATATCCCTTTCGAGCCGCTTCGCTTCTGTCAAAAATCTTTCCAGACAACCATCTTTAGGAGTGTATTTAACGACTGACCAAAATGCCATTATATTCCCTCATCACTATTTCTAATCCTCAATAAATTCATCATTTTCACCAAATTCGCTTAGAAAATCTACTTATCTTTTGGATTTCTAACTACAACAGCTCTCCAGCACAGCCCGTCTTTAATTATACTAGTATTTGTTACGATATCACCCTGATCTTCCCATCTGGTAACAAGTACATGTTCGTCTTCATATAAAACCTTCACTTCTTTGAACCAATCCCAGTTCCAATTCGGGTCTAACGCAAGTTTAGCGAAACTTTCCACATGTTCATCTCTAGTTAGCAGGTCTGTTTCTCGGATAAACATATAATCTTCATGATGAATATTTTTGAATACTTGAAGATCCCAATTGGAATAAACGTCCAGATATTTTTTAAAAAGGCTCATTTAAGACTCCATGAGTATTCGCTATAATATCAATACTTTTCCGCAAAAACCGAGATATTTTAAATTCGAAAATCGGCGTGCAGCTTTTGCACTAAATTAGTTTGTTTACCACTCACATAAAGTTTAACCCCATTGGACTGACTGCCCCCAGCTTACGACACAAATTCAGGGATCGTCTCTGAGCCTCTAGATGCCCATTGTAACTGATAGATCAGATTGGTGGCTGGTCGTCCATTGAATCCACTTAGAGATCAAATGCAATGCATCAGTATCAGGCAAAACAATCAACGACATTTGTCCGCAGAACATCAATTATTTATAACTTTAAGTACCAAAAATCATGTTTCAAGCTTTATCGAAATGTATAAGAGAGGTTTACCTGTTTTTCTTGCTTTACTCTTCAAGCATTTCCCCGCTTCCGCCAAATTCGGTTGGGAAGTCTTTAAACTTTGGCAATCCGTCCTTCATTCGCAATATGGCGTTTTCATAATTAATGTGAGCTGTAGGATTGAAGTTAAAATCCTGAATCAACGCTCCGTATACATCGATAAAGCCGTACCCAACAGTGTGATCATTCATTAAATGACCACCACATTTAGAGCACCAACATTTTGCATGTCCTTCATTTTCTTCGTAGCGTTGGATGAATTCTTTTCCTGCTTTTATATTCACATCTTCTGGTTTGAAAAGAGTGGCGCTAGTTACAGGCGAGGCTGACCAAGCCCTACAATTTTTACAGTGGCATAAAATTTGTTGAAATGGTTCATTGTTTAACTCCACAACGACTGAGCCACATGAGCATTCTGCTTTATACTTCATTTATTTTCTCCCATTAATAGTTGTTTTGTCCTTGTTAATCGTAGAGTAACTCAATTTTTGCCCAATTGTAAAAAAATGATTATCTAACTAGACTTAATCCTGGGAGAGAAACATCATGGTAAAAATAAACAGACAATTTGTATCTGTGCTTGCTGCAGACTGCGTAGAATTCAGCAAGCACATGCTTGATGATGAAGACCAGACACTTGAAAGTCTAAAAAGTTGTAGATCGATAATTGATGGTTATATCGAAGATCATGGTGGACGGATTTTTCATACGGCTGGGGACTCTGTTTTGGCAGAATTTAAAAGTCCTATTGAAGCTGTAAACTGCGCTATAAATTTTCAAGATAGAATTTTTGAACGTAACGAAATTGTTAATCCAAAACTTGAAAAAGCATTAACCTGGAGAGTTGGAATTCACTGCGACGAAGTAATTTTTGAAGGACAAAACGTTTATGGAAACGGCGTGAATATTGCTGCTAGGCTTGAGACGCAATGTCCAGCAGGACAAATTTTAGTTTCACGGGCGATAAATGAGCAAGTTGTCGAAAGAATAAGTGCAATCTCTAAAGCTGCGGGCGAAAAAAAACTTAAGAATATTTCGGATTCTTTCGAAGTTTATTCAATTTCGACAGAGAAGACTGCTGGATTAAGCACTCCGGTCAAGGAGAATTTTACATCAAGCGAATTGAAAACAAAAAAGCCTGTCGTATCGATGATACCATTCAAAAATTTAAATAAAAATGAAGATAGCGCTTTTCTTATTGATGGTATTTTTGAAGATATTTTAACCGAGTTTTCAATGGTTAGGCAATTGTCCGTAGTCTCACGGCAGTCAAGTATGAACTTTTTTGAAAGCGAAGCTAATTTAGAGAGTTTCATTTCGCAATTTAGTGTTGATTTTTTGGTGCAAGGATCTGTTCGTTCAGCGGGTTCAAGAGTGAGAGTAACAGCTAATTTGATCCAAGCTGATACCCAACAGATTTTATGGAGTAAAAAATTTGATAGAACTCTCGATGATATTTTCGAAGTTCAAGATGAAATAGTTCGAGGAGTTTCGACCGAAGTCTTAGGAGAAATAGAGTTGGCGAGCCTCAACAGGTCAAAGCGTAAGCCCACAGAGAATATGACATCGTATGAATATCTACTTAGAGGCAAAGAGGGGCATCATAAACTAAGTGCGGAAGCGAATGCTACGGCATTGCAAATGTTTGATGCCGCAATTGAAGCAGATCCAAATAATGCTCAGGCATATGCATGGAAGGCCTGTACACTCGGGCAAGCGATGGTTCGTGGTTATGACGAAAGACCCATGCCGCAAATCATGAGCGATTTTGAACAGCTCATGTCTTCTGCATTAAGCATTGATCCTCACGATTTTGAGTGTCACCGATTGCAGTGTGCGGTTAATACGATGATGGGAAACATGCAAGCCGCATTAGAACATGGGAAAAAAGCATATGAGGCCGTCCCTAATGATCCAAGAATATTGCAGCAATATGGTGAAGTATTACTAAAAACCGGTGATACTACCGAGGGCTGCGATTTGATGTTACTTGCATTAGAGTACGATCCAATAGCTCAAGGTCAAACAAATAGCGATAAACGCAAAAGCGATGTTGTATTTGGATGTTTATTAGACGATCGTCCAGAACTTGGCTTGAAAATAGCGTCAGAAATTTCTAGCTGCTCCGCCAAAGTGGTGCTCTATGCTGCTACACTCGCAGTAGATATTTCAGGATCTATAGAGTCGTATTCTTGGTTAATTTCGGACATTCGAAAATCTAAGAAAGAGGAAATGATTGCAGAGATTGAGCAAATGGGGAAAGTTGATGTCGTGGTACAAAGCAAAATGAAAGAGGTTTATTTCGATAAGATTTTGCCACATTGCGCATAATAACAAGCACAAAAATTGTAAAAAAGAAAAAGGTTTGTAGATTTTTTAATTCATAATCTTACGCATGAATATAATCATTTTACAAACCAATTAATCGAACTGTTGGACAAAGCTGCATATGTCGAAGAATTTAGACTGCCTCCGGTTCAGCGTTTAAATATTCGAAATAGGTCTTCTTTAGATCGCTGTTAACATCGACGAACATTTTCATTTCATTTGGGAGTGTCATCATTAAATCGCCAAATCCTAGCGCATCTAATGTATCAATAATGGCATCCTCATCATCAGCGTACCAATGGCAATAAAAGAATTCGTTGTCCCCTCGCCAATGTCCGATTAATTCGGCACGTTCGTTTTTCATCATTGCAAACATTTGCGCACCAGTCATATTCTGCGCAGCGGCGTCAAATGCTGATTTACTCTCTTCACTATGAAATGTGTGAGTACACATAATATGTTTGTTGAAAATGTTGAAGTTGAAGTTAAGGCTGAAGCGTATGATGGGCAGAGAGATATTGCGCTAATTTATGCAGAAATTAGAGGGTATTTGATACTTGGTCCTGAACCAATGTTTGCAAAAACAGATTATGTGTATGTGTTAAAATTTGATGATGGCAAAATAAGTCATCTGACGAAAGTTTGGGACTTTAAGCTCCCATGAATATTGATGAGTTCAATTAGTTTTTAACAGTTGTAGAGGAGCAGAGTAGATGCCAGTTGCAAATGTCGTCATGTTTGAATTTGAAACATCTGCTGATCTAGAAAACTGGGCAGAATGGTACAAACGTGACGGACCTTTTCCGAATAATGAAATATCACTTTTCGTCAAAACCGGAGAGACATCTGCTTTCGGGATTGCCTCTTATCCAACAGAAGAAGATAGAGAGTCAGGTGGTAAATTGCGTGATGCTTTGGTTAACGGTGATGTTCCGTTTAAAATAAAAGAAATTATTCCCTTTGGTGGGCCAGTTTTGGTAGAATTTATCGATGGAGTTTTGTTCCCCAAGCGCGTTAAGTAAACCTTGTTGGTTCATTTGTTTTGGGATCAGGGATTTTTTGCGAAAATAAATAGGATCAAATGCAGCATGTCCAATAAAATTTGGTCAATCGTAAAATTTAAAATCAAATTGGGTTGCGAGGAAGAGTTTCTCGCAGCACATAACTTTAGTGATGAACACAAGTCTCATTTCTTATCATTTAGGGCAATAAGAGTGGACGAAAATTTAGTTGTGCATATTGCGGAATATGAGAATATCGAGAAAGTGTTCGCTGCTCAGGATCAAGGCTTGGATTGGCTTACTTCGGTCGAACATTTAATTGAGTATTACCACGATAGTCGCACAGAAGCTTTATCCGGCATAGAAATTTACTCTCACTAAATAGCACTTTTTTCAAATATATATTTATTTATTTCAGATACTTATAATTATATATTAATGTGAAAAAATAATCGTTTAGTAATTAATACCTCTTTGGCTTTTATTGAATATTGATAAGCGCATTGTATCGAATGTTTGCTTCAGTTGTTGCAGAAATTTCACTGGAGTATGCGTTTTGTATTTGCTCGCACTACAGTTCAATCTCTTGAAAAATAGATACTTTTACACCTAATCTCTCATCATTATCATTGATATCGTCACGTCGTATGTGTTCGATCACCTGATCCATAGCGTTTGCATCAACAAACTCAGCGAAACCAACTACGTTATGGTCGTCGATTTTCATAATATATTCGTTCACGATGAATTTGGATCGCTCAGCTTTCATACTTTCCCAAAATGCTAACCATTCATCGAATTTACCACTTTCTATTGTCCAATGAGTTGCAAGTTTCATTTTACTCAACCTTAATTAAACTTTTATGAACTCTACTAAGTTTTTACACAAAAGAGCACCAAAGCAGTTGGTTATTTATTCATCAATTAACATTCCAGATGTTGCACGCGTGTGGCCTTCCTCAATTGACCATGCTTCTAGAAGGTGCCTGATTGTATCGAGATGTGCCAAGGATATATCTTGATCATCTCGAATTTCGTCTATTGATGGAGATATTTTAACGAGGTACAGCTCTTCATCTATTTGAGATAAAAAACGTTGCTGGCCAAATTTTTTTCGACATTTTTCATTATGTGCCTTTAGCTCATCAATGACTTCTTCCATTCTACCAGCTTTTGGTCTGAATCTGATTATGCTCAAAACTTTCAATTTTATCCCCTTATTAAGTACACTTAAATCACTCGTTCTTTGGCGGTATTATCATTCGCTCATCGGTAATATCATACGTGGTAACAAAGCGATGCATTTCTTGAGCCATTGTAACCATGCTTGATTCCATTCCGGTTTCTTCCAGTAGATCATGGATATCGGACTCATTTTCTGCCTCCCAATGGCAAAAGAAAAAGTCTTCACTTCCTCGCCAATGCTGGAGTACGCGTGCGCGTTGTCCTGTAAGTTTATCGAAGAACTGTCGATCAGTTAAAACAGTATCTGGGTCACTTGATTTCTCCCATGCTTCTTCGGAAGAGAATGTATGTGTACACATAAAATGTTTTCTCATCATTGTCTCTTTTAGCAATCAGCCTGACATCTCTTCAGTTCGCAGCAACATCTGATTAATTACAATAATTGGGTAGGAACACCTAATCTTATTTCAAAAAGACCATAGACGACTAATGTTTTTCAATTCGATCTACCAATTTCGCGCTTCGTTATTTTTGTATATTGCTCTTAAATATGAATGCACGAATTTTAACTGAGGGTCGTGAAGTGTCTTATTGGTCCGTGATAAAGTATAAGCCCAAAAAAAATTGTGAGGACGAGTTCCTCGAAAATGCTGAAAGACTAGAAAACGAACTTGGAGCAAGTGAACGGTTGAGTGTTTGGCTTAAGACTACGGATGGCCAAGTTGTGCAGCTAATATGCAAAAGCTCACTTGATGCAATTATTGAAACTCAAGATATCGGACTTGATTGGTTAGATAGCGTCGACCATTTACTCGAAAAAGATGAAGAAGGCAGTCGCACTGTTGCTTATTCAGGATTTGAGGTTGATACACTGAGACGTGAATTTGGACTAAATCTCAAATTCACCGACGTATAAATGCAAAAGTGTGTACCCCAAGAACGTGAACAAAAGTAAATAATGATTAACATTTAAGCGGTGTTAAATCGTTAAAATATGCTCAAAATGTTGTGCTTAAAGCTTGATAGAAAGTAGCTTTCAAAGCTAAAATTAGCGGCTTCAATCATAACTTATTATTAAAGGGTTTTGTAATGGCAATTAAGCAATTTATGGCAGTTCATACTTACCACACATCAGAAATAAGGGAGCAATTCCTTGATGATCTCTCACAAAGCGATACCACTGAGCGCGAGTGGAGCGTCAATTGGACTTTTGAAAAATGTAAGGCGATAGCAACCTGGACGGGGGCAGACGACTTTTTTTTCTGTTTGTGGGAAGCAGAAAATGAAAACGATGTAATAACGTCTCTCACTGAGTATGGAATGGACGACTATATTTTCACTGCGTTATATCCTATCTACATGGAAATAGACACAAGACGTATTAATAATGATCGCAAACCATTTAAAGACTTGGTTGGTTGGCGCGATAAACTCGATCCAAAAGACGAATAATTCGTTCAAATATCTGAAAATAACATTACTGAAGGTACCTTTACTGCATCTTCAAAGTTAATTTTAAGTGAACTTATTTCATAATATCTTAGGGTTGATCGTAGTCTGCTACGACTATGCCAGAGCATGCCTCAGTTCTACTTTCACCAAATAGTACAAGCATGTGTTCAACTGTATCGAGCCAATTGACACCAGTTTCCTCGTCTGCACTTGTTTTGTCAATTTCCTCGTATTCCATGATGCTCATGTATTCATTATCGGGAAGGGAGATCAGCCGCATACTTATTGAATTGGAATAGTCATACGCATTTATTGCATCAACAAACTTTTGTTCAAATCCGTCTTTAACTTTGTATTTTACAACAGTGATTACATTCATTTCAAATCCCGACGCTTTCACTTCGTTTCACATCCACAGCATTCCTGAAATAAATCACCAATTCAACCCTGCCACAACGACCACAATTTGAGCAGCGGGAATTGTTCTTAATTTGAGCAATCGTCTGCAAACCTTTCGCCATAAATGTAGCCACTGGCGCGTTGGCTTGATGCCGACAGCAATCGCATTGAAGGTGCAGCCAGTGTGCAGGGATGAGTGAAAGTTGGGTCATGTAGACACGATATTGGGTAAATTACGGTCAGTAAATGGCACAAAGTACCCTGAATTATGTACCCCTAATGGACCCCCGGAGACATTTGAGCATACAAAAACACCTCGCTAAATCCGCTAAGATGTTGTTTTGATTGGCTCCGGCGGTAGGGATCGAACCTACGACCAATTGATTAACAGTCAACTGCTCTACCGCTGAGCTACGCCGGAACTTGGGGGTGCGTATAACAAGTGCGATTCAGGACGTCCAGAGGGTATTT
>Ga0255743_10001147_pt1 | contig 22828 bp, 33 predicted proteins | sample 101ome_19_FD_179950 | JGI IMG/M metagenome (GOLD analysis project Ga0255743, IMG submission 179950) | Coastal salt marsh microbial communities from the Groves Creek Marsh, Skidaway Island, Georgia - 101405AT metaG (version 2) | ecosystem: Environmental > Aquatic > Marine > Intertidal zone >... | reverse complement strand
AACGCAGACTATACTATATTCCTTGACACTATAGATATTTCACGTTATAATGATACAAACAAAATGTTCGTAAAGCCTGACAATGCTGACCTAACTATAAGAGAGCATTTGCAGGAAAATGCAGTAGATTTGATTCGTAAAAGGATAAGAAATGCAACAACGGTTGGAAAATATAATACTAAACACCCTTTTGAGTGATGAGGATTACTTTAGAAAAGTTATTCCTTTTCTCAAGACTGAATATTTTTCAGGAGAACACAAAACACTTCTTAGCAAGATAACACAGCACGCTGACAAATACAACAAAGCTCCAACAAGACAAGCACTTGCTATTGCTATCGAAGAAGATAGGAAAATATCAGAAGGTGAACTACCCGCACTTAGTGAGTGGTTAAAGACAGAGTATGAGAACGACTCTGATGCTGAATGGTTGTTGAATGAAACAGAAAAGTATTGTAAGGATAAGGCAATCTACAATGCTATCATGGACAGTATTCAGGTTATTGACGGCAGAGATAAGGACAGAGGTCCTGACGCTTTGCCTGATATGTTATCAAAGGCACTACAGGTAGGATTTGATAATAACGTAGGGCATGACTATATTGAAAACGCAGAACAGCGCTACGAGTTTTATCATAGACTAGAAGAAAAGATGCCTTTTGACTTGGCAATGTTCAACGAGATTACAGAAGGCGGACTTGCTAATAAAACATTGAACGTAGCACTTGCAGGCACAGGTGTGGGTAAGTCATTGTTCATGTGTCATATGGCAGGAAACGGTATTTCTCAAGGTAAGAATGTTTTGTATGTGACACTTGAGATGTCAGAAGAACGCATAGCAGAACGTATTGATGCTAATCTAATGAACTTGCCTATAGGACAGTTAAAAGATTTGTCAAAGCAAATGTTTGAAGATAGAATTGGAAAGATAAATGAAAAAATACAAGGCAGGCTTATCGTCAAAGAATACCCGACAGCCTCAGCACACGCAGGACACTTCAAAGCGCTCCTCAACGAACTCAAGCTCAAAAGAAACTTTGTACCTGATATTATATTTATTGACTATCTTAATATCTGTAGTAGTAGTAGGTACCGCTCTGGCTCCTCCGCAAACTCTTACACAATCATTAAGTCCATTGCAGAAGAGCTACGAGGCCTAGCAGTTGAGTATGATGTTCCTATAGTCACAGCAACACAGACTACAAGGAGTGGTTACAATAGCAGTGATGTTGAACTGACTGATACCTCAGAATCATTTGGTCTCCCGGCAACAGCAGACTTAATGTTTGCACTTATAAGTAATGAGGAGTTAGAGAAACTTGGTCAGATTATGGTTAAACAGTTGAAGAATAGATACTCGGATCCTACACGTAACAAACGCTTTATGATAGGTGTGGACAGAGCAAGAATGAAACTGTTTGACGTAGAAGGTGACCCACAAGAAGGGCTACAGGATGCAGGTAATGATGATACTCCTGTGTTTGACAATACAGCTGTGGCAAAGTTTGGCACATATGACGGTTTTAAATTTTGATAAACGAAAAAACATATAAGTTCCAAAGAATAGATAGGTTACACTTTCTAAGATACTGTCTACCTGATGATGACATTAGTAACTATAAGATATTGGACTACGGTGGCAATCATGGTAATCTGCTAAAAGATGGCATGGCCGAGGGTGTTATACGCCCTGAAAATTATACTTGTGTTGATGTAGACTATAAAGTATTAGAAGAAGCTAGAAAAGAAATCCCTGATGCTGAGTGGATTTATTATAACAGATTCAATCAGTGTTATAACCCAACAGGAGAGAAAATGATTACTTTTCCTTTTGAGGATAATACTTTTGATCTTGCTTATGTTTATAGTGTCCATACACATTGTAGTTATGAGGACTTTGTTTTTGATCTCAAAGAACTCAGACGGGTTGCTAAAAAAGTTTTGATTTCATATTGTGATAAAGAACTTGTTAGATGGGTTTCTATGAAACGTAGATTTGATTATACTGAAATTCACCCTGATTGGGATGATCCTGGGTCAATAGAATCTTATAGGTATTATGTTGATAATGATATATCAACTACCAATCCTGATGAAATTAAAAATGATTGTGATTATCTTGTAACGGCTTATGACACAGACTGGCTTGTATCTCAGCATCCAGAAATAACAAGAACTATTCCTACAATGGCCATGACTAATAAAATTCATGGTATAACACAACCTTTTTTAATTATAGATGAATAGAATATTTCGCCACTATATGGAACATATAGTCACTTGGCACTGCAATTTGAAATGTACGAATTGCAGCTCAGGTTCTCCATTCCAGCCTCACCGTGATGATGACCTGTCGATATTTGTACGAGATTTAAACATATTGGGAAAATATGTTAATACTCCTTTCATAAGACTAATAGGCGGGGAGCCTCTCATGCACCCGCAGATATTAGATTATCTCAGGGAAATAAAGAAGGCGGGGTATAAAGCAAACCTCTCTACAAATGGTATAATGATTCCTACTATGCCAGATGAATTTTTTGAACTTGTAGATACATTATCTGTTTCTATATATTCAAACAATAATATAAACTATGGTAAAATCGTAGACTTCCTAGATAAGAAAGATATTAGTTGGGAAAATGTTTGTGATGTAAAAAGAACCCATGAACTTAAATCAATGCAATACTTCAAGGATAATTATGGTTGGCATGAGCAGGGTAGCTTTATTGTTCTAGACAAATACGAAAAACATACAGACGAAAGAGCAAGAGAAGTTTATGATCCTTGTTTACTGAAAGATATGTGCCATTCTTTTATGAATGGTAAATACTATAAGTGCAATATTTGTATTACAAAAGGCCCACAATATGATAATATGGGAATACCTGTAGAATGGAACTTTGAAGAAGAAGATGGATTTGATTTTACAGGAGACAATGAAGAAGAAATAATGGCAGGCCTCAGGGACTTTGTTGAAGGAGAAGGCCACAAAGAAATAATGAAAGCCTGCTACTATTGTGAAGGCTACAATACATCTCGCAATGAACCACACGGACAATTCACAAAGCAGCAAGTACACGATGTTATAAATAAGAAGATACCCATAACAAATATAACATAAGGGACTTTTTATGTCAGAGGAAAAGAAACCGTTGCCTGCAGATGTGAATGGTGATGGAATTGTTGATGATGAAGAAAAGGCAATGTATATTGAATTCAAGCGAAAAGAGCTTGAAGACCAAGATGCAATGCGTGACGCACAGCGCAGTATGGCCTGGTTCTCGCTGTGGGGAATGTTACTTTATCCAGCGGCCGTAGTTTGTGCTAGTTTGGCCGGGTTAGATCAGGCGCAGGCCACATTGGGTGACATGGCACCTACTTATTTCGTAGCAGTTGCAGGTATCGTAGCAGCATTCTTTGGCGCACAGGCATTTAGCAAAAAACAATGAGCACATTTCTATTTGGTGATGATTGGAAACTAAACTTAGCGAGAAACAAACTAAGGAATGCTTTCCATGTACACAAGTTTGGCGCAAACTCAGCGCCTGCAAACGGTGTAGAAGAAACTGTTTGGGACGGCTCCACTCTGTATCCTTGGTCAACATGGGACTCAGGTGCTGACAATGTATATCTCAAATCATCATCTTCAAGCGATACTTCTCTTACAGTATTCATTCAGGGACTTGATGCAGACTACAACCTTCAGTCTGAGATAGTCACACTGGATGGCACAGACCCAGCAACCACAGCAGTCGCTTCTTCTAATACATACATTAGACTTTTCCGAATGTATAACAGCAGTAGCACACAGGAAGTCGGTAATATTTCAGCACATTATGGTTCAGGTGCAGGTACTAAGGTAGCACAGATTACAGCAGGCGAAGGCCAAACACTGATGGCCGTTTACACTATACCTGCAGGCCATGTTGGGTTACTTATGGAATGGGACTTTTCAGGTAGTGCAAATGCTGCCTTAAATGCAAGACTGCTGGTTCGTCCTTCAGGCAATGTTTTCAGAAATCAGCATAACGCAGCCACTTACGGTGGACAGTATCACAAAGACTTTATGGTTCCTCTCAGATTTACCGAAAAGTCAGATATTGATGTCAGGGTGACAGCAGCTACAGGATCCGCTACTATTGCATCTACCTTTGAGTTGGTTATAGTCGAAGATAACGAGTTTTCACAGTGGTCTGAGGGCTATTAATACCCTGACAACTCTAAGCATTACAGCCCCTTACAGACCCTTGTAGGGCTTACCTAAGTTGTTGATTTTGTTGAGTTTTTTAGGGCTTGACAAGTGAACCTATATATAGTATTATAAGCATATAAGTCATTGATTCTATTGGCAAAAAGATTTCAAAAAAAGTGAAAAAAATGCTTGACATTTCCTCAGATTCGTGTATAATATAGCATATAAACAATGAGAAAACGGTTGTGAGGACTGTATATGACTAATGTAGATTTTATGGGTTATGAGATTGTCGCTGACGGCGTTGATGCCGGTCGTTACGCTACTCCAGAAGTAGCAGCAGAGGCCTATGCAAATGAACTGCATAGCTATATCTCAGATGCGTCTAAGGACGTATGGGGTTTCCGTTATCGTGGCCCTTTCCCTACAACCTTTGCCGAGTTAGAGGCAGAGGCCCAGATCTGGGACGACCGGATCAACACGATTTTGTTTGAGGAGCAGCACGAGGAGATAGAAAACCTCAATGCCTTCATTCAATACGCTCCTGACCTGGAAACAGCCGAGCGCTGGGCCAAGGATGTAGCGTAAATGCTTGACACTGATGCCATTCGGTGTTATCATTATACAATATTATGTGCGAACTCCGAAACGCACACAAGAATATATGCTTGAAAAAGCGTATTGGCTCCCATAAAAGTGGGATTAACTTTAGTAATGAAAGGAGACATTTATGTCTAATGTTACATCTACAACCCAGAGCCAGAAGGTTCTGAACTTCCTCCGTTCTGGCCAGTCACTGTCTGCTAAGCAGGCAAGCGGTCTGTTCGGTGTTACTTCACTTGGCAAGCGTGTTAGCGAGCTTCGTTCTGAAGGTCACGCTATTTACACTAACCGCGCTAAGAACGGTACCACAGTGTATCGTCTCGGTACTCCAAGCCGCGCTATGATTGCAGCTGCTTACCGTGCTGAAGGTTCCTCAGTATTTGAGTAATCATTTTGTAATGAGGTGAACCGGTCCTACCTTGCATATGGCTAAAAGACCGAGTCCTGGGCATGACACAAAAAGGCCCACTTCTTTTAGTATTCGGAGATACAAATGGCAAATCATGTAGATAACTTCCTAAAGGTCACAGGCAATCACGCTTGTATGGCCGAATTTTCACGCATTTTTGAAGAACTATCAGACCAAGAAGGCCTGCAAAATGCTAGGTTCTTGCCTGAGTGGGATAATGAAGATTATCCTTCAAGGGATTGGATGCAAGATCACATAGGTCCTAAATGGGCTCATGTTGATTACTACGAGGAAGGAAATGATTTTGTCAGTATCACCAGTGCTTGGTGTAGTATATTTCCGTTTACAAAAAATTTAGCTCGACATCTTGAGGAATTTGACCCTAGGGTTCGTATTGAACTCACATATATAGACGAGTTTGTGAACTTTGCAGGTGCTGCAGTCTGGGCCAATAGTGATTGGGATGTTGAGGAAGAAGATCACAAATACTTTGAAAAAGAATGGTTAGATCAAGGTGGTCTTGACTTTGAGCATGAGGACTATGATTCATGGGAATATCGAGACATGGTCAACGACAAGATTGCCTATTGGGCCAATGAAATGGCCTGTTGGATGGAGAATATGGATGAATGATATTTTTGATAAAGTCGGTTTTACCTGCTCCACTTTTGACTTGCTTCACGCTGGGCATATCACAATGCTCAAAGAAGCAAGAAACCAGTGTGACTATTTGATTTGCGGCCTACAAACAGACCCTACTATTGACAGACCAAACAGTAAGAACAAACCTATTCAGTCGCTTGTAGAACGCTGGATTCAGTTGGAAGCTGTGAAGTATGTAGATAAAATTGTGGTGTATCAGACTGAAAGGGATCTTGAGGATTTACTGCTTACACTTGACTTAGATGTTCGCATTGTAGGTGAAGAATACAGAAATGCAAAATTCACCGGACAAGACATCTGCAAGCAACGTGGTATAGAAATTTATTACAACAAGCGTGAGCATAGTTTCTCTACCACAGAGTTGAGGGAGAGAATAAATGCCGTGGGTAACAGAAACATTAAGAGAGTATCTTGAGGATTGGTATAATATGTCAGCAGATGATGTGAAAAGAAAAATTGCGAAAGTAGTTATTGCAAGTAGGACATCAATGGATCCTACTTTTAAAACTTATTGGAAGAATACAGCCAAAGTTTTGGCGACTAAATATAATGTGAACTTGTCAGAAATCGAAAAGTGTCCGGAGTATTATAATGAAACTAAAACTAGTCGCTATCACTAATGTTTACAGAAATATAGGAAGTATGGATCTACAAATGTGGCGTTGCACAGGTGCTAACGAATACATTGTAGCAAGATTTGATGAAGAACCTACTTGGAAATTAGTAGGGGAACACATAAATGGATTTATTCATTCGCTTGAAGGCAGAATATCCGAAGATACAAAAGAAGTATACGCAGGATTTGAAATTTATTCAGATGCTTCTTTAACTCACGGAGAAAACTTCCAACTCCACAATGGAGGTACTATAGATTTTCCCGCACAAGATGTGACTAAGATAGACGTATCAGAGGAAATGAATGGAATCCTCGGTACCTAGAATAACTATAGGTTACACGTATTACGAAGAGCCTGAACTACTAGAACAACAAATAAAACTATGGGAAAAATATCCTCATGAGGTTGAAATTGTTTTAGTAGATGATGGCTCCTCTCTTTTTCCTGCCAAAAAAATATTAGACAAATATAAATTGTCATTTGATCTTAAACTTTATGCGGTAGATGAAGATTTAGGATTCAACTCTCACGGTTGCAGAAATCTTATAGCAACCGTTGCCTCCTCTGATACTATACTTTTTTTAGATATAGACTGTTCATTAAATCCAAATGATGTTGCTTATATAAGGACCGTTAGTTTTAATAAAGAATCTGTATACACATTTTTCATGTATGAAACTCATTCATATACTTTTAGATTCATGGGTCATGTAAATGTTTTTATTGTAAACAAAGAAAAATTTTGGGAAGCAGGCGGCTATGATGAATCGTATACAGGATGGCATCATGGTGACCGAGAGTTTATGGAAAGACTTTTGCCTATTACAAACCAAAGAATTTTAGGCACTATTTCATGTAATGTTTGTAGGGCACAGAGAGAAATAATATTAGATGGAGACGCTACTATTACTAAGCATGATAATAGTAATCATTCTATGATAGTTCCTGCACACAAAGAAAAAACTTATGCAGAAATGAAAGGCACAGTAAAAACTAAATTAAACTTTTCCTATACTCAGGTATTATAAATACAGTTATGTTTAGATTCAAACAATACCTCACCGAGGCTACAGACGAAGATAAATTGACTCACCTTGAACACGTTGAGGACCATGCTGTCCACGGCGGGAACAAGGGTTTTGCTCATGCTTTTCATACACTAAACGGTGTGCATGATGCGCTGATGGGCAAAAAGGGTGGCACTAAGGTTACAATGAAGTATGATGGTAGCCCTTCAGTCGTATTCGGCCATCACCCTGAGACAGGTAAGTTTTTCGTAGGTACTAAGGGTACGTTTAATAAAACACCTAAGATAGCGCACACTCCTGAAGATGTAGAAAAACATTACAAACATTCAGAAGGCCTGAAGCAAAAGATGCACGCTGCCTTAGAACACTTGCCCAAAATTATGCCTGACAAGGGTGTGTATCAAGCAGACATCATGCACACTCCCAATGACCTCAAACACGAAGGCCACAGAATATCACATAAGACACAGCTTATCACATATCATCACAAACCTAACTCAGAGGAAGCACGTAAGGCTATGAACTCTAAGATAGGGGTTGCTGTACACACAGCTTATGACGGTAAGACTATGCAGGATATGAAAGTCAGGCAGGCACACACACCTGAAATGAAAGACCACGAACACGTACACCAGTTTCCTATGTTTCATCAGATGGAACACGTATCGTTTACACAGGCACAACAGCAAGAATACAAACAGCACATGGCAAATGCTATGGAAGCATATAAGAAAGCACCTAAAGAAGCATTTGACCACATACAGGAACACGAAACTAAACACGGCAAAAAAGGTGCAGCAGTATCAGCATATCTAAACAAAACTGTAAGAGACGGTAGCACACCCTCACACGAAGGTATGGCTGACCACTTGACAGCACACTATGCTAAGAAAGCAGCAGGTGTAAAAACTGAAGTTGCTCAACAGAGACACCTAGACGCTGGCAAGAAACACATTGCGGGACTTAATAAAGAACATCTGACACACGTATTGGGTGTTCATGGACATTTACAAAAAGCAAAGAACGTATTGACTGACGCATTTAACTCACACCACATACACGGGCATGAGTTTGATGGTGAACCTACAAACCCTGAAGGTTATGTTGTTCATCACAATGGCCGTCCTTCTAAGTTTGTGTTAAGACATGAGTTTAGCAAAATGAACTTTGCAGCAAGCGAAATGAGGAAGAAAGGTGGCTAGCGATCACATAGTATTTACATTTGGGAGAATGAATCCCCCTACTACAGGTCACAGCAAACTGATTGACGCTGTACATAATCACGCCAAAGAGAATGGACATGACCATCAAATAATTGTCAGTCATTCACAGGACAAGCATAAGAATCCTATACACGCTGACCATAAACTAGAATACTTGAATCACATTCACCCCAACACACACTTTGAGGCTTCTACAAAAGAACACCCACACTTTCTCGCACAGTTGAAAAAGTTTCATCAGCAAGGATACAAGCATGCTACTATGTTTGTAGGTTCCGATCGTGTAAAAGAAATGAAAGAACTTGCACATAAATACAACGGACCTGATGGCGACTATCACTTTGACAGTTTACATATCAAGTCAGCAGGTAAAAGAGACCCTGATGCTGAAGGTGTTGCAGGCATGAGCGGTACTAAAATGAGAGGACACGCAGGAGACAATGACTTTGATAAATTTAGAGAAGGTTTACATGGATCTGCTTCTGACCATCACGCCAAGAAGTTATTTAATGCCACCAGAAATGGAATGGGCCTTAAAGAATCAAGCATGAGAATGTCATTCAGTAAGTTTTTGTCAGAAGGTATAGTAAAAGGGTTTATAAATGAACAGAGAAGCAGTATACGAGCAATTAAAGATTGATGAAGGGGTCGAGTATGAAATCTATAATGACCACCTCGGTTATCCAACATTTGGAGTCGGTCACCTTGTCAAAGAAAGTGACCCCGAACATGGACAACCAGTTGGAACAGCAGTCAATGAAGAAAGAGTCCGTGAATGTTTCGAGGACGACCTTGACACCGCAATCAGCGAGTGTCACAATTTATACGGAGAAGGGGACTTTGGAGCCTTTCCCGATGAAGTACAGCAAGTCCTTGTTAATATGATGTTTAACATGGGTCGCCCTCGCCTCTCTGGTTTTAAAAAGTTTAATGCTGCTATTGAATCACGCGACTGGATAGAAGCAGCAAAAGAAGGAAGAGACAGCCGTTGGTATAGACAAGTAACCAACAGAGCTGAAAGATTAATGGTTCGCTTGGAGCACTTAGCAAGTTTAGAAAGATGATTCAGTCTGAAGGCAACGATAGATGGGTTGCTGAATTTTTTAATTATAAAAAGAACGGTTATTTTGTTGAAGGCGGCGCTACTGTATTTAATAGCTCAGCAAAAAAACTTGAGAAAGAATTAGATTGGAATGGTATTTGTGTATCACCTAATAAAGATATGTGTGATATGCTAGATAGAAAAAATGTAGAAAATGCAGCATTGTTTTCACATGATGGCGAAGTAGACTTTTTAAGTGTCCCTCAGGGAACTTTTAAAAATACAGAAAATGGACTTGTTGACCTTTCTTATATGTCAGCAGTTTCTGGTTTAGAATACTTTGATCTGTCTGATGTGGCAACTCTACAAAAAGTAAAAAGTATTACATTAGAAACATTATTAGACAAATACAACGCACCTAAGGTTATTGATTATTTAGGTTTAGATATAGAAGGGTCTGAATACGAAGTTTTAAAGGTATTTCCCTTTGACAAATATGAAATACTTACCATGACTATAGAAAATAGTGATAAGTATCAGGACTTTATAGAGAGTAAGGGATTTATTAGAGTGGATAATCCTTATTCAAAAGTTAAAAGAGACGGATGTTATATTAATAGGATTTTTAGGAGTTAATTATGAGAGAAGATATTATAAACGCCTCACGTTTACACTTTATGTCGCACATTGAGAAGCACCGTATTAACGTAGAGAACTATCTCCGTAACGGTGTAGGCGTAGCAGAACACCCTGACATTATGGAAAGCATTGAAGCAGAATTGGCCCACATGGCCGAGTACGAAGATAAATTAGAAATGCTAGAAAAATACTTTGGAGAAGAAGATGGCTAAATTTAACAGACTGTTAGATGCCGACTTTCAACCACCAAGAACTTGGATATTGGACCTATCGTTGGCGTTTGATTCTGATGTTCTTAGTGAGGAAGAAGCGAAAGCATTGAAACTCGTTGGTGTAAAAATCAACAAGAACATGAAAATCACTGTGCCTAAAGGTTTTAAAACTGACTTGGCATCTGTGCCTCGTGCTTGTTGGTGGTTCATTGCACCGTTTGACGTAGCACGCGCAGGTGTAGTCCATGATTATATGTACTACTGTATCCGTCAGTACAGAGCAGCTACAGGCGACAAACAGGATACTTGTTTAGTAGCAGACGCTAAGGCAGCAGCGGATAAAGTATTCAAGGAAGCAATGACACTTTCAGAACACGTAGCTGGATGGAAGCAGTGGTTAGCACATAAGGCCGTGGTAGTGTTTGGTGGAGGGTCTATTCTACCGAGGGAAGAACTGTAGGTGTGGTTCTTCATTGTTCCTATACTAAGGGCCTGTGTCACCGGTGTCATAGGCTCTAGTTTCGGTAAATGGTTTAGCACAACCAAGGCAGGTATATGGTTTCAGGCTAAATTAGACGGTTTTATGCAATATCTTTCTTATAAATACGATATAGATATAGCAAAAAAAGAAGCAAAATGGGTGAAACATTATCCTAAACTTGCTATTAAGATACAAGAAATTGAAAATAGAATAATAGAACTAGAGGCAGAAAATGTTAGACTTCAAAGAGTGGCTGGACGAGGAAAAACAAAGACTCGATCCTAAATGTTGGGACGGTTATAAGAAGAAGGGCACCAAGATGAAAGGTGATACCCGTGTGAATAACTGTGTCAAAGAAGAAGAACTTGATGAGCTTAACAAACAAACGCTGAAGAACTATAGAGCTAAAGCTATAAACTCAGCAGTCAAAGCACAGAAACGTGCAGACTCAAAAGGCAATCTTCACACTTATAATGACGATAAAACTATAGCCAAGCGCACAAAGGGTGTGGGCATGGCAGACAAAAAGCTAAAAGAAGCCAAGGGTATGGAAGGCATGACCCAGAAAGGCGGTCACAAGCGTCCTACTGATAAGGGTGCAGGTCTTACACAGAAAGGTGTTGAGAAATACCGCAGACAAAACCCTGGCAGTAAACTACAAACTGCTGTCACTACACCTCCCAGCAAGTTAAAGCCTGGAAGCAAGGCAGCAAAAAGACGTAAATCATTCTGTGCAAGGTCACGTGGTTGGACAGGCGAGCGTGGTAAAGCAGCACGTAGAAGGTGGAACTGCTGATGGGAAAGATAGCATTTGTTCTTTTACTGATTATTGTTGCCGGTGGTTTCGCAGGACGTTGGTATTATAACTCCTCGCAAGAAACTATAGCACAGTTGAATCAGAACATTGCTACACTGAGAGCTAATCAGGCACAGCTTGAACAGGCCATTGCTACAAGTAACGAAACGATAGCAAGGCAACAGGCAGATGCCGAGCAGTTTGCAGAGGCAAACAACGCACTCAGGGAACAGTTGCAGGCAGCAGAATCATATTCAGATGACCTGGCAGCTAAATTAAGAAATCACAACCTGACAGTATTGACAGCACAGAGACCGGGTTTGATTGAAACAAGGGTAAATAACGCTACAGCGAGATTATTTGATGAAATGGAAATTATTACTGGTAAGCCTGCTCCTACCACTGCTGAGTAGTTGTACGAGTTTTAGCTTGTTTGGGAAGAAGGAACCTATTGTTCCTGAACCCATTGTTGTAACACAGACAGAATACTTGTACAGGGAAGTGCCTCTACAGTCAAGGCCAAAGCCTGTCACATTGTATGACATTGAGTTTTACGCTGTTACAAGTGAGAACATTGAAGAATTTTTAGAAAGGTTTGAGAAGGACAATGGTGATGTTGTTTTCTTTGCCATTAGTGTTCCTGACTATGAAAACATAGCACTCAACATGGGTGAGTTGAGACGCTTCATTGAATCACAGACTGCTATTATTGTTTATTATGAAGAAAATGTAAATAAACAGCCAGAGCAAACAGATGACGAAGCAAACTAACGAATCAGAATCTTTGGGCGTAATGATTGCCCGGATGAAACAGAAACAAACAGCTAGAGATTGGAACAAAAAGTCTCAGGCTGAAAAGGTTGCTGACCTGAAAAAGAAAAGAGAAGAATTAAAGAAAAGAATGGAAGAAGGCAAGAATCATTCTTGGAAGTCTGAAGGTCACTATACAAAAGACGGTAAAGAATGGTCAGGTCCTCAGCACGCACATGACGGTCAGGTAATGACAGGTGAGAAGCACACTGCTGACAGTCAGAACCTGTATCACTTCAAAGAATTGTCACCTGAAGTGAAGAAAAAAGTTTTAGAAAAAATGAAAATGGACGAGGGTATTGTTAATACCATAATGAAATCCAAGACACTGAATAAAAAGAATTACGCAATAGCTGCTAAAGAACTTGATAAGAAAATGAAGAAGGATCCTTCAAAGACAAAGAGTGCCCACGCACATGACGTAGCAAGATACGTAAAAGGTGTTGATGCACGTAAACTTGCTGCTGAAGGTGTTAGAAAGGCAGATGATAAAGCACAAATTAGAAAAGATTTAGAAAAACATACTGCTGAGTTTTTGAAAAGAGACGGAAAAATACAACAGGTTGCATCTCAGCGCAGGAAAAGGTATAGTTTTGATTCTAAACACATTGGTTCACAAGCCGAAATTGATAGAAAAGGAACTGCCCGAAAAGGTGCAATAGGGGGTGGTCGTAATATTTCTCTAGCTGGGTCTCGTCCAGACACAGCTGCTTCTGGGGCAAACAAAAGTAAATACAGAAAAGAAAGTGTAGACATGACAGGCTGTCCTCTGTTAGAAAAACTGTCACCTTCTGACGGTATAGGCACTTACATAAAAGACTTTAAAAAGTCAGATGCCCCACAGTTTAAGGGTGCATCAGCATCCAAGCGTAGAAAGATGGCAGTTGCTGCTTACTTAGGTGCCAAGCGTAAGAAGATGGAAGAGTCAATGCAGTATGATTCTACCATGGGTGTCATGGATTGGGGTACACCTAAAGGCACACAATATATGAAAGACAATACTCCTGGTGAAAGTCAGGAAGCTTGTCACAGTTGTGAGGGTGCTGGTTGCTCTCATTGTAACTATCGCGGAACACACGATAGGAAAATAAACGTGGAGGCAAAGGAGATGAGTAAAAAGAATCCTGTTGCCAAGAATCTGAATAAATTTAACAAGCCTGCTACTCACAGAGACCGTAAAAATGATTACAGTCGAAAGGATAAGCACAAAGGTAAAATTTATGAAGAAACGGAAGCAGGCGAAACTAAAGCAGAATACAGAGCAGACAATGAAATAAATGCCCCCGAGGCAGGTATTGTTCCTCTGTCAAAAGATGACATAGCACATTTGTATGCTGAAATAGATAACATGACAGATGAGCAGATGGACGAGTATGGTTTCTGGGATGATTGTGACTGTGAAGATGATTGCGATTGTAACGATTATGAGTCTGACGTGGAGTGGGAAGACGGTCCCGGTGATGTGGAAATCACTGAAGTCTTGTCAGTCCAGGGTAGATTGAAGCGTAAATTCGCAGCACGTAAAAACAGACAGAAACTTAAAGTAGCACGTAATATTGCACTTAGGAGAGGCTCTTCACCTGACCGTTTGAAAAAACGTGCAACAAGAGGCGCACGTGCTATGGTATACAAGAGACTGCTAAAAGGCAGAAATAAAGCCACTATGCCACCAGCAGAGAAGGCACGCTTTGAAAGATTGATAGGTATGTATCAACCTTTGATTTCTAGGTTTGCACAACGTATGTTGCCTAGAATGCGTAAGATGGAAATCTCACGTATGAAAAATAGAACAGGTAAGAAACCGCAGAAGTCAAAGAAATATAGAGTAGCTAAACCAGTGGCAAGCTCACAAAAGGCGAAGAAGTTTAAAGTAAAGAAAAGATAATGTCCACACCTTTGATTATTGTTGATTATGATTTAGATATACCGACATTATTAAAAGTAGCAGAAGAAGCATACCCTACAGCTACTTTCTATAGTGATGATAGATTCCCTGATGCTGACTTTAGTTGGTGGAAAATAGGCAAATATGACCACCCCGCACTCAGAAAAATAGCTGACGATTTTGGTATAGAATACAATCCAAGATTCTATTGGCAAGAACCTCACTCATACCTCCCACCTCACACTGACAACGGAACACAATGTTCTCTTAACTTTGTGTTGTCAGATGACCCAGCACCTGTAACGATAGAAGATACAGACTATTATTACAAGGCAGCATTCCTTAACACAACCCTCATGCACTCAGTCAAAACAGGCGATAAACCAAGATTGTTGTTAAAATTTTCCATATTTAATACTCCTATAGAGGCAATAGGTTATAAATACAAGTATGGAAAAGAAAACAAAACAACGATTAGAACAGTTAGTTAGACAGGGTATAGTGCCTTCAGGTAAACTCCCTATGCTCATGCAGGCAATGAGTAGTCTGCATATGGGTAAGCAACTGTCACCTACTGAAAGAAAAGTTTTAGACAAGTATATGTTCAACATGACAGATATTATGTTGAAAGATACCACTGTTTTTAATCGTGCAAAATTACATACACAAAGAACGAAATATCAGACGGAGGAGACGACCGTGGAAATTGATGAGAATGTCCGAGTCGTAGACGGCGAGGAAGATATGGAAGTGAGGGGTAGAGAGAAAGAAGAACAGAAAGCAAAACGTCTTTCTGTTCGTAAACGTGACAAGTATAGACTTCTATCACCTGAACTTAAAAAAGAGAAAAAGAAAGCAGGCCTTGATGAGGCCGTTGTAGAACTCAACAATACCTATCAGGAAATGTTTGAAGCAACATTAGAATACTTTGAAGTATCTAATATCAGAGACTTGCCTGAAGAAAAGAAAAAAGAATTCTTTGCTACTGTAGACGAGGCTTTGGAAGAAGCTAAGATGGCTAAGAAGGACCATGACGGTGATGGTAAGATTGAAACCAGCACTGCTGAATACATGGGTTCCCGTGACAAGGCTATCAAAAAGGCTATGAAGAAAGAAGAAGTAGAACAGGTCAACGAATACATTACTTCTAAGCAAGTTAAGATGGCAAAGGGTATTGCTAATGATCCGCGACATAAAGGCGGTGACTACAGTGGCGCTGCTGAGAAGATGGAAAAAATTAAGAAAGGTCTTTCTAATCACCCAGCTGCGAAAAAGGCTTTACAACAGGCTAATGAAGATGTAGAACAGGTTGATGAACTGAAAAAGTCTACTCTTTCCTCTTACATTCAGAAGGCAGCAGATCCTGTAAAGAAAAAATCAAACGTAAACCTTGCTTCTAAGGCAGCTTACAAGTTAGCAAAAGATCCAGATATGGGCTCCAGTGCTGGCGAAAAAGAAGATCGTAAAGCATTTATGAGAAGCAAAGGCATTCAGACAGCAGCTAAGAAGCTTGCTAAGGAAGAAGCAAATATGCCAAACAAAGGTATTGAAGGAGATAAAGAATCTCCTAAGCAAGGTAGCTCAGAGAAGCCAGCAGTTGGTGAACTCGCTCCAGCACAGGACAGCAAAGCTAAACTTGGTGAAGCAATGACACCTGAATTCAAGGCTAAGCGACTTGAAATGATCCGTCAGGCACATGACCGTGTTGTGACAGGTAAAACTCGTGGCGCATCAGCTGCCAAGGCAGCAGCCAAGTCAGCGATGAAGCAGAAAGGTGCTCAGAAAGGCATGGCTCCTACTAAGAAAGATGTGGAAGAGCAGGTACAAGAGCTTCGTAAAATGATTAAAGAAAACAATAACAAAGCAGAAGCATACAAACTTCTGGCAAAGATTTTAAATAACGCAGAAAACTTAGGAGAATAAAAATGTCCGCATGGGGAAATACAGACGCTCAGGCGAGCAAGCCTGTAGCAGAGGCGACTACTTTCACTATTGATAGCACCAGCACTGATGTTGTAAATACCACTGATGATACTATTAACATCAGGCATGGTTTTTCAACAGGTGATGCTGTTGTTTATACTACAGCAGGCACAGCTATCGGTGGCTTGACAAGTGGCACTACTTATTACATTATCGCAGGCGACTCAGCTGCTGATACAGATCACGACTATCAGTTGGCTACTTCAGCTTCAAACGCAACTGCAGGAACACAGATTAACATCACTGCTGTTGGCGATACTGATACTGACACTATTCAGATTCTTGCTTCTGACCTTTACGGTGTAGACACCAACGAAATGGCAGCTAACAAGACTCAGGAAGGTGCAGCACACGCTGGTTGGAACAAGGTAACAACACGTGGTTCACGTAAGATTGTTGAAACTTTGGTAGCAATGTCTAAAAATGCTTTCTCTTCCTCTGACGCAGAAGATACAGTATTTGAAGATTACTTGATTGCTATTGCTACTCAGCCTGTAGCTGCTTCGGTAACAAGCCCTGCTGATGCTGAATTTACAGTAGCAGCAACCATCACTGGTTCTGGTGGAACACTCACTTACGATTGGCAGGTATCTACAGACAGTGGTTCTACATGGGCAAGCACAGCGGATGCAGACGGCACTGCCGCAACATTGACAGTTATTTCTACTGATGCAGAATACGTTGATGCTAACGAATTCCGTTGTGTTGTTAGCGCAACCGGTGCAGACAGTGTTACTTCAAACGCAGTAGCTCTCACAGTAGCCTAATAAATACTTTTTAATTTAGGAGTATTTTTATGGCAGATGCGAAACTCTCAGAATTGACGGCGGCCACTTCGGCCGCCTCATCTGATTCAATGTATCTTGTGCAGTCAAACACAAGTAAAAAAATCACTGTTGCTAATTTATTTGCAGATATAGACACCCCTGCAGTATTTGGCGACAAGATTCAAATCCAAGACAGTGAAACAATAACAGAACCAGGAGCTTGTTCTGTTACTACTAATATTACACTAGTCTCAAATCCCTCAGGCAACGGTAATCTTACTCTAGCTGCTGGGAGTGATGGCCAAATAAAAATTATTATTATGGTATCAAATACTGGTGCAACTACTCAGACTCTCACAGGTTCCAATGTAGAAGGTGATGTAGAGTTTGATGCTGCCGGTGATACAGCAACCATGATATATACTAATAGCAAGTGGTACATGATAGGAGGTACTGCTACTATTTCATAAGGATAAAACATGGTTGAGTTGAATGAAGATAACTTTTTAGTTTATGCAATAAAACATTATTATAATCCGGGAAGCATGGGTATGAGCGACCTGGAAGAAGATTTAAAAAGAATTAAATACATCAAACGTCTGTTGAATAGATACAAAAAATCAGGCGAGGCAAGTGAGAGACTTATTTTAAATCATCTTGTAGTATTGTATAATGTTTTTGATGAAGCGGCAACAGATATGCTGTTTTATAAGTTAGAAGAAGAATATTGGCCTGAGTTAAAAACTTATCTAGTATATCTTCACAGAATGCCTTTACAAACAGTTGTGAGTAAAGGAATAAAAGAAACAGAAATACCTTTAAACCAAGATTTGGTTGAATTGTTGAGGAAATTGTAGTGGCAAATTTAACAGACGCAGTAGTAGTATTACGAATATTGAAGTTACTTACGACTCCAATAGAAAAGTCTGACGCCTACAAATATGGTATTATCGACAAAAATGGTAAGAAGATAAAAAATCCTAAATCATCTAGTGAAAGAGAAGCATACACTATACTGAATCGTTTTATATTTAAATTACAATATGCACTAATGAAATCTCCTGACAGAGGAGCTAGAAGGTTACTTTCATTAGCAGCAGCCATGGCAATCTTGAGGGAACACAGTGAAGAACAGATAGATTCTTATTCTTCAGATGAGATTGAATCACTATTAGATATGTATGAGGTTGACAGTGAAGTAATAGAAGAATCAACACTGTTAGAACATAACCTTGTGTCATTTAGAACTTTCCGTGAAGAAATGGGTGTAGGTGGAGGAGCAATAGCAGGTATAGGCATTGACCACCCTACTAAAGCAAACCAAGCAGAACCGGGACGAGATCCTGTGATGATGCCAATGATTCGCAGGAAGAAAAAGAAAAATGGCAACCGTTAAACAGGTAGAAGCAGACCTTACTGTAGTCAAGCATGACGTTAATCAAATAGGCAAACTATTTGTTAAACTTGAGGCAACACTTGACAAACTAGGCACAGTATGTAATAATGCTACTCAAATACTCGCAGTCCATGAGCAGCGTTTATCTGAGGGAGAACGAACCTTCAACGCCATACAAGAAGACATGGCAGAATTAGAGGAAAAGATGTCCAAAGATATAGACAAAGTATTAGAGGCCATTAAGGACTTAAAAATACATATTGGCACCAAGCACGACAAGTTAGAGGACAGAATCGAGCGGTTAGAAAAATGGCGTTGGATTCTTATGGGCATACTTTTGGCCGGAACTTTCTTTCTCAACCAAGATCAAATCAGATCCTTCCTATTATCATAAAATAACTTGACAAAGGCGACATAATGTTGTACTATATACATTATGTCACTTTTTATTGATCTAAAATTTATCAACATGGTCTCCGTCAAACTGGACAGGTTCCAGAAGAAGGACGACTACCTCTTTAATTGCAGATGTCCTGTCTGTGGTGACTCCGAACGCAAGAAAAATAAGGCCAGAGGTTACTTTTACCGTAAAGATAACGATATGTTTTATCGCTGTCATAACTGTCAGTATGGCACAACCATTGCTAACTTCTTAGAACAGGTTGACCACTTACTATACAAGGAATATGTGTTAGAAAAGTTTGTCAAAAAAGATGAAAAGCCTGAACCTAAGAAGGAACCTAACCCTGAGTATGCCTTTGACTTCACGCCTGACTTTGACAAACCCTCACGCTTGATTGACAGCCTCATGGACAGGCTTGACACACTGCCTTCTGACCATGAAGCAGTAAGATATTGTCAAAGCAGAAAGATACCTGAGGATCAATATCACAGGCTATATTATGTTGACGATATACGCACATTGTCACAGTTGAATACCAAATACACTCAGGCACTAAATATAAAACAACCCCGCTTAGCATTGCCTTGTATCACACCTGATGGTCAGCTATCAGGCCTGACACTCAGGGGCATGAGGGGTGAGAAACTTAGATACATTCAGTTGAAGATAAAAGAGAATGATCTACAGGTGTTTGGACTTGACAATGTGGACACTGACAAGGAAGTGTATGTAGTAGAAGGACCCATTGACAGTTTGTTTATTGACAACGCTATTGCCTGTGTAGGCACAGCATTCGGTAAAGTAGACAAACTAAAACTGACACACTTTACAATGGTATTTGACAATCAGCCACGTAACTATGAGGTATGTAAACTGATTGAGAATCAAATAGATGCAGGTGAAAGGGTAGTTATATGGCCTGAGTATGTGTACGAAAAAGATGTGAACGAAATGATAATGACAGGCTTGACAAGGGATAAAATACATTATATTATAAGTAGTAATACCTATCAAGGCCTTGAAGCAAGACTCGAATTTACAAAATGGAGAAAGTGTTAATGAATGTATCGCTCGTAGGAATGACTCAGCCCTCAGCAGTAACAGGCTGTCATAGCGCTAACGAACTTATTGCTTATGCCGCTCGTGTAAGTAACCCAGGGAATCAAAATAATGCTGATACAGCACCTAAACTGCTAAAATATCTAATAAAAAATGCCCATTGGAGCCCATTTGAAATGGTTTCTGTAACAATGGAGATAAAGACTACCCGTGACATTAGTAGACAGATTATAAGGCACCGTAGCTTTAGTTTTCAGGAGTTTAGTCAGCGATACGCTGTATCAGAGAACTATGTAGACAGAGAGGCACGTTTACAAGACCCTAAAAATAGGCAGAACTCTGTAGAGACTGATGATAAGTATCTACAAGAAGATTGGAACATGAAGCAACATGAGGTTGTGAACAAGGCCAGGGAAGTATATCAATGGGCCTTAGAAAAAGGTATTGCTAAAGAGCAAGCACGAGCTGTTTTGCCTGAGGGTAATACTGAAACAACACTATATATGTCAGGCACTCTAAGAAGTTGGGTACACTATTGTCAGTTGAGAATGGCAAACGGTACACAAAAAGAACATATGGACATTGCTAGAGAATGTTGGGAAGTTATTTCACACCATTTTCCAGATGTAGCAGAAGCCTGTGACACCTTATAATGAAATAAAAAATGTACACCTAGAGATAACAACACTTTGTAATGCGGTGTGTCCTTTGTGTCCTAGAAATAGTTATGGGTATACAGAAAACAACGGTTATCCTGAAACTAACATGACACTCGATCAAGCTAGGAAAATTTTTACAACAGAATTTTTGAAGCAGTTAGACACTATCAACATTAACGGAAACTACGGTGATGCCGTTATGAACCCTGAAACAATTTCTATTGTAGAATATTTCAGGAATTCAAACGAAAAATTGAATATAACATTGAATACAAATGGTTCTGCTAGAAACAGTGATTGGTGGACTGAACTAGCTAAATTGAAAGTAAAAATTAATTTTGCTATAGATGGTTTGTCAGACACCCATTCAATATATAGACAAAACACTAGGTATGATGTTATTTTAAAAAATGCTAAAACTTTTATTGATGCTGGTGGTATAGCCATGTGGAAAATGATAAAGTTTAAACACAATGAACATCAGATAGAAAATGCTAAAAAGATAAGCAAGGACATGAATTTTTTTATGTTTTCTATAGTAGAAGAAGGTAGGGATAATGGTCCTGTGTTTGATAATAAAGGCGATCTAGTTAGAATAATAGGTGATTACAGTGGCCCTACTTCTTTAAATGAACTACAAAAAAATTATGAGTATGACACAACAGATATGACAAAGATTGCTTGTTACTCTGTTCTAGCTAAAAGTATATACGTAGCAGCTAATGGTGATGTGAGTCCTTGTTGTTGGACAGGATTTTATCCTAAAACTTTTAGATCATACAACAATGGGTTGAACGCTGTGAACGAGCAGCTAAGTAACATGATGTATAAGTATAATGCACTCGAGCATACTTTATCTGAATGTATAGAATGGTTTAACGATTTCAGCAATAAATGGAACAATAAACAAGACAGAATAAAAGCCTGCGATTTTTTCTGTGGGAGTAAATAAGTAGATGGCTAAGAGAGATTATTTGGGTATTCAAATTGACCTGTCCCGGGACGAACTATTTGACAAGTTAGGTATTCAAAGACTGAAAGAAAGCTACATGAGAGAGGAGGAAGAATCTCCTCAAGAGCGTTTTGCTTTTGTTAGCTTACAGTTTGCAAGTAACCTTGAACACGCACAGAGATTGTATGACTATGCAAGCAGGCATTGGTTGTCATACTCTACTCCTATTTTGTCTTATGGTCGTTCCAAGAAGGGTATGCCCATTTCTTGTTTCTTAAACTATATTAATGATACAGCCGAAGGGCTGGTGGAGAATCTCAGTGAAACTAATTGGTTATCTATGCTTGGCGGTGGTGTTGGTATTGGGTTCGGAATCAGGGCATCCGATGATAAGTCTACTGGTGTCATGCCTCATCTTAAGACTTATGATTCCAGTTGCCTCGCTTATCGCCAGGGTCGTACTAGACGTGGGTCTTATGCTACTTACCTTGACATTAGCCATCCAGATGTTGTTCAGTTTTTAGAAATGAGAAAACCTACAGGCGACCAGAATGTCCGTTGCCTGAACTTACATCACGGTATCAATATTAACGATAGGTTTATGGAACTTGTTGAGCGCTGCATGGCAGACCCTGATGCTGATGATGGTTGGAACCTCACTGATCCACACACAGGTGAGATACGTGACACTATCTCAGCTAAGTATCTGTGGCAGAAGATACTTGAACTACGTATGGAGACAGGTGAACCTTACATACACTTTATTGATACAAGCAACAATCATCTTCCACAATGGCAGAAAGACTTGGGCCTAAAAATACACCAGTCCAACCTTTGCAGTGAAATCATTTTGCCTACTGACAAAGACAGAACAGCAGTATGTTGTTTGTCCTCAGTGAACTTAGAATACTATGACTCATGGAGTAAGAACACAATGTTCCTCCGTGACATGGCAGAAATGCTCGACAACGTATTACAGTTTTTTATTGATAAAGCTCCTGATGCA
>Ga0255743_10001138_pt1 | contig 22918 bp, 17 predicted proteins | sample 101ome_19_FD_179950 | JGI IMG/M metagenome (GOLD analysis project Ga0255743, IMG submission 179950) | Coastal salt marsh microbial communities from the Groves Creek Marsh, Skidaway Island, Georgia - 101405AT metaG (version 2) | ecosystem: Environmental > Aquatic > Marine > Intertidal zone >... | reverse complement strand
CTGTAGCCGAGATGGAACGCAGGACTTTGGTACGCAGATAAACACCATTCGCGATGCTACTTGACGATTCATTGGTAACCACGCGGGAGGTTACCGATTGGCAGGGGCTCCACCTGTTTCATTTTGACCTGTCGTCCTGCTCACAAAAAGTCCGGATTCTGTTCAACGAGCTGGGAATAGGCTTTAAGTCTCACCCCATTAACCTGATGCGCGACGAACAGCACAGCGATTGGTACCTCGGGATTAATCCGCGCGGTGAGGTGCCAGTACTCGTACACGATGGAGCAGTCCATACCGAGAGCAACGACATCATTCAGTATATTGATTTGCACTTTGCTCAACCGGGGCGATCGTTCCTCCCTTCATCAGACTCCGAACGTGAAGATATGCAGGATTTGATGGACCTTGAGAATGCGCTTCATCAAGACCTTAGAACCCTCACCTTTACGTACCTGGCACCTGATGTAAAAAATCGAGTTAGCAATGGCAAAGACGATCTTAACTTCATCGGTCGCTTCAACAACGCCTTGGAGACGCTCGACCAACGGCTTCAAAGCCGCCCTTTTTTACTCGGGGATCGGCTGACCCTGCTCGATATCAGCTGGTTCATCACGCTCTATAGACTGCACCTTGCCGGCTATCCACTCGAGGATCACCCCAAGCTGGCAAGCTATTTCGATCGAATAAAAGTACGTCCAACCTTCGCAAAGGAGGTTGCTGCAGGTCCGCTGAACTTAAGGCTGGCAACAGCCATCTACCGTCGGCTAAACCGTATTTTCGGGCGCTCGCTGACCAGCGATTACCGGCGATGGCAGCGCAACCACGTCACTACAAACTGACTGACGGCAATCGACGCTACGGATAAGAGGCAATTCCGCTCTTCATCGCTTGCCACGAACAAATTCATCCATTAGTTTCAATGCGTCCACGCGTGTCTTGGTGCGGCCAATCGGCCTTGACATGGTAGAGGTCGGCGGTTCGAATCCGCCTGGTCCTACCAATTTTTTAAGCCGCTGTTTTTATTCAATTTTATTTTTTCAGAATCGTGCGTTTTGGCGTGTTTCTGTGCGGGGACGCTACCTCATAAAGGTAGTGACCGGGCAGTTGCCTTGTAAAGGTAGTGATCAGGCGGCTCACCTGTATGGGCCTGTTACCATAGCTCTCAAAACTTCAACGACATGCGGCATTATTGAGAGATAAGAAGCGTTACCAAAATAGCATTTGCCTGGCATGACGCGCGCAAAGTGTCAGAAGCCCTGAAGCTCATAAAAGTGGCCAAACTCACGCATCAGCGCTTCGTTCTCGGCATTCGCCCATTGATAGTAGTCTTTATATTCGAGCAGTGAAGCGGCGGCCTCATCCAAGACAAAGGTCGCCCGCTCATGAAGCTGCAGCGCAGAAGCCTGACATCTGGCAGACAAGGGGCCCTCTATCGCATCACGAACAGCGGCCGCTTTGTGTTTCCCTGTGGCGAACAAGACAGTGCGCCTCGCTTCCAGAATCGTCGCAATGCCCATAGTCATTGCTAGATGGGGTTGAAAGTCATTCTCGGAAAATAGCCTGCTGTTGTCGTGCACAGTCGACTCAGTCAACGTCTTGATTCTGGTTCTCGATGATAAACTTGAGCCCGGCTCATTAAAGCCGATGTGCCCATTGCGCCCGATACCCAAAATTTGCAGATCTATCCCTCCCGCGTCAATAATTTTAGCCTCATATTCAGAACCCACCAGCCTAGGATTATCTCCAGGATGGCAAGCAGGAAAGTGCGTGTTCTCTATACAGATATCCACGTGATCAAAGAGCTCTCGGTCCATGAATGATCGATAGCTTTGAGGGCTTCCGCTGATCAAGCCGACGTATTCATCGAGATTAAACGTGACGACGTTCGCGAATGAGATGTGATTCCGGCGATAACGTGACACCAACTCCTGATATACGGCGATGGACGTGCTTCCTGTGGCCAGGCCCAAAACCGCGTTGGGTTTGATCGCCAAGAGTTCGGCCACGCGCCCCGCACCCACCATTGCGGCAGCGGCAGCATTCTCCACAATCAACACTTCCATACAGCCTATCCTGCCTCACTCACTGGACTGACTTAAGTAAACGCACCGCCCTGCAATCCACGTTTGTTTAACTGAGAAACTCCCATCAAGAATCACAAAGTTCGCCTGCTTACCGGGCAACAGATCGCCCAAACTGGCTGATAGACCCAAGGCGTTTGCGGGGTAGCGGGACGCCATACGAACCGCTTCCTGCCAGCCGATGGATGTAAATCTGGCTGCATTGCGCACCGCCGCAGCCATATTAAGGTCGGAACCCGCCAAAACTCCGTTAGTCGTGACGCAACGGCCATCGACTACTGCGATTTCCTCCTCGTAGAGCCTAAACGTTTTACAATCTGAGCCGACGGAGGGCATTGCGTCAGTAACAAGTACCGCACCACCCCGTTTTTTCGTTCTGACGGCCAAATTAAACGTGGCGGGATGGATGTGATGTCCATCAGCGATAATGCCAAACCAGCTCTCGTCATGCTCCAGCGCTGCCCCCACAACACCCGGCTCGCGGCTGTGAACGGGCGTCATCGCATTGTAGAGGTGCGTAAACCCGGTCGCGCCGGCCGCCAACGCATCCCGCACCTGCTCGTAAGTCGCCTCGGTATGTCCAATCGAGACAATAACTCCCGCTTTAGACAATCGCTCGATCATCTCTGGGGTAGTCAACTCTGGCGCTAAAGTCAGGAGAGTCACGCCCTGAGAGAGGGATAAAACCATCTCCAACGCTTCTTCATCCAATCTGCACATTTTGCTCGCGTCGTGTATTCCGCGTTTGGCTGGGTTCAGGAACGGGCCCTCAAGATGTATACCCAAGACGCCGGGAACATTGCTGATCATGGCCGCCTGCACCGCGGCTATTGCGGCCGCCATAACCTCGAAACTGTCTGTTACTAGTGTGGGTAAGTACCCCGTCGTGCCAAAACGGGCATGAGCGTTACCTATTGTTCTGATCGAATCAATCGTCGGAGCTTCGTTAAACAACACTCCGCCCCCCCCATTGACCTGAAGATCGATATAACCCGGCACGATTGAATAGTCTTTTAGACTAATTACTTGCTCGACATCGCCCGGTAAATGAGCGGCAGGCACTATGTCGCGGATAGTTTGACCATTTATGATCAGCGCGTGCTCAGACAGCAGTCGATCACCGTCAAAAATCGCCGCGTCTATCAGCGCCGAAATCATCTGGCTAACTCGACCTGATGAGCACCCAGCATTGCCGCCCCGCGTACACCACTGGCGTCCCCAAACACAGGAGGCAGCACGGGCGCGAGTTGCACACCTGGCATTAAGTGAGGTGCCGCAGCTTGCTGACAGTCGCCGTAAAGACGCTTCACTTTCGACATTCCTCCACCCAATACAATGGCGTCGGGATCGTACAGGAGCATAAGCTGAGCAAGGAATGCGCCCAAACAGTCCACATATGCAGCAAAGGCCTTTTGGGCCGCGGGCTCTGTGTCGAGTTGCTCGATAACTGTCTCGGTTGCCAGGTTACCTGAACCGAAGTGGGCTGCCATCCAGGACAAGCCTCTTCCCGAAAGGTACTCGTTGTAACACCCGCTCGCACCACAACCGCATTGTCTCGGCTCCATTTGATAGCGAGCCAACAGTGCTGCTGGCATCGGGACATGACCAAACTCAAATGCCACACCTTGTTTTGAGCTGTAAATGTTGCCATCGACGCACAACCCGCCACCAACGCCTGTTCCTAAAACCACACCGAGTACTTTGGAAAAGTTCTTTCCAGCGCCGCCACTCGCTTCAGAATAAACAAAGGCGTTAACGTCATTTTCAAAAACAACAGGCCTCCCCAGTTCCCGCGCGAGATCTATACGAACCGGCTTTCGATTAATCGCTGGTATACTGGCAGAAAGCGCCGCGCCCGCACTGTCAAAAAGACAGGGCAAGCCCACACCTATTGATCTGGCAACGCCCCGTACCGACTCAGCGTCGAAGACAAGTTGCGTGATCGCCGACAGAAAAGCTTGGTAATCGCTCGTTGGAGTGTTTACGCGCTTCATGTAGATGGCGCGATACTCGTTATCGAAGATCGACAATTCTATCTTTGTCCCGCCCACATCCAATCCAAATTTCATCTCGGACATTCCCGCACCAATGGGGAGCAGCAGCGGCCGACCAACGAGAGGAAGTGTTCACAATACCCAGCTGTCACTTGGTCACCTCGACATCTGTTTTGACCAAATCAATCGCATCCATACGTCTAACGAGAACAATCAGGGTCGCGATTGAGACAGCGACAAGCGGCAGACCCTTCATTGGTTCGAGTCGGAGCAAAAAACCAATGCCAAAAAGCCCTGCATAAATCGATACGACGCTGATCAGGCAGCTCAAGAGCAGATAGTTCAGCGATCGCCTCCCCGACGAACCGCTTGAAAAGCTGCCCCAGAATCCATTCGGCCGGATTGTCTTCACAAATAGGGCAAGTTGCCCTGGCTCCACCGGCTTAGTGACGACGGTAGCTACCAGAGCCGCCACACATGCCCCCAGCGCAATCCAGGTGATGACATGAATGGGGTGCGAAGCAAGGACGGCCGGCAACACCGAGATCTGCTGTTCAGGAAAACCCCAAATTTGGCCATAGACATAATTCCCCAGCGCTAGCGCAAACCCCACCGACATGCCGGCAATCTCTGTCCAAGCGTTAGCTCGCCACCACAACCAGCGCAGGAGGTGGGGCAAGCCGAGGCCCGCCATCAGCCCTCCGTAAAGCTCCCACATGACCCCAATATTTTCGATAGAAGCGGCCACCATAACCGCCAATAGAGTAATCATCACCGTGGCCAAGCGGCCGGCGATAAGCAAGCGTTCCCCAGAAGCCGCCCGATTGATGAATCGGACATAGACGTCGTTCACCACATAAGCAGCCCCCCAATTGATCAGAGTAGATACGGTAGACATAAAAGCGGCCATCAGAGATGCCAGTGCGAGGCCCAGCAAACCTGCGGGCAGAATGTCCTTTAGAAGTGCCGGGTATGCTCGCTCCCTATCTTGTTGGAATACGACAGGAACTTTGTCGCTATCGTCATTTGTTATTGACTGACTCTCGGTATCAGCTCGATACAACAGCGCATACTCTCGGATTTCACATTGGTATCGATCATCTAAACATTGCCTCATCTCAACGGAGCAGCGTGTCGAATCGAACTCACACTGATTTGCTGCTTCCACGACGCGTTCTACGTCTTGTTGCGGATAAACCACTAACGCTGCAACACCGACAATGATCCACGGCCACGATCTGAGGACAAAATGAGCAAACGCAAACCAGAGGGCGCCTTTTTCAGCGTCACTCTCAGTTCTCGCCGTACATAGCCGCTGAGCAGTGAAGCCCGAGCCATCGACGGCAGCATTGGTCCACCAAAGCACACCAATAGTCATTAGAAAGGCAGAGAAAGGCATGCCCAACCCGCCCATCACACTGTCACCAAGGGCGGGAATGAAAGACCTCACTGCCTCATGGGAGAGCCCTTCTGCTGCACCTAAGGTCTCGCTCTGAACGGGATACAGCGTCTCAAGCTTCAACCACATTGCCTCGAGGCCACCAACCGATTGAACTACCAACACGCTAAAGAGAATGGACATGACGATCGCTAGAAGAAACTGAAACAGATCCGTCAAAATCACTGCGCGGAGCCCGCCTAATGCCGAGTACGTTACCGTAACCGAGAGCAATACGATGAGCGTAATGCTGTTATCGACCGACTGGAAAACCAAATACTCGGGTAGCAGGGACGCGGCAAAAGAGTAAGCCTGATCACCCAGGAGGCGCCGCCAATCCATAAAGGGCTCGACAATCTTGGCCATGCCAGCCAAAACCCAGCCTAGCACCACACTATTCACTACCAGTGCGTTTAATGCCGCCTTGAACGTTCTTAACGTCGTCGCGGCCGAGCCTCCGTAACGCAGCTCGCATAGTTCCGCGTCTGTCATCACGCCAGATGCTCGCCAGTGACGGGCAAATATTGTTGCCACAGCAACGGCCGCGGTCACACTGCCCCACCAAAACCAATTGCCAGAGATACCATAGGCTGCTACCCACCCGGTGATCACCAGCGGGGTGTCAGAGGCAAAAGTCGTTGCCACCATGGAAGTACCCAGTAACCACCAAGGCATATCCCGTCCCGCGACGAAGTAGCCGGCCACACCGCCTTCAGCAACTTTATTTCGGACCAATAAACCAATGACGAGCGATAGCGACAGCGTAAGAAAGATGATTACCCAATCGATCGAGGAGAGCGCAGACATTGCTGGCGAGGGAGTCATGGGCATTGCTTAGTGCACCACAATCTCATCGATGAAGATTGTGGTAGGCACCATAGCCTCACTGCTAACGCACCAGGCGACGTCATCGTTATGGGCCACCACCCTTAGCGAATCGACCTCAGCTGGCGATATCACGCACTCCAACGCCCCGCCAGCGTCGAGAATCTCCTCCTTGTCTATTCGAATGAGCAGCTCACTATCGTCACGAACAGTCCCTGCGAAAATGGAAAAGGCGCTGGGTCTGTGCAAGCGCCGGTGACCGGTCGCGTCGAAACCCAATCGGATACTCGATACGACAGTGGGCTCGTCAAATTGGATAGTGGCATCCATGTCCACACCCTCAAAGCGAGTCCACTGCGTGAATTCGAACAGTCGATCATGCGCGAGGACTCCGTTAATCAGATTCTGTGCCTCGGGCTCACAGTCAACCCCATGAGCGGCATTGAGGTGAATCACTTGATCGAGCCCAAGGTGTTTTTCTAAAGATAGGCGCACCTCACCAATCAGACAGCCGTCTACCAAGGCCGCAGCACAAATCCGCGCAGACTTACTCAGGTGGAGTGGCTCCACATAACGATCAGAGTCCGCGTCGGGCAAAGTACCGTCCAAGGTGTACACAATGTCCGCGGGGCTATCCATAACTACCCGAAACGCGCCATCGCGCCAAACCGCCTCGATATGAGGCTTTAGATGGCTGTTGCTGAACGTGTATTGCTTGCGGGCCAAGTATTCTTCTAACGACGACAACCGAATCAAGAAGTCAGGCCAAGACCGGCGACTTTGGGGCGTCCATAAAACCTCGGCAAGCGCTGACATTCTTGGCAGCACCATTCTCTCGATGTCACTGAAGGTTCTGATGTACTCGGTCCATACATTACCCTGACCGCCAATCACCCGACTTTGCGTCACCTCATTTTCAATGTAGGCAAGAGGGTCAAAATCGTATACGTCTGACAGTCGCGTCAGGGCATTAATCGCCTGAGGATGAATTGCCAACGGTTCGTCCAGGGAGCGAGATTGATAAAAATCAAAGTAGGCATGCTCGACCGGGGCCATGATCAATGTGTGACCGGCCTCTGCTGCTACCTCGGCCTGTGCTTTACCCCACCATGGCATGACCACCATCGGGTCTACTTCGCTATGCGCAACGTCAGCCCAGGCAATCGGTTGTTTACCAAGCCCTCTTACCAGCTCACACGCTCTCGCTGTGAATACCCCCTGCAACTGCGAAACATCATGAATGTTCGCCTCTCTCATCACGTCTTGACAGGCTTCGCAGGTTGACCACCTCGTGGTCAAAACCTCATCACCACCAATGTGGATGTACGGCCCTGGAAATAATTTGGCCAATTCAGCAAAGACGCCACTGAGAAAGTCGAATGTTGCGCCTTTGAGACAGAGAACGTCGGGGAAGATTCCGAAAAAAGCCTTTGCCTCAGAGGTGTGACCCGCGCATGCCAACTCCGGGTAAGCCGCCAGAATGGCGGAGGCGTGACCTGGTACATCGATTTCTGGAACGACCGTGATGCACCTATCACTCGCATACCTAACGACCTCCTTCACTTCATCCTGAGTATAGAAGCCGCCGTATTCGACATTATCGGACCGCGCCCCCGGATTAAGGGGAAATTCCAAGACCGTTCCCGAACGCTTCGAGCCTAAAGCGGTCAGATCCGGAAACCGTTTAATTTCGATCCGCCACCCTGCGTCGTCACTCAAGTGCCAATGAAAATAGTTGAACTTGTGCAGGGCCAGCAGATCGATATATCGCTTCACATCTGCCACAGAGAAAAAATGGCGGCTGACATCAAGGTGCATCCCCCGGTAGGGGAATCTGGGTAAGTCGACAACAATCCCCCGCGCCAACTGGGCCGGGTTATCGATAGCATATTCTGCGGCGTGAAGCACCTGCAGGACGCCTTGTAGACCCCAGAACGCACCCTCTCTCCCGCTGGCGGAAACGACTAATCCATGGTCGGTAATCGCCAATTGATAGCCACCCTCCGGGCAACGAGGGTCCTCTGAAAATTGCAGGTCAGCCGCCACCACGGTCGACTGCTGGAGCGTAGCCTCAAACTTAAGTGCCTCCAGTTCACGCACCGCATATTCCGCTACACCAATAAATACCTGGCTACTGGCGCTAACCGTCAGCTGGCGCGGTACCTGATAAACACCAACGTGTTCAGTCCACTCATTTACCGCGGGAACAATATGGTCAGCTGCGCAAACCATTATTTATCGTTACTCACGCGGGAGAAGAGCCGCCTCAGAGCGCGGGCGCACCCACTAGCAAAACCCATCGCCCACCTCTGAGAAGCCAGCGCGCAACCAAAAACCGAAGTCAAAATCATAACGATTGCGAAAACATCCAGGCCATCACCTCAGAATCCGCGAAAGCGAGTGTCCACGCGTCGTGGCCAACATCTTCATATTCGGTGTACTTGGGTTGCCCACCGACCGCGCGCAGCGCTTGCACCATATCTCTGCTACGACGGGGTTTCACCACCACATCATCTGCGCCGTGAAACGCCCAGATTGGCGTGCCCTTGATGACATTAGCCGTAGCGATATCGCCACCGCCACAAACCGGAATCGCTGCGGCAAAGAATTGTGGACGCCGGGCGAGTAAGTCCCAGACGCCGAATCCCCCCATTGACAGGCCCGCCAGGTAAACGCGGTGCTTGTTAATCGGAGACTCGTCAATCAACGAATCAATGAGCGCCATCAGAAGCCGCATGGAACGCGAGGGCCGATCGGGGATACGATGCGCGTTGTCAGACCAGGGCGTATCAACCCACTGCTCTTCTGCTGGTACCTGTGCAGCGAGGATAAAGGCGGGAATGTCTTGTTGTTGGCTGAAGTGGTGAATATCTAGCGCGCCATGCTTCAGCTGGCTCAGATTATCCTCGCCGCGTTCACCTGCACCGTGTAAAAAAATGACCAGAGGCGCACCATCAGCGCTATCAATAGTCGAGGGCGCACTTAAGCGATAACGAAGCATGCCATCTTCCGGTGCTTGAAAAATGGCGGAGCGAAACACCTCACTGTTCAACTGTTTTTCTCCCGCCGCTGCGCAAGCCGAGATCGCAATGGCGACTACCCATCCAATGCAACAGCGAATCATATGCGACGCCTCCCATCGAACTCCCTGTGATTATGCAGCACTTGGCTAACAACAACCGCCAGCCCGCGCTGGACAAATCGGTAGCCCATAAAAAAAGCCGAGCAACCTCAGGCACATCGACCATGAAGCTCTCGGCTTAAAGGGTTACCAAAGTCACACGTGACATTGGCAACCCTCGCCACGACCCGGTCTATCCCACCGGGCATATCCACCTCTCAATCAGAACTTGTAGTTGAGCCCCACATAAAACCGGCGTCCGGTGTAGCGACGGTCTAAAGGACGGTCTGCTTCACCCCAATACTGATAGATGTCTTCTTCGGTTAAGTTCACAGCCGAGATATTAAGCTGGAGTTGGTCGGTCACGTTATAAGTAGCGTTTGCATCTACCTGACCGTAGTCATCCGTGTAGACGGTTTTGCCATTGCTTTCAAAAGCCGCCCAGCTGTCACGCCAGTTGTAAGAGATCCGAGCACTCCATACATCGGTCTCATAGTAAGCCGATATGTTGTATTGATTCTCGGAGGCGCCCGTTAAGGGAATCTCTCGGGTCTCGCCAGTTGCTGACTCCAGCGTGGCCAGTGACGTGTCGGTGTAGGTGTAGTTTGCAAAGATACCGCCGCCCCACTCAAACGCTTGCTGGTAGTAGATTTCGATACCTTCAGACGTCGCATCACTACCGTTAGCTGGACCCGTGATACTCACGGGGTAGCTTTGGCCCTCGTACTCAAGGTCTGTTATGTAGGTATCGTTAACGACGAAGGTGTCGATATCCTTGTGGAACACCGTTGCGCCAAGAATTGAGCCCTCAGAAAAATACCATTCGACCCCTACGTCAAACTGAGTCGCCTGAAAAGGCTCAAGATCGGGGTTACCGCCGCTGCCTGCGCCGATTCCGCCGGCGACGGGATACCAGAACAGCGCCGCGCCCAAATCAGAGTACTGAACACGTGACAGCACCTTTGCCGCCGACGCCCGGACAACCAAGTCTTCTGCCGCGTCCCACTTTAAGTTAAAGCTGGGAAGGATTTCGCTGAAGCTGCCGTTTCGTACGATGATGTCCTCGGGGTTTGCGCCGGGACCTTGGTCTTGCGAGGCAGAGTCATTTTCGGTTCTAGAGTATCGGAGACCAACATTGCCGCTGATGGCACCAAAGACATAGTTGCCTTGAACGTAAAGGTTAGTGATCTCCTCATTAACCTCAAAAACAGTCGCCCGATTAGTAGAGACCGTCTCGTCAAAGTTATTAGAGACCCATGAGTCAAACGAATTCCAGTTTACGCCCATTAGCCCATTTGAACCGGTCCCTATCTTTCCTGTGAGGCCTTCGCCTTGCGCCACCCAAGTAGCAACAACTGACGCGTCAGGATAGTTCGCCGGGTCATGGTGCCAAGAGTATCCGCATGTCGAGCACCACCAGTAATCGCCGCCGTAGTTGTCTGGAATGCCCTCGTCAAAGTAGGAGTTGACGTTGTTGCGGTTGATTTCATGATCGCGCCATTTGGCCCCCACATCGACCGATTCAAAAATGCCAAATCCCGTATCAAACGATACGTCGATCTGCGCATAAGTTTCCTCATCCGAGTGATCGCCCGCATAGTCGGGTTGGTGCCAGTCGAACGCGAAGTAGTCTGTTACGTTGTGTTGCAACACGCGCGGTGCGGCGAAATCCCAACCCCATGAGGTCGCATTGCCCTTAAACCGCTGGTAGACACCGCGCGTAATCCCGCCCTCAGACTCCGTGAAGCCTACATTGACCCTCGCCTTCCAATTGTCACCGGAGTAAGCCATTTCAAGATCAAAAGTGTCGGAATGAGATTCCGATTCGTAGATGAAACCGCCGCCTGCAATCGACGTAAAGCTATTGCCATCGTTCGGATCGAGGTCCTGCATTTGGAGCATAGTGATGACATTATTTTCGACGCGGAAATCCGTGATCATAGAAGGCTTATAGCAGCAGAAAGTTGGCCACGCTGAAGACAGAGAAGTCCAAAAGTCACTCTGGTAACCGTTCTCTTCGATGAGTTCCGAATCTTGTCCAAGCTCCGATCCAATGTAATTGAACGTTGCCTCAAAGCGATCTGAAGGCTGCCATTGCAATGTCAGCTGATAACCCAGTCGGTCTCGCTCCTCAGTCCCTTGTCCGACCACCACAGCGAACGGCGCATACCCTTGGATGGTGCGGCCATCAACAGTCTCGAGCTTAGTCCACTCGACTGCTGTCTCGCCGCAAGGAGCAAAAGGCGCATCCGAACAGAAGTACTGCCAATTCTCTGTTCGAACGTACTCTGACACCGCTGTGCGGTTCTGCTGTGTGACTGAAGCTAAAACACCGAACGTTTCGTTTTCGTTTTTCCACCCGATTAACCCCGAGTATTGACCTTCCCAATCCTCGGTCACATCAGAATAGGTGCCTTCCAGAGACAGGTAGCCGGACATGCTGTCCATCTGCAGCGGCTTGCGCGTATTGATGATTACCGTACCCCCAATGCCACCCTCATCGATGCGTGCCTCAGGCGTCTTGTAGACTTCGACGCTGGAGATCATGTTGCTTGGCAGCAAGGTATAGTTGAACGAACGAGAGGGGTTGGTTTGGTTTGTGCCCGTCGCGATATAGTTGCCGTTTAATAGCGTTAGTGTTAGATCTGAGCTCACGCCACGGATACTGACGTTTTTGCCCTCGCCGCCATCCCGCGTGATCGATACACCCGGCACGCGCTGCAATGCATCGGCAACGTTTTTATCGGGGAACTTGCCAATATCCTCAGCAGTAATGGCATCAACAAACGCAGCTGCATCACGCTTGATATCGAGGTTTTTCTGCAAGGTATTGCGAATACCTGTTACCAACACCTCTTCCATGATCGCATCTTCCAGATCGTCTGCATCGTCCTGCGCTTGGGTCACTGCGACTCCAGCACTCACAGCCAGTCCGATCAAAACCGTCAATATGCGCTTGGGAATTGCGCTTTTACCGTCAAGTAGATCCAACATTCTCGTTCTCCCTTGGTTGAAGTTGGGGTACCACCATTTGTAACCGGTTACACTTCCGGTAAAGCTTTTTCGCCAATGGACGCACGTAACAAAGGTGACCCCCTCAGGCGTTTATTTTTGTAACCCGTTACAAATACTCTAGGCTGGACAGAAATAAATGTCAACAGCCCAAATAAGCTCAGCTATAGCCCGCGTTTAGTGACGCTAAAGTGTGTCCAGCGCAGCTTCAACAAGACCCTCCATAATGGAATAGGCAGCTGCATTCGGATGCACCAAATCGTCTGCAGAAGTGAATTCAGGCACTTTCAACCCACCTCGGCCGTCTTCCAGTGGAGTGTAGTAGTCAATGTAGCCGTAACCCTGCTCTCTCGCGTGCTCCTTGAGCAAAGCGTTCAACGCGACTATTTTTTGTGCCGGGCCTCTCCCTGGCCTCCAGGGAAAATCAATCGCTGGCAGCACAGAGCACAGGATCACGTGCATATCCGATTCCTTTGCCGATGAACCCATCGCACTGATGAAACCAAAAATATCGTCGACCTCCGCGTCGCCTGTATTTCCTGCAATATCGTTAATACCCGCGAGAATCACGACTGCCTTGGGCTGCAAAGCCACCACGTCTCGCTGGAATCTCAGCAGCATCTGTGGGGTCGTTTGACCACCGATACCTCGATTAACGTAATGGGGGTTTTCGAAAAACTCCGGTCGTATCAGCTTCCACATCTCCGTGATGGAATCCCCAAAAAAAACGATTCGGTCGGGATCCTTCGGTAACGAGAGCAGATTTTGGTTGTCCTCAGCGTACCGACTCAATCCCGCAAATTCCCCCCACTCAGTTCCAGATACCTGCTGCACACCACACATCCCTAGTAGCACTATTAGCCACACTCGAGGCAACGCATTTAAAGACATTCCCATTTCCTCATCAGATCTCAGTCAATAAAAGCTTTTGCTTTGGCATGAAGGCATGCAATACCGGACTCAATTAGGTATCGCTCGCCTGCTGCTCTAGGCCAAGTCGCCGAAGGACCTCCTGACTAGGGCCCGCGAAGTGAACTGACGGCGTGTTGCCGATATATCCAATATCCGCCATGCCCTCTTCGGTAGTAAAAAAAGCGGTGGCCACGAGATCTCGCACCAAAGCAAAAAAGCGCGCTCCCAGCTCGTCACCTACCTCCGCTGTTTCTTGCCATTTTATGCCGTCGCAAAGCAGGTGCTTTTGCTCATCAGTTAGGCCAGAAAACTGCTGACCAAATCGACGGCTAGACGCATCCTGCAGCCACTCGATGCCCTCCTCGATGAGAGTGCGCGCTTGCTGGTTTTCTTCATAGGGCGCACTGACATATTCGTCGACATACTCGTGGCAGCGCAGCGCAGAGGCGCTAGGTGACCGATCGTCGGCGGGTAAAATCACATCGGCCAGCGCAGCGATCACACTCAACTGAGCAACGCTGAGCACCCCCTTGACGAAGATCTCGGGATGCAGCATGTCGGGATCCGTAGCCGTCCTTCTGGGTTCGCTCGCCAAGGCCGGAGCAAGTGGCGATAGAGCCGACGTTGTGGCGATCACTCCCAACGCCCGGCGACGCGATAGGTTCAAAGCCATTTAAATATTTCTCTTCTTAAATTGTTCAACGATGTAATCGCTGGTCCGCCACGCTAACGCCATAATCGTCAGCGTCGGGTTCTTATCTGCATTAGAAACAAAGGGTGCACCGTCTGCTACAAACAAGTTGGGCACCTCCCAGGCTTGGCAGTGGGAATTAAGCACCGATTTTTGCGGGTCAGAACCCATCATCAGCGAACCAACCTCGTGAATTATTACTCCTCCATTCGCGATCGCTTTAGCGCCGTCCGTTTGCACTGGCGACGTTGTCCGCCCACCCATGGCGTGAAAGATCTCGGCAATGGTTTTGTGCATGTGAGCGGCCTGCTTCAGCTCATAATCGCCCCATTTCCAATGAAACTTAAGGACAGGAATACCCCATTTATCAACGGTGTCCGTATCGATTTCCGCATAGCAATCCTCATTGGGGATCATTTCGCCACGACCTTCAAACCACAAGAAGGAGCCATATAGGCGCCGGCAAGCGTCCTTAAATTCCTGACCGTAGGCACCATTTGTGAATTTCTCAAAGCCTCTGAAAGTGTGGCTTCCCGGCATTCTGCGCCCTCCGTAGAGCTCAATGTGGTATCCGCGAGGGAAATCGAGCTCGCCACGGAGTTGCTCTTGGTACTTCCACCATGGGATGTACATATGCATCATCGCCGCGCCGTCTTCGTTATGGGGAGGCAAATCCTCCAGCAACGGGATCTGAGCGCCGACTCCGGCGCCCACTGTGTCCATCAAATATTTCCCAGCCAAGCCGCTACCATTAGCGATCCCATCAGGGAATAAGGTGCTCTTTGAATTCAGAAAAATTCGCGCACTCTCGGCTGCACTGGCTGCCACCACAACCGCTCTTGCAGATACACTCTTTTCCGTGCCCGTAATTTTATCGATATAGCTCACGCCCGAGGCGTGACCTCGCTCATTAACCGTTACCTCCCTGACCATGGCGTCAGTGATGATGTCGAGGTTCCCTGAGCGCAAGGCGGGCGGAAGGAGGACTGTGGGCGACTGAAAGTTTGCCTTGATCGAGCAACCACGACCGCAATCGGTGGCCCAGAAGCACGCAGCTCTCTCCTGCATAGACGCTGCAGTTAGCTGCTGCGCCGACGGATTATCGGGAAAAAGCTGAGGCGGAATGCCTTTGTGATCAAGCTTTTCACTCAGAATCGCGAGATGCGCGGGAATCACTGGAATACCGAGTGGTTCGCACGCTTTCTTGGTCAGTAACTCATAGGCTCTGGGTTTTGGGGGAGGCAGTAATACGCCATCGGCCGAATTGGGCGTGTTCTCAAGCCCCTCGTTGGAACCGTAAACACCTATTAGCATCTCGGTTTTGTCATAGTAAGGCGCCAGGTCCTCGTAACCTATCGGCCAGTCGAAACCCAAACCATCTCGGGAATAAGGCTTGAAATCGTACTCGCCCATTCTCAATGAGATTCGGCCCCAATGGTTCGTGCGACCGCCCAGCATCCTCGCACGCCACCATTTGAATTGCCTTGCCTCCTCGGTAGAACCTTGGCTGTAAGGCTCACCGGGCACCTCCCAGCCTCCGTCTACCGTGGCATCAAAGTAACCAAAAGGCTTGTCCGGCGTCGGCCCGGCACGAAGCGGGGCGTCTTTGGGAAGATTAAACATTGGGGTTTCAGAAACCGGGTCGTAAGCACGACCGGCTTCGAGCATGAGCACCTTGAGCCCGGACATCGTGAGCACATAGGCCGACATACCACCACCGGCTCCCGAGCCCACAATGACCACGTCATATTCCGCGTTTTGCGCGTCAACTCTCATGTCGAATAGCTCCCTCAGAGATCCGGCATTGTGAGGCCGAAACGCATGCCTTGGCCCAGATCCAGCCTCGACTCACGACAATTCCTCGCCCAGCCTCTGCAACAATGCCTTAGTCGCCAGCACGCCCTGGTCTTCATCGCCGGGACCTTCGAATTCAACACCGATATGCCCACGAAAGCCCGCGTCGCGGATAATCGTCAGCATGCGCTTAAAGTCTATGGTCGTCTCATTGCCCTGATCGTCAAACGCATAGCTCTTGGCGCTAACACCTTTAGCGAACGGAATTAAGTCCTGTATACCCTGATAGCGATCGTAGTCGCCGAAGTTGCCGAAGTCGGGGAGAGAGCCACAGCTGGGCATGTCGACATCTGCGAGAATCTTGGACAGCCATTGCCCATTCTCGGCATAACCGATGTGGTTCTCCACAATGACGTTAATGTCGTAATCCAGAGCAAAGGTCGTCAAACTAATGAGGCCCTCTACCGCTGCTTTTTGAACCTCAGCGGGACTGCCTTCGCCCGTCACATTCACGCGCACAGAGTGACAGCCCAAAAATGCGGCAGCACTCACCCAGCGGTAGTGATTTTCAATTGCTCGCTGACGAACTTTGGCGTCAGGGTCGCCCAGATGCCCCTCGTCATCAATCATGATCAGCAAGCTGCGAACGTCATGATCGTCGGCCCTCATTTTGAGTTCAGTCAAAAAATCTTGTGCGGTGGTGCGATTAGGAAACAGGTGGTTGACGTATTCCACTGCGCTAATACCGAAGGACTCTCTCGCTTTTTTGGGAAAATCCAGAGGATTAAGCTGGCCTCCACGCAGCTGGCGGTTCAGCGACCATTGGGCGAGTGAAATGTCGAAAAATATTTTGCGATGCGCAGGCGTATCCGATTCGTCGGCGAGACCCAATAGAGGTGTAGCGCCTAGGGCAGCGGCGAGACCCGCTCTGGTCATGAACTCTCTTCTCAGCATCTTCAACTTTTACTCGCCAGTGTGAGCAAGTGGTACCGCTCTGGGAGACTCGGCCGTAGGGCCGCGATTTTGAGCCAACGCCTCACAAGCCCCGGACTTTAATATTTTTGAACCACACGGGATTGCCATGGTCCTGCAAGGCAATGTGGCCAGACGTATTTACACCAAATTGCTCGTAGATCGAGAACTTGCTCGCCGCAACGCGCTGTTTCCAATCTTGCGAGCCGATATAAAAATCCGCGATCCGCTCACCGTTTAACCAATATTGCACCTGCCCGTCCGTGACCCTAATTGTGGTCTCATTGAACTGATCCAGAGGCCTGAGCGGATGCGCCTTTGGCGTGTGCAAATCAAAGACAGCCCCGGTCGTCCGGCGTGAACCCATCAGAGCAGGAAAACTAAAGTCGTCCAAGATCTGGTACTCCGGGCCGCTCATCCACACAGGATTACCGTCCATGACGACCCGAAAGAAAATACCGCTATTCCCTCCCTCTGAGATGCGCCATTCCAACTGCAGCTCAAAATTTTCAAACGTCTCGACGGTGACGATATCGCCGCCACCGCCCTCAACGAGGACTAACTCTGCGTCTATCACCTGCCATTGCGGGCCAACTTTGCCGCCCATCGGATTAGTCCAGCCCTCAAGGCTGCGTCCATTAAACAGGGAGACCCAGGCAGCATCAGAGGCCGTCGCGTGCCCACTATCATCCAATTCACTCGCTGAGAGTCCGGCAAACGAAGTCAAAGCAACTGCCAGCGAAGCAATACCCAGCAAAGCTTTCTTGATCACAACGCCCTCCAGGGAAAATGGCCTAGTTCGGTCACAAAAAAGATAGCGAACTGTCTTCGCATTTCGTAATGCCTTTATGTCCGACTATCCAAGCGCGAGGATAAGGCGGCTTTGGCGGCCCAGTGTCGGGCACCAATCGGTTATCGAATCGCGCCCGAGAAATCATCGAATGCTCGATCGCTTTTTCTGATAAGGCGCTCTGCAATAAATGGTGCGCCTTCAGCCGCTCCCTGCTCAGGGTGCTTCAGGCAACACTCCCACTCCAGCACAGCCCAACCGTCATAATCGTACTGAGTCAGCTTGCTAAAAATAGCGCGGAAATCGATCTGCCCATCGCCTAGAGATCTAAAACGACCTGGCCTATCCACCCATGGAAGATAACCCCCGTAGACTCCCGACCGACCCGTGGGTCGAAACTCTGCGTCTTTTACATGAAAGGCTTTAATGCGCTCGTGATAAAGATCAATAAACGCCAAGTAATCCATCTGCTGGAGCAAAAAGTGACTGGGGTCGTACAGGATGTTAGCGCGCGGGTGATTATCCACGACCGACAGGAAACGCTCAAAGGTCGCACCATCGTGCAGATCTTCACCCGGATGCAGCTCAAAGCACACATCCACCTCAGCCGCATCGAATGCGTCAAGGATGGGTAACCACAACTCTCCGAGCTCCTTAAACCCCTCCTCAACCAGCGACTCCGGTCGCTGTGGCCAGGGATAAAAGCGATGCCACAATAAGGCGCCAGAAAAAGTGGCATGCGCGGTCAAACCCAGATTGGCGCTGGCCTTTGCCGCCATGATCAGTTGTTTTCTTGCCCACTCTCGCTGCGCTGCGGCGTCCCCTTTTAGTGACGCTGGCGCGAATGCATCGAGCGAGGACGTATCGGCAGCGCGAGCCGCTACCAACTGCCCCTGCAGATGGGTTGAGAGCTCAGTAATTTCTAGCCCAGCAGCCCTACAACTCTCCAGAATCTCTTCGCAGTAAGCTTGACTCGCGCTGGCCTTCTCCAGATCGAACAACCGTGCATCCCAAGTCGGCAACTGGATGCCCTTGTAGCCCAAATTGGCGGCCCACTCGCACTGCTCTGCCAACGTTACTTGTTGGTCAGATGGAGGTAGAAATTGAGCCAGAAAAATTGCCGGCCCTTTGATTCCTGACATGTCCCCCTTCCCGAGCCACTCGACTCATCTTCTGTTTTAAGGCTGCTAGTTATTGATCAACGCGCGGCAAAGTGTAACGGGTTACATTTTGACTGTCCACAGTGCAATACGCGCTCGTTATTAAGCTCCCAAGGGTTAGCCCAATGGCACCCAAACTTGCCCAGACGCCTGCGAGGCCAACACTGCGGTGATAAAACGCATACCCCGAACTCCCGCCTGCACGCCAGGCACAGCATCTGAGGGCCCAGTTCCATCAAGAGCCTGCGCAACGCCGCCATAAATATTGGCCATGGCCCCATACATCCCCTCCGGATGCCCCTGCGGCAAACGCGATGCGGCACGGGTTTCGGCGTGTAAATAAGCCTGGCCGGCCGTCAGCGTTTGCTCGGGAGCATCCTCTGGGAGGAACGTCAAACTGTCCGGCGACCGATGCGACCACTTCAAAGCGCCCTTTTGTCCGTATAGTGCTAGGGATACGTCGTTCTCTTCTCCGGTGGCAATTTGACTCGCGCAAATGACACCTTTGCTGCCGTTGCTGGCTCGAACCAAAATACTCGCGTCGACATCCAACCCGTTATCTGCGGTCAGGGTGTGCGTTTCGGCGAGCACCTGATCAATGGTCAAGCCGCTGACATACTCGAACAGATTGAAGGCGTGAACACCAATGTCCGCTGTGCAACAACTGAGCCCGACCACCCTGGGATCGAGTCGCCACACAGGTCCGCGATTACTACTCTCTCGCAAAACGGGATTGAGCCAGTCTTGATAGTAGCGGCTATCGATCTTCCGAATTTCCCCAATCATCCCGTCACGAACCATGGCCCGCATCTGCCTGATCATGGGGTAACCTGTATAAGTATGAGCTAAAGCAAATACCACACCCTGCTTCAGCACTGTCGCGGCCAGTGCCTCGGCTTCTTCTACCGACATGGTCATCGGTTTTTCGCAGATCACGTGAAAGCCTGCCTCAACGAGCGCTTTCGACATTGGGAAATGATGCACGTTGGGCGTCACAACAGAAACGACCTGCATGCGCTGCTCTAATGGCAAGCGCAGCTCCTGAGAGATCAACGTCTCGACGGTGTCATAGAGCCGCTGCGATTCGAGCCGAAGCTGCCTGCCAAACTGCTGCGTCACGCTGAAGTCAGAGCTGAATGCACCTCCAACGAGTTGAAAGCTACCCGCAATTCTCGCCGCAATGCGATGCGTCTCACCAATGAGCGATCCGGGTCCTCCGCCCAGCATCCCCAGCCGATAAACAGGTGATTCGCTCATTGCGAGACGACCACGCCTCGATCGGCTTGCAGACGATCTTTAAAGGCCAGCAGAAACAGCACACTCACGCCGGTTGCAAACAACGCTGGGAAAAGCCAAATACTTTGCCATTTTTGCAAGGTATCTCCACCATAGTGATCGGCGACATAACCCGCCAAGATAAATCCAATTAACATTCCCACTCCGTAGGTTGCGAGTGTGATCAGCCCCTGCACTGAACTGCGGTGATGCTCCCCGGCTTTGGAGTCCGTATAGATTTGCCCTGCCACAAAAAAGAAGTCGTAACAGACGCCATGGAGTGCGATACCCAGAATCAACATTGCCAAGCGCCCATCTGCGTCGCCAAAAGCGAACAAAAGATATCTGACCACCCAAGCCAACATGCCAATTAGCAATGTGAATTTGATTCCGAAGCGCCCAAGAAAAAAGGGCAACAACAGCATAAAACCCACCTCAGAGACCTGCCCCAATGTCATTTTACCGGTGGCATTTTCCACCCCCAGCTCGAGCAGAAAGGGACTCGCGTGCTGGTAGTAAAACGCCAGCGGAATGCAAATCAGGATTGACAGCACGAAAAAGAGTGCGAAATTCCAGTCTTTAAAAAGACCGATAGCGTCGAGCCCTAGCATCTCGCCCAACGACTTAGCGGTGCCGGAGGGAACGGGCGGCGTAGGTGGCAGAAAAAGACTGAAAACGCTCAGCAACAGGGAGCTCGCCGCCCCGAGCAAGAACGTATTGCGCAATGCCCCCGACGCGACGCCAGCAGCGCTGTCCCAAGAAAAAACATAGCTGATGGCAAGGCCTGCGGCTATCCACCCGACCGTCCCCCAAACTCTGATTTTTGAGAATTGACCTGCGGTGTCGGTAAGTTGACGGAACGAGATGGAATTGACCAACGCGAGAGTTGGCATGTAGCAAACCATATAGAGTAGTAACACCGGATAAAAATCTATGAAAGCCGTTGCGCGATAGAGCCAGTACATCAAAATGGCTCCTGACAAATGCAATGCCGCCAGCACTTTCTGTGCGCTGAAGTATCTATCAGCGACAAGCCCGATGAAGAAGGGAGCGATAATTGCACCCCACGATTGGGTGGAGAAGGCCGCACCAATTTGCATTCCGTTTGCAGTTAAGGCGCCACCCAAATATGCACCTAGGGTCACAAACCAACTGCCCCAGATGAAAAACTGAAGAAACATCATCGCGCTCAACTTCAGGTATACCTTGCGCGCTGTCGTATCCATGCCACACCCCGTGGTTGTTATTGTTTATAGCTCTAACGTTGTGGTTAACTTAAGCACTGTAACCGGTTACAGTTATGCTGTCCACGGTTTTACAGTAGACGGTACACCGCCTAAAAAAGAGATAGTATGCGAGCTATGCGGGACTGATAGCGCACCTCGCGCAAATCACACCTGACCTCAGGGGAAAGTAGCTGTATGTCATCGATCCGTGATGTCGCCCAAAAAGCGAGAGTGTCCGTCGCTACGGTGTCGCGTTACCTGAATGACCCAGAAAAGGTTGCTCAAAAAAGCGCCGAGGCAGTTGAACAAGCCATACGGCAACTCAACTACAAACCCAATCTGCTTGCTCGTAATTTTTTTAAATCACGTTCTTACTCCATCCTGGTGTTGGTCCCGAATATAGCTAATCCCTTTTTTTCAAGAGTCATCAGAGGGATCGAGGACATCGGTCAGCAGAAAGGTTATGCCGTGCTACTTGGCGATACGCGCTTTTCACTGGAGCGCGAAGCTGAGTATTTTCAGCGAGTAGAAACCCGACAAGCAGAAGGCGTTATACAGCTCTCTCCAAACTTTCCTGGTGACATCAGCGCGTACACGCCCAGCACGCCATTTGTAAATGCTTGTGAATGCCTTCCCGAAGCGCCTTATCCCACGGTCAACATCGACAATGCTGACGCCGCAAAAACAGTTACAGACTACCTTATCTCCATTGGTCACCGCCGTGTTGGCTGCCTATTGGGTCCGGACGGACCAACCATGCACAGTCCCATCACACGAGACCGTTTGCAGGGATACCAGCAGGCCCTTAGTGACGCGAACATTCCGTTGGAAGAGCAATATTTAATACCGGGCGACTTTTCTTTGCAGTCCGGGCGTGACGCCGTCAATCTTTTTTTGAAGTGCTCTCCGCGTCCAACCGCCATATTCTGTATGAACGACGAAATGGCTTTTGGACTAGTTCAAGGGCTGAAAAGCCAAGGCATTAGAGTTCCCGAGGACATGTCGGTTGCGGGCTTCGACGATATCGAGTTCGCACAATATTGCGACCCCGCCCTCACTACTATCTCGCAGCCCGCGGAAGATATTGGCCGCACTGCAATGAAGACCTTAATCAATATTCTGGAAGGTGGTGCTGACGCAGGACAGCGTCACGTTCTTCCAACGCAGCTCATCGTCAGAGACAGCACCGCGGCGCCCAGAACCTAGCGAGACGCATCCTTACCAAGTGACCACCGTCTCATCCCTGCACATCACGGTGGTGCCAATTGGCTTTGACCTAGGCCTCGTTCGAGAGCGGCGTCAAAGTGCCGAAGCAAGGCCTGCAGTCCCAATAGTCACAGGCATTGGGCAACGATACCGGCGCCACCGTAACTTGCGCGTGCTGCGTGCGGGCAGCAGGAAGGCTGGGAAATCGCGTCCAGTGATCGTTACACAGTCCTTGATCAGGCCGAGCGATCACACTACTTTTAATGCGTCCACGCGTGTCTTGGTGCGGCCAATCGGCCTTGACATGGTAGAGGTCGGCGGTTCGAATCCGCCTGGTCCTACCAAATGACAAACCCTCGCCAAAGGCGGGGGTTTTTCGTTTGGGGGGTTAGCTGGCTCGAAGCGCCGAAGGCGGTCGACA
>Ga0255743_10001128_pt1 | contig 22979 bp, 15 predicted proteins | sample 101ome_19_FD_179950 | JGI IMG/M metagenome (GOLD analysis project Ga0255743, IMG submission 179950) | Coastal salt marsh microbial communities from the Groves Creek Marsh, Skidaway Island, Georgia - 101405AT metaG (version 2) | ecosystem: Environmental > Aquatic > Marine > Intertidal zone >... | reverse complement strand
AGGACAAGTCTACTCCATCAAAAAAAGGAAGGCTTGTGTCTGTGTCTGTCTTTTTTTTGGTATTATTGAGACAGGAGACCAAAAGAGGAAACCACAAAAAGAACCAAAACTGTATTTTCATTTCATTAAAGCATTAGAACGCTCTAAATTATGCATTTTATTTTATCGACATTTAGGAGTTATCAAGCAGTCAGTATTCAGAAACTGAAGAGTCTATTTTGAAGGAGTTAAGACTTTGGAATGGGCACTTGTTTTGAAAAAAAGTTTTAATTTGAACTAAACAAAATTTTAATGAAAACACTAAAGCTAGCACTAATTATATGTATTGCCCTTTCAATTCAGGGATATGCCCAAGAGGAGCTCGGGTATCAAACTCCTAAAAAGGAGTTGTTGGACTTGATAGATGTCAATCCAGCACCCTCCGTACTAACGAACACAGAGAATGACGTTCTTGTTCTTCTTTCTAGACCTACCTATAAAAACATAGCAGACTTGTCGATAAAAGAACTTCGTTTAGCAGGACTTAGAGTAGACCCGAAGCGTTATATCGGAAGCAGAACAACCTATTATAACAATGTAGAAATAGTTGTGCCAGCAGAGGGAAAGGAAAGAAGCCCGATTAATGGACTTCCCAAGAATCCAAAGCTTGCCAATTTTACTTGGTCTCCAGACGAAAAAAAAATTGCCATGACCCATACGTCTATGACTGCAGTAGAGCTTTGGGTATTAGACATAAACACTAAAACAGCCAAAAGAATAGTATCTGCTCCTGTAAATGCAACTATGGGAAACAGCATTACTTGGCTTAAAGACAGCAATAGACTGTTGGTTAAGTTTTTGCCTACTGATAGAACAGCAATAATTGAACAATCTGAAATCATCCCAACAGGACCAAAAGTTACTGAAAACAACGGAGAAAAAGCCCAAAACAGAACCTATCAGGACCTCATTAAAAACCCAACAGATGCAAAAAACTTCACTCAACTGAGCCGTTCAGAAATTCACCTGGTCGACCTAAAAGGAAATAGTTCACTGTTTTTAGACGCACAAATGTTTCGCGACATTCAAGTATCACCAGATGGAAACTATATCCTGGTCTCCTTTTTAAAGCCTCCTTTTTCCTATTTGGTGCCCTATTCGCGTTTTCCAACAGAAACCCATGTTTACGACCTGACGGCAAAGCGCATACAAATCATTTCTGACAGCCCTCTTCAAGAAGTGCTCCCAAAAGGATTTATGGCCGTTAGCACTTTGAAAAGGGGAATTTCATGGCGAAAAGACCAACCAGCAACAATCTTCTATGTCGAAGCTCTCGACCAAGGGAATCCAGAAATTGAGGTTGATTATCGAGACGCTCTGTATCAATGGAAAGCACCTTTTAATCTTCAACCAGAACTATTGACTAAAGTAGAAAACAGGTTTTCTGGCATTCTTTGGGGAACAGAGTCTAAGGCCATTGTATTTGATAGGTGGTGGAACAACAGAAACACAAAAACCTATGCCATAAATCCATCACAGCCAGGAAAAACAGGGAGACTTCTTTTCGATCGAAATTATCAAGACAGATATAGCGACCCGGGTAGTTTTCTAACAAAAAAAGGAAGATATGGAGAGGATGTTTTAACATTAAACAACAATAAGGCCTATCTCATTGGGGCGGGCTTTACTCCATTAGGACAATATCCTTTCCTTGATGAAATCAACCTGGACAATAAAACTAAAAGGCGCATCTATCAATCGAGCTTTACGGATAAATTTGAACAAATTAATGACTACGATTTTCAAAAGAAAAACATGCTTGTTCGGATAGAATCCAAGAGTGAATTTCCCAACTATTATATTAGAGAATTAGGAAAAGACACATCACTTAAACAGCTGACCTTTTTTGACAATCCATTTAAATCATTAGAAAAAGTAAACAAAGAAACGATTCGATACAAAAGAAAAGACGGACTAGAATTAAACGGAATTCTTTATACGCCTGAGAACTATGAACCAAAAAAATCAGATCCTCTACCGATGATTTTATGGGCCTATCCTAGAGAATATAAGGACAAATCAAGCGCATCGCAAAACACAAATAATCCAAATCGCTTCATTTATCCAAACTGGGGATCACCCATCTATTGGGTGACACAAGGTTATGTCGTTTTAGACCAAGCAGCATTTCCAATTATTGGAGAAGGAGACCAAGAGCCCAATGACAGTTTCAGAACCCAATTAGTTGCCAATGCAGAGGCAGCCATAGACGCCGTTGTAAATAGAGGATACGCAGATAAAGACAGAGTTGCCGTTGGAGGGCATAGCTATGGCGCTTTTATGGTGGCTAATCTGTTGAGTCATTCTAATTTATTTGCGGCAGGTATCGCTCGAAGCGGTGCCTACAATAGAACTTTAACACCGTTTGGATTCCAAAGTGAATCCAGATCGTATTGGGAAGCTCCAGAAGTCTATTATAATATGTCCCCATTCATGCATGCAGACAAAATGAAAACGCCATTGCTGCTTATTCACGGTGAAGCAGACAACAACTCTGGAACGTATCCCCTCCAAAGTGAGCGATATTATAACGCACTTAAAGGGCTGGGAGCAACAACTAGATTAGTTATGTTTCCAAAAGAAAGTCACGGTTATCGTGCCAAAGAAACAATTCTTCACCTAATTTGGGAACAGGATCAATGGCTTGAAAGACATGTTAAAAACAAAAAGAAATACCTAGCAAAACCAGAGAATAAACTCAAAGGATAAACGCATTAATGCTCTTTGCTGAAATAAAGAACCGAGACTAGAAATATTTAGAAAATGAGAGAAAGAAAAAAAAACAGGGTTTTGTCGATGCTTTGGAAAAGCTTTTTTTGTTCAATTCTCATTTTTGGGTGTAGTACAAAAGAAACTCTTTATGAAAACCCCCCAAATGTAATATATATTTTAGCTGATGATTTGGGCTACGGAGACCTAGCGCACTACAATTCAAGTTCAAAAATACCAACACCTTTTTTAGATAAATTGGCTTCAGAAGGGATGCATTTTACGGACATGCATTCTACTTCAGCAGTTTGTACCCCCACTCGATACAGCATTCTTACTGGTGAATACGCATGGCGGACCTCTTTAAAAAGAGGTGTTTTATGGAGTTACGCCCCACTGATGATTTCTGAAAACAAGGAAACCGTACCCAAGCTTTTTAAAAGAAATAAGTATCAAACAGCTGTAATTGGGAAGTGGCATTTGGGGTTAGACTGGGCCTTAAAAACACCTCTTGATAGTACAAGAGTAAAACAAAATGAAGAGGGACTTATCATAGATTATAATGAAAAAATAATTGATTTTTCTGTACCTCCGAAACGCGGTCCTCTTCAGGTGGGCTTTGATTATAGTTACATCATACCTGCGTCTTTAGACATTCCTCCTTACGTTTATATTGAAAATGGGCAATTCACAAAGGAGGTAACGAACTATACAGAGGGGAGTAATTTAGCGGCAGACTATGACGGTGCATTTTGGCGTCCGGGGCCCATGGCAGAGGAATTTGACTTTTACGAAGTATTACCAACATTTATCTCAAAGGCAAAAGAGTTTATTGGCACTGCAAAAAAAAATAAAGCACCGTTCTTTCTTTATTTGCCGTTAGCGGCTCCCCATACTCCATGGGTACCAAAAGACGATCAAAATGGACGGTCTGGGGCAGGCACATACGGAGACTTCGTACATATGGTGGACCAATATGTAGGTGAGCTAATCGCCCATGTGGACCAACAGGGACTAAAAGAAGAAACCTTGATTATATTTACTAGTGATAACGGGCCCTATTGGAAAGAACAATACATTACATCCTTTCAACATAGAGCAGCTGGAAACCTGAAAGGGATGAAAGGAGACATATATGAAGGAGGCCACAGAGTTCCTTTTATAGTGCGCTGGCCAGGAAAAGTAAAAGCAGGAAGTAATAGTAAAAACCCAAATACACTGGCGCATCTATACGCTACCATGGCTGAGTATTTTGGAGAGACATCCTCCCCTTTAGACAGTCATAGTATTTTAAAGGAACTCACAGATGAAAAACATATTCCAAAAGAGAAGCCCATTATTCACCATTCTTCTAATGGTCATTTTGCACTCAGAAAAGGAAAATGGAAATTAATTGAAAAATTAGGTTCTGGGGGCTTTTCGAAACCCTCTTCCATAAAAAAGCTTGACGGGACACCACAGCAACGCTTGTACAATCTTAATGAAGATCCAGCAGAGCAAATAGACGTTTCAAATCAACAACCGAAAGAATTGAATCAATTAAAGCGAATGCTCGATTCCATACAAAGGTTGAGATAACGCCTCGTTTGAACTTAATTTTGTTCAATCGCACCCGTTTTTTCCCCAAACAGGTTTATTTTACCGTCTAAGTTTAAAGCAATAACAGTATAGTAGTCATCCAAAGTTTCCTCTGGGATTTCGATATAAGTAATTCCCGGATATTTATTCCAGTACACCTTGCAAAGGGTTTGTTGCTTAAGTGTAGATCCTTGTCCAACCACGTAGGCTACATTGATACGATTTGAGATTCCTTTTAAAGCAATTTTACCGTCTTTTGGGATATCTCTCACATATAGATAAAGGGTTTTTTGATCCTTTGAAAGCGCACTGGGACCATAGAAATGATCGTAAGGAATCCCTCTTCGAGTTCCATATATGGCACTGCTGTGTTTACGGGTCCATTTTCCCAACTCGTTCAAAATATGGGCCTGTTCTTTGGGAATGCGACCATCGGCTTTAGGACCAATATCCAACAACAAATTGCCCCCTTTACTGATACAATCTACTAGTAGATCAATCACTTGAAGTGGCGTTTTGTAGTTCGTATCATTTTTTTGAAACCCCCAAGAATCGTTCATCGTCACACAAAGCTCCCAATAACGAGCCTCGGGGCGTTGTACTGGAACTCCAATTTCGGGTGTTTCGTAATCCCCCTTACCGTTGAGCCGGGAATTAAAAATGACATTGGGGTTGCTTTTTGACAAACGATTTTTGATTTGTTCTACGTTCCATTCTGTAGCACTGTGTTCCCAGTCTCCATCAAACCACCACAAGTCGGGATTGTAGTTTTTTCGGAGCTCCTCCAATTGCCCGTTCATATAACGGAGATACTTTTTCCAGCGGCTGGGGTCCTCCTCTATTTGATACCTCTGGGAGGTGCGTGTGTGATGTGTATAGTCCTCAAAAGACCAATCGGGAAGCGAAAAGTAAAGCCCTAATTTTAAGTTTTCTTTATGGACGGCTTTTACAAAAGGCGAAAGCAGGTCTCTTTTAGAGGGGGCAGCAACCACAGCATTCAAATTACCATATTCGGTATCCCATAGCGCAAAGCCTTCGTGATGTTTACTCGTGATTACGGTATATTTTGCTCCACTGGCAGCAATCAATCGGGCCCATTCCTCGGGCTTGTAGTGTTCTGCTGCAAATCTTTCTCTTTGTTTGAGATAGTCTTCGTGGGAGAGATAGTTGTTATAAAAAGCCCAAGACTCGCTAATTCCATCTACAGAATACAGCCCCCAATGTATAAAAATGCCAAGCTTAGCATCTTCAAACCAATCCATTTTAGATTGAGATTGAAGGGGAATTATTGTAAAGAGGAAAAGTGTGGCTGAGCAGAATTTTTTAATCATAAGTCGTGTTTTAGAAAGTGATCACCTAAAAACAAAATAATCTAAGAAAGGCCATCAATCAAAGATAAGGAAACCTTCATAGTAAACTAGGAGACTCTTTTTAACAATAGCTTTCAGAACGGTTTCGGTATTCATTTATACCAAAAAGCATAAAGGAATCATCCCAATTGCTCTTTTTAGAAAAGAATTACAGGACCTTTTCCTCAAAACAAGATGTTGTTTATCCAGTGTAGAAAACCTCCATTTACAAACCACCAATATATTCGGCAAAGAGAAACCTACAAACACATTATTTTGTAATTTTAGCCAAACCAAAATGGAATCCTATGGCTTTTGATATTGAAATGATCAAAGCAGTTTATACGCGATTGGAAGAACGCGTAAAAGCAGCAAGAAAACAGACTGGAAAACCCTTAACCGCTTCAGAAAAAATACTGTATTCTCACCTTTGGGACAGTGCCCCAGAACGAGCTTTTGAACGAGGAAAAGATTATGTTGACTTTGCTCCAGATCGAATCGCTTGTCAAGATGCTACAGCACAAATGGCTTTGTTGCAATTCATGCAAGCCGGAAAGGCTAAAGTAGCCGTTCCTACGACGGTTCACTGTGATCATTTGATTCAAGCCAAAACCGGCGCAGTAGAAGATTTAAAATCTGCCAACAGTACTTCTGCAGAGGTGTTTAATTTCCTAGAATCCGTTTCAAATAAATATGGAATTGGATTTTGGAAGCCCGGAGCGGGAATCATCCATCAAGTGGTACTTGAAAATTATGCTTTCCCTGGGGGAATGATGATCGGAACGGACTCCCATACCGTAAATGCAGGAGGTCTAGGAATGGTTGCCATTGGAGTAGGAGGTGCAGACGCTGTTGACGTAATGGCAGACATGCCCTGGGAATTAAAATTTCCTAAATTGATTGGAGTAAAACTCACAGGAAAATTAAACGGCTGGACGGCTCCTAAAGATGTTATTTTAAAAGTAGCAGGTATCCTGACCGTAAAAGGAGGAACAGGGGCTATTATTGAATATTTTGGAGAAGGGGCAGAAGCCATGTCCTGTACAGGAAAAGGAACGATCTGTAATATGGGTGCCGAAGTGGGCGCCACCACCTCTACCTTTGGATATGATGCTTCTATGGAACGCTACCTACGTGCTACGGGCAGAGATGATGTTGCTGATGCAGCCAATACGGTAAAAGAACACCTCACTGCCGATCCAGAGGTTTACCAAAACCCGGAGCAGTATTTTGACCAAGTGATCGAAATTGATTTGGATACACTCAGTCCACACCTTAACGGACCCTTTACACCCGACCTTGCCACTCCTGTTGCAGAGATGTCCAAAGTTGCAAAAGAAAACGATTGGCCTCTAAAAGTAGAATGGGGACTGATAGGCTCTTGTACAAACTCGTCTTACGAAGACCTTTCAAGGGCCGCTTCTATAGCAAAACAAGCCGTAGAAAAGAAGCTAATAACCAAAGCTGAATTTGGAATCAATCCTGGCTCTGAGCAAGTACGTTATACTGCAGAACGAGACGGCTTGCTTCAAATTTTTGAATCGCTCAATGCAAAGATTTTTACCAATGCGTGCGGTCCTTGCATTGGACAGTGGGCAAGAGAGGGTGCTGACAAACAAGAAAAAAATTCAATCATCCACTCTTTTAACCGCAATTTTTCCAAAAGGGCAGACGGAAATCCAAATACCCATGCCTTTGTAGCCTCTCCAGAAATGGTAGCTGCAGTTGCAATCTCAGGGCGTTTGGACTTCAACCCCCTAACGGACAGTTTAATCAATCAAGAAGGAGAGGAAGTAACACTAGATCCACCAACAGGAATGGAACTGCCTCCAAAAGGATTTGATGTGGAAGACAACGGATATCTTGCTCCTGTTGAAGACGGTTCAAACGTTCAGGTTGAAGTAAAAGAAGATTCCGAGCGCTTACAAATTTTAACCCCTTTTGCCCCTTGGAATGGTGAAAACCTAATGGGTGCCAAATTGTTGATTAAGGCTTTTGGAAAATGTACCACAGACCACATTTCCATGGCGGGACCGTGGTTGCGTTTTCGGGGTCATTTAGACAATATTTCAAACAATTGCCTCATAGGGGCAGTAAACGCATTCAATCAAAAAACAAATTTTGTTAAAAATCAATTGACAGGCGAATACGGAGGAGTACCCGACGTACAACGTCAATACAAAGCAGCGGGCATAGAAACGGTAGTGGTGGGAGATCACAACTATGGGGAGGGATCTTCACGAGAACACGCCGCAATGGAGCCGCGTTTTCTGGGAGTTAAAGTGGTTTTAGTAAAGTCTTTTGCACGGATTCACGAGACCAACTTAAAGAAACAAGGGATGTTGGGAATTACTTTTGCTAATGAAGCAGATTACGATCTCATTCAAGAAGACGACACCTTTAATTTTATAGATCTAAATGCGTTTGCTCCTGGTAAACCCTTGACTATTGTCATTGATCACACAGACGGTTCTCAGGATACCATTCAAGCAAATCATTCGTATAATGAACAGCAAATCGAGTGGTTTAAAGAGGGATCAGCACTTAATTTGATCAAAAAGCAAAACCTCTTATAACCCAAAGCCTAATTTCCTTCGTTTAAGGAATCAAAAGGGTTTTTTTATGAAGCGCTGATTCGATTTTTTCCCTGGAGAAAAACATCGGAAAATACACGTCTTCTGCCCAGTCTTTATAAAGATTGTCGTAGAATGGACTTTCCGGGTCGCCAGATTGTCCAGGAGCATTGGTGCCAACTGCACTATCCCAATTTCCTGTTGAAACGATTATTCGGAAACTAGCTCCACTACTTTGACGGTAGTTGCTTCCTGTAGAGCCAGGAGTATAACCATTTCCTCCACGAGGTAGGGGAGCAAAATTAAGCTGTTCTGCTGCCGCTGTATTGGCTACTGCTCCTAGCGCATGAGTTAGGGCTGTATGTTTATTTGCTGCCTGACCGTAATGCCATTGTGCGGGATCATCACCAAGACGGCTCTTTAAGCCTCCAAGGGCTGCTTTGAAGGTAGTCACTAAAAAGAGTTCTCGGTTTTTGGGGTCAGCAAAAGGACCCTCTAGAGATTCGATCCAATCCAAAATCCGTTTTAATTGTAATGAAGAAATATAAGGCTTTACCTCATCTGGAATAAATTGCTTTTTTGCGGATGCTATGATTTCTTTTTCCCAAGCAACATAAATTGCTGCTGAAATGGAGTTAGATTCTAGACGAAAATCCCACTCCAAGAGGCTGTTTTTTAGTCCTTCTTCAAAGGGACCAAAAGAAAGCGGCCTCAATAAAGGAATCAACTTTTGCGCAGGCCTCGATGTTACATCCACCTGAAGTGCTTTTTGGTCTTCAATGCCAAGATTGTTTTTCTTGCTGAGGACTTCATCTATTCGATCTCCTCTGAAGGGATCAGACCAAGAATACCCAATGGCATCCCAGTGGGGATAATCCTCTGGAGTTACATTTTGATTGGCTGTTGCGAGATATCCTTTTTCAGGATTGACATCATGGGGCTTTTCCAGTATGGGCAGATACCCCTCCCATTCGTAACGGCCATCTCCCGGGACAGGAACCAGCCCACTGAAGTTTTTTCTAATAGGGGCGATCCCAACTGCTTGCCAGCCAATGGTCCCTTTTTGATCTGCCCAAATCATGTTTTCACCAGGAATATTACTATAAGCACAAGCAGCTCTAAATTCTTCCCAATTTTTAGCTTGGTCCATACGAAGCGAGGCAAGGTAGGGTGCTCCTCCGGGTTCCAGCCAAGCACAACGAACAGCAAAGGCTTTAAGTTCTTTTTTATTGAGATAAGTAACGGGGCCATGGTGGCTGTAGTATAATGCTACCTCCTGTGTTGGAGCTCCTTTTACTTCTATTTGCTCGCGCACCACTTTAAAGTTTTTCCACTGACCCTTGTACTTGTATTGTAACGGATTTTTTGGATTTAGGTCGTATTGATATAAATCTTCTCCATCAGTTCTGAAAACGGTAAGCCCCCAAGCGCCATACTCATTGTGTCCAATGGAGATACCCGGAATTTCAGGTTCACCACCCCCAATGACATTCCAACCTGGAGCAACGAGATGTGCCATATACCTCAAAGAGGGAACAGCGATTCTTCTGTGTGGGTCATTGGCCATTGAAGTGTGACCATCTGCAGTTTTTGACCCACTCAGCACCCAGTTATTACTCCCAAGCGCAAGAGAGTCTCCAGAGAGATCGTTGAATTGATTCAACAAAGCTAACTCCTCGGAGCCTCTATAAGCTTCCACGATGTGCTCCAGCTTAAATTGTACTGATTTTCGAAATGCATTATAAGGTCCAAGAAGGGGTTCAAACAACAACTTTTGATCGATATTAGAATCCAACTCCAGTTTGGGTTCTTTGGGATGAAACCAAAGGAGTTCTTTTACTTTTTCTGACCCTATTTTTGCCACCGCTCTACCGATTTGAAGCTCCTCCCCAATATTCCCCAGTAAACCTTGATGTCTAGAGATTACTACTTCTGGAGTCCATTTTTTGGGAAGTAAATCCAACATTTTAAATGGCAGAGGAAGTTTTTCAGGGGTTTTTAATATATCTGAGATATACTGATTCACACCAGCTACATAGGCTTCAATTATTGCTTTTCCCTCGGGATGGTAGTGGTTCAGTTCGGTATCCAGATCCCCTCGGTATTTGAATAAACGCGTACCGATGTCTCTGTTTACTTCTTCAGGCCCTAAGAGTTCTGCAACGGTCCCTGTGGCTTGTCTTCTCCATATCTCAAATTGAAACAACCGATCCTTTGCGGCTGCATAGCCTTGCGTAAAAAATAAATCGTGTTGGTTTTGAGCATAAATGTGATTGATTCCCCATTGGTCTCGAAGAATTTCAACCGATTCTTGTAGTCCTATTACTTGAAGAGTTTCTGTTGAAGAGGAATCTCTAGCTTCGCAGCTAAGAAACAGGACACTAAGCAAAAAGAGATTAAATAGTCGCATAATAAATGATTTTAGAGTGCATCAGAAGCTTTGATAAAACGGGTTTTTAGATCGACATCATCCATTTCTTTATCCAAGGGGAACATGGGTCTGTTGATTCGCTTATAGTTCAATCGTTCCAGATCCTGATCAACGCCTCCTGGGGTGAGCGCCATGATCCAATCGCCTCTCATTGCATAAAGCTCAGGGACGAGATAACCAATTTTTACCACCAGAATATCCGCAGTTCTCGGGTTCAACCCCAGTTGCGTAAAGTCTTTTTCACGATGATAGGGTTTTCGCTTTTTAGTTACAATAACGCGAATACTACCGATACGAACAACCACCTCGGTTTCTGCATGTATATCTCCTTGATGAATGGCTTCTACCATTCCTTCAAGAAGAAGAGGAGGCGCATAGCGATCATCTACTTGAGCGCCTACCTTTGCAGTGACCGTGTTGTTTACCCCTACTTTCAATGCAGCGTCTATGAGCTCAGGACCGGGAATCGAGGCATAAATCAATTCAGGACCTGAAGTCTTCTGAAAAGCATCGTTTTGAAGAAGTTCTCTTAGGGTCCAAGTCACGTCGCCAGCACCACCTGCAGTTGGGTTGTCACCCATATCGCTTATGATAAACGGTTTTTTGTCCGATTGGAGCGCATAAGAAATACTTTGTTCTAATGTGGCTGTGGGGGCAACAAATTCAAATTCCTTACGTACTTGCCAAAAATAAGCAGCCAATTGTTCCGCACCTTTACTGACCGCCTTTCTGTCATCACCAGTAACCATTACAACAGCATGGTTTCTTGGCTCATCAGCCCAGGCATAACCAATCCAAATTGCTGCATCAATGACGCCTTCATTCTTTACTACCTCAGGAATTTTTGCATAAAGACTTTTTCCCGGTTCAATTCTTGTACTGGTCTTTTCTCCAGGCAATAAAATAGGGACAGGAATCCAAGCTTTGTATAGAGGCTTACCTTTTCCCGACTGCAGTCGCTCCAACAGATTGTCAACAGCTCGTTGCTTGGACTCTAAGGCATCTTCATGAGGGGCCATTCGGTAACAAGTAATGAGATCCGTATGTTTCGCCAGCCGCTGTGAAACATTGCCGTGGAGGTCCATTGAAGTGGAAATCAATGGTTTGGTCCCTATGAGGGTACGAATTTTTTGGATAAAATCGCCTTCTGGATCATCAAGGCCCTCTACACTCATGGCACCGTGTATATCAAAAAACAAACCGTCAATAGGCAATTCTTTTTCGAGCATGGCTAAGGTTTTCCCAACCAAAGAATCGTAGGCTTGGCGGGTTACGATACCACCAGGCAAGGCATGTCCTCTCAGTGTAGGCGCCCAATCAGCAGCTTGTCTTTGTGGACTGTTTTCTTGTAAAAAGGGGTAATAACTAAAAACATCCGATCCCTCTCTAGCTAAAAAGGCAGACGCCTCAGTTTTTGCAGGAGAAAAGGTGCTGGACTCTATGGCTAAGCCTGCAATTGCTATTTTGGGTTTGCCAAGTTTTTTAGAAGGGAATGTGGAATGACAACCCAATAGCGTTGCAATTACAAATAAGGAACAGAGAAGTGTATTGAGAAAAGATCGCATTGGGTCGAGAATTTATCTAAAGATAAAACTTTCCAATTCAATATAACAAACCCTAAAATCAAGCAAATTTTATCAAATAAATAGGAGCTAAAAAAGGAGACTTTTTTATTTAATAACTATCTTGAGTTGATTAAAAAAAGAAGATAAACAAACTATAAATACAATGAAAAGAGTTTTCTATTGGTCCTTTGTAGCTGCTTTAGCAGGATTGCTTTTCGGTTTTGATACGGTTGTAATATCAGGTGCCGATAAGAAACTCCAAAGTCTTTGGAACTCTTCCGACGCCTTTCATGGAACCATAGTTATGGGGATGGCCCTTTGGGGTACTGTTGTAGGGGCTCTTTTCGGGGGGTTACCCACTCAGCAGTTGGGAAGAAAGAAGACCCTTTTGTGGGTGGGTGTTTTTTATACTGTTTCTGCTGTGGGTTCTGCCTTAGTGAATGACCCCATTAGTTTTGCCTTTTTTCGCTTTATAGGAGGGTTGGGTGTTGGCGTCTCTACAATTGCTGCACCAGCTTATATTTCTGAAATTGCCCCTGCGAAACAACGCGGACAACTTGTAGGGATGTACCAGTTTAGTTTGGTATTTGGAATTCTATTGGCCTTTATTTCAAACTATTTATTGAGTGATTTAGGTGAAAATGCATGGCGGTGGATGATGGGAGTAGAGGCTTTTCCAGCCTTACTATACACCCTACTTTGTTTTTCTATTCCAAGGAGTCCGCGTTGGCTCATCTCAAAAGGGATACTAAACGAAGCCAAGGAGGTGTTTCTTCAAATTGACCCAAAAGCTTCTTTTGAAGAGTTGGTCAAAGAAATGGACAATGCGAGCAATCAAGAGAAAAAAGAGGAGTCCATCTTTGATAAAAAATACCGATTTCCTTTACAACTGGCCTTTTATGTTGCCTTTTTTAATCAGTTATCAGGAATAAATGCCTTTCTATATTATGCACCGAGAATTTTTGAAGAAGGAGGATTGGGAGAAAGCACCTCTTTGTTAAGTAGCGTTGGCATTGGGTTAACTAATTTGCTTTTTACATTAATCGGAATTGCATTAATTGACAAACAAGGGCGTAAAAACTTAATGTATATCGGATCTTTTGGCTATATCATTTCGTTAAGCTTGGTGGCCTGTGCCTTTTATTTTCAGTGGGAAGGGTTGTTAATTCCTATTTTTCTTTTTCTTTTTATCGCATCTCATGCTGTGGGTCAAGGAGCGGTCATTTGGGTTTATATTTCCGAAATTTTTCCGAATCACCTTCGCAATTCAGGACAAGCGTTTGGTGTTAGTGTGCATTGGGTTTTAGCTGCCATAATTCCATCCTTTGTACCACTTTTATTCGCGAGTATTGGAGCGGCTGTAGTCTTTTCGATTTTTGCTTTTTTTATGGTTTTACAGTTGTTGTTTGTTCATTATAGGATGCCTGAAACCCGAGGAATTTCTCTTGAAGAATTGAGCAAAAGACTACTTGCTAAAAACAGTGAAAAATAATTATGAATTGTAGCAGAGAAATTATAGTTCTTTGTGTATTGTTTTTTGTATCAACACATGGTTGCATCACTGTAGAAAAAACACCGACTCAAAAAGAGATGAATACAGATAAAGCAGATGAAAAAAGGCATCGTCCAAGTTTTCACTTTACGCCAAAGAAAAATTGGATGAATGACCCCAATGGGATGTTTTATTTACAGGGGACCTATCATTTGTATTTTCAGTATCATCCTGAATCCAATGTTTGGGGACCGATGCATTGGGGACACGCCACAAGTAAAGACTTGATTCATTGGGACGAACAACCCATTGCACTATATCCCGATGCATTAGGAACAATTTTTTCCGGGAGCACTGTAGTGGATCACAACAACACTTCTGGTTTTGGAAAGGCAGGCAAAACCCCCATTATTGCCATCTACACTAACCACGATGCTGAAGCAGAAAAAAGGGGATCTCAGTCATTTCAAACACAGAGCATTGCCTATTCTTTAGACGAAGGATATACCTGGACGAAATACACAGAAAACCCCATAATTGAAAACCCGGGGCTACGCGATTTTCGAGATCCTAAGGTCATCTGGTACGAAAAAGAACAAAAGTGGGTTTTGATACTCGCAGCAGCCCAGCAAACGCAGTTTTATGAATCTAAAAACTTAAAACAATGGACCTTTTTATCCTCTTTTGGCGAAGGCATTGGAAACCACACGGGCGTTTGGGAATGCCCAGACCTGTTCGAATTACCAGTAAGAGGAACCGCTAAGAAAAAGTGGGTGCACTTGGTGAGTATCAATCCAGGAGGGCCTAACGGGGGGAGTGCAACACAATATTTTGTTGGAGAGTTCGACGGGAAACAATTTACAGTAGATTCTAGCTTCGAACACCAAATGGAACAAGAGCATACTTTTTGGACGGATTTTGGAAAAGACAATTACGCAGGTGTTACCTATTCCAATTGGAAGAGTGAAGCCCTTGGCGTACTTTATCAAGGCTGGATGTCCAATTGGGAATACGCTCAACAAGTACCCACGAGTACTTGGCGAAGTGCAATGACTCTCCCTAGAGAGCTTGAATTGGTTCAACAGGATACAGGAATTTATAGAATACGCTCTAGGTCTTTTGTAAACTGGGAGCCTTACACAGCCAAAACGATAGAAAAAAAGAAGATTTCTTTAGAAGGAGAAACACTTCTTGTCGATAAAAAAACCATTGATCTATCTGGAGCAATTGCACAAATGGATCTTGCAGAACTAAATAAAACAACCTATACGTTTGTTCTTGCCAACCCTGAGGGGGATACGTTACAATTCGGTTACAACCATGATGAAAAACAGTTTTTTATAGACCGTAAACAGTCTGGTCAGGTAGATTTTTCAGAGACATTTAGCGCAAAGCCCTCAGTAGCCCCTCGATTTATTTCTAAAGAGACCTTAAACATCAAACTGATTTTAGATAAGGCCTCCATCGAATTGTTTTACGATGAGGGAGCCACAGTTATGACAGAAATTTTCTTTACTAATGCACCTTTTGAAACGATGACAGCATTCACTTCAGCAACAAAGTCGCGCATTGAAAACTTTAGCATTAAAGAGTTGAAAACAAATTAACCTTTTAAGATTAATGAAAATAACATTCCATAAAGTCCAACTTAAAAAGCGTTTTCCCTTAGCAATAAGCAGAGGAATACGATATCATTCTGAAAACATATTTGTCCAAGTTGAAAAGGACGGCCTGGTGGGTTGGGGAGAAGCTGCTCCTGGAGAAACAGAAGGAGCAAGCACTCCGGAAGCCGTTCAGCATGCACTGGAACAATTTGCATCAACAGGCATTGAGGGCTATTCAATACAAGCGCTGTACAATCGAGCTCGAGAAATGAACATTCCTCCTTGTGCTTATGTAGGATTAGACATTGCACTTTGGGATTGGACGGCTAAAAAAGCTCAAATGCCACTTTATCAGTTACTGGGTTTTCCTAAGGCACATACTCCGACTTCAGTAACCATTGGGATCAATCCACCAGAGGTAGTAAAAGAACGCATTCCCCTGCTCATGAAGGGCACAAGCATACAGTCGCTAAAAATAAAACTTGGGTCACCAGAAGGCATAGAGGCAGATAAAACAATGTTTGAACAAGTTCTTGAAAGCGCAAAGAATTACAAGGTAAAAATCCGTGTAGATGCCAATGGTGGTTGGGATGTTTCTCAAGCAAAACACATGATGAAGTGGTTGGCTGATCGCGGAGTGGATTATATCGAGCAGCCTTTGAAAGAAGGAGAAGAGGCTTATTTAAAAGAACTGTATCACCAAAGACCCTTACCTATTTATGTTGATGAGTCCTGCCGTTTCTGTGAAAACATTCCTCATTTTGCAGCCCACGTTGACGGTGTGAACATGAAGTTAATGAAGTGTGGGGGAATTACAGAAGCTCTTCGGATTATTGCAACGGCAAAAGCACATGGTTTAAAAACAATGATTGGTTGTATGAGCGAATCCTCAGTGTCGATAGCAGCAGCAGCAGCACTTTCTGGTGGAATTGATCATGTTGATTTGGATTCTCATTACAATCTAGCTCCTGATCCTTCTGTAGGAGCACCAATGATTAAAGGAATTACACTCCCACCGGAGGTTCCGGGGCACGGAGGAGAACTAAAAAAAGAATTTTATGCTTAATCCGAAACAAAAAGTGGTGGTTTACATGGAAGCCCACCTAGATAGTGACTATGGAAAGATGGGTATAGGGGTGGTTCGCTACCTAAAAAACCCTATAATAGGAGTTGTTGATTCAACGCATGCGGGTAAATCAATGAAAGAACTTCTTGAAATCCCAAGAGATATTCCCGTATTAGAAAACCTTCAGGAAGCAGTATCCCGAGGTGCAGAGGTAATGGTATTAGGAATCGCTCCTTCGGGAGGGAGAATTCCTGAAAATTGGACTCCTGTTATCAAAGAAGCACTGAAAGCGGGATTGAGTATTATCAACGGGCTTCACGATTTGTTGTCTCCCATATGGAGCAATTCTATCCAAAACCCAAAGAATCAGTGGATATGGGATGTTCGTGTACCTCAATTTATCCCAGAAATCGCAACGGCAAAAGCAGCTGCTCTTCCCAACAAAAGAGTATTGTTCGTAGGGACAGATATGGCCGTGGGAAAGATGACATCAGGATTAGAACTCTATCAAGAATTACTCAATCAAAACCAGAAAGTAGGCTTTGTGGCAACAGGCCAAATCGGAATAACGATAATGGGAAGTGGGATCCCCTTAGATGCGTTTAAACTCGATCACGCTTGTGGTGCTGTAGAACAGGCAGTCCTTGAACAGGCCGATAATGACATTGTACTTATAGAGGGGCAAGGATCCTTACTTCATCCAGGAAGTTCTGCAACCTTGCCTTTAATGCGAGGAAGTTGCCCCACGCATCTAGTGTTGTGCATACGTGCTGGTAAAAATACACTACGCAGTCCAGAGCATATAGTAGTTCCTGATCTCAACGAATTTATAGCGTTAAACGAAAGTTTGGCGACTGTTTTAGGAACCTATCCTCAAGCTAAAGTAATTGGAATATGTGCGAATACAAGTAGGTTGACAAAAAGCGAGGCCAAACAATTTCTAACGGATTTGGAACAACAAACAGGAATTCATACCACTGACCCTGTTCGTTTTGGTGTACGTAGCATTTCAACACAACTTTTAAAAAGCTAGTAGCTCTTTTCCCGGCTTGCTTGATGAGATAGAGGCAATCCCTTTTCAAGCTGTTCAAAACAGTTTAGCACTTGAAAAACACTTTCTCTGGGATAGGTTAAACTAGCAATATGAGGAGTAATTTTTACTTTGGGGTGCAGCCATAAAGGACTGTCTTTAGGAAGGGGTTCTTCTTCAAAAACATCCAGAAAAGCACCGGAAAGCAACCCTTCGTCTAAAGCTCTAATGATGTCCTTTTCAACTTGAACACTGCCTCTAGAAACGTTGATGAGGTAAGTAGGTTCTGAAAATTGTTCAAAAAGGGAATAGTTTAGCAAGCCCTTTGTTTTTGGGGTGTAAGGGACAGTACAAACCAACACATTAATTGATTTAATAAAGGAGTCCCATCCGTCTTCAAAAAAAGAAGGAAATGGAGTTATTTTGGGCGAAGTTGAGAAGCCCATAACTTGAAAACCTAGTTGATGAATTTTAGTAGCAACATCCATTCCCAAATGACCGATGCCCAAAACCCCCACTTTTACACTACGTTCATTAAACTCAAATTGGGCCCAATGTTTTTGTTGTTGTGCCGCTTGAAATTCATACCAGGATCTGTGGTGGTTCAAAAGGGCCATTAAAATGTAATTGCTCATTGAAAAAGCCATTTGAGGGTCGATTACCCGACAAATAGGGATGTGACTAGGAATGGTCTCATCTGCAAGAACGTGGTCCACACCGGCGCCCATGGAAAAGACCAGTTTAAGGTTAGTAAAACGCTTCAGCGCTCCTTTGGGTTGTTTCCAAACCATCGCACAAACAACATCTTCAGGATGGTCTGTTTTTGTACCAATTAATAGCGGAATGTGCGGGGCTATCTTTTCAAATTGTTCTCTCCACAGTTGTGTGGGTACAGGGGGAGCAATTAGGGCAAAGCGCATGTGTTTTTTTTAGAAGTCCATTAAAGATAGGATAAAATTGTTTTTTTACAGTAAACAACCACCAGTAGTTTTGTTTTTCCACCTCCTGTTGGAATTAGATTGCTTTTACATTCTTTTGCTTGACACAGTAACAGGGGGTTGAGACGAGCCCAATTATTTACAATGGTAGTCAGCGGCACGTGTAGCGATTTGATTGTTTGGTTTTACATTCACTTTGTATCCAAGGGAATTGGCCCAGCCCTTAGCTGCTGAAACCAATTTATGTGACTTGAAATTTTCGTCTTCATTGTAGTCCATGTCAATTTGAATTTTTAAGGCAATTTTTTGGGTCAGCCATTCGGCCACATCGATGCTATACTCGGCCTCCTTCCAAAGGCGCGTCCACATATCTGAAATAAGGTCTTTACTAGATTTACTAAAAATATAGTGTACCCCTCTCGATCCAAACCGATAAGCAATCACGGTTGTATAGCGGGTTTCTTTATTGATGTTTTGTGAGTCCGTTCCGATGTGAATTTCTGTATAGGGATAATTCTTGATGATCTCCAAGGTATGGTTCACCGGATCGACCCGTTCTCCTTTTATGTTTTTAAAAAGTAGCATAAACGCTGTCTAAGTTAAAAAATAGTAATTTGCCTAGGACTGAACAGAAATGATTATGACCGATATTTTATTTACAATTTGCAATACAGGAATTTTAATAGCTTGGGGGGCGCTTCTCTTTGCACCCAGTAGAGGATTTTCTAAACCCTTAATTACATTTCCATGGGTTCCTCTTGTCCTCAGTTTCTTTTACTCCTATTTTATAGTCGTTTCAGGAGGTTTGGCAGAGGCAGATTTTTCTACCTTAAAAGGAATTGTCCAGCTTTTTCAACAAGCTACACCAGAGTCTGCAGCTGCAGGATGGCTGCATTATCTGGCTTTTGACTTCTGGGTTGGGGTATGGATGGTGCGTCACAGTCAAAAAAACCAAATCGGTCAGGTGTATATTTTTATTCCCTTGTTGTGTACTTTTCTCTTGGGGCCAATCGGAATATTGACCTATTCTCTGGTTTATTTCTTTAAAAAAAGAATTATTGAGGCCAGATGAAGTGTAGTTGCTGATTCAGATCTGGATGAAGAGTATAGGCTACAGGACAAGTACGGGCTACACGCTCTAAAAGGGTCTGAGTTTTTGAATCGAAACGCTGTGCAAAGGATACTCTAATATGAATTTCTACAATCCTACGAGGGTTGGTTCCCATTACCTTTGTAACCTCTGCGCGTGTTCCTGTCAAGTCGATGTTTAAATCCCGAGCCTTAATACCCATTATGGTCATCAAACAAGACGCCAAAGCAGTAGCCACCGTGTCTGTGGGAGAAAAGGCTTCTCCTTTTCCCTCATTGTCGACAGGCGCATCTGTGATAAAAGTAGATCCAGAGGCCAGATGGGTGGCTGAGGTTCTAAGATTTCCTAAATAAGTCACGGTACTGGTCATAATGAAAGGATTTTTTGATAGATTAGGTTTCCGATAGATGCGCTTAGGCCTAAAAGAAAAGGATAAATAATAAGAAGCCAGAGCAGGTTCTTGACCCCCAACTGATTCCAATAAGACCGTGTTTCTGTAAGCCCAATCAACAGGTCATACCAGCTTTTTAAATGGAGTTTCGCAGCGATTACATTGGCAACAATAGCACCAAATAAAATAAAAAGCCCAACAAAATATAACCGAATCACAGTCAAAAATACACAACTTTAATTTGTATTGCGTACATTGGAATCAAAAGTCGTTTATGCTTTTTAGGTGGATTATAAAACTAATTTCTTTTCTCCTAGCGATTTTAGGTATCGTTGTTACTGGGATTATGTATACCAAGCTTTCCTTTATCGACTGGCCCTATTTAATAGGAGGAATCTTCTTTTTGACCGTGGGAATTTTTGTGCCTGTTCAAATGAAAGATTAACTTTAAAACAATAAATACAAAGACAATGAAAAATCAGATTTTCTTTCTATTGGTGCTGTTACTGACACTGCCAGTTCAGGGACAACAGATCAAGACCATAAAAAAAGACCTTCAAAAAAGTATTGAACAAAAAGAAAAAGAATTAACAACCCTTAGTGATGCAATTTGGGAAGCCGCAGAAACCTCTTTAGAGGAATATACCTCCTCCAAGCTTTTAAAAGACTATGCAAGGCAAAATGGGTTTGAGGTTACTGAAAATGTTGCGGAGATATCTACTGCTTTTATGGCCAAATACGGGTCGGGGAAACCCGTGATCGGTATCCTTGGCGAATTTGATGCCAATGCTGGAATCTCCCAGAAGAGACAACCCACTAAAGAGGCGCGAATAGAGGGTGCTGCAGGACATGGCTGCGGACATAACCTTTTTGGAACAGCTAGTTTGGCTGCTGCTGTAGCCATCAAAGAACAGATAGAAAAAGGAACACTAAAAGGAACAGTGATTTTTTATGGAACACCCGCAGAAGAAACCATCTTTGCCAAAGTCTGGATGGCACGCGAAGGGGTCTTTGATCAACTCGACGTCTGTATGGACTGGCATCCAGGAGACAACATCATCTCGGGAACTGAAACCAGTAAAGCCCTGGTTGATTTTAGAGTTATGTTCTACGGTGCAACGTCTCACGCCTCCGCCGATCCATGGAACGGGAGAAGCGCTGTGGATGCGATGGAACTTTATACAACGGGGTTAAATTACTACAGAGAGCATATTTTGCCTACCTCACGAATTCATTACCAAATAGAAAAAGCCGGAAATGTAGTAAACGTCGTGCCCGATTATGCTAAAATTTGGACTCGTTTGAGAGAAAACAGTGTAGAAAAAGTAGATGAAATGTATGAAAGAGCCCTTGATATTGCAAAAGGAGCGGCTTTAATGACAGGTACCAAATATGAAACAAAGCTCATCTCCGGAATCTATGAAATACTTGTGAACCGTACGGGTGCAGAAATCATGCAAAAAAACTTGGAAACTCTTGGAGAAATCACTTATACAGAAGATGAGATCGCCTATGCCAATACCATCCTAAAAGAATCTGGAAAACCTCAAATTGGAATCAACGGGAAGGTAACTCCGCTACAAGAAACACTCCCCGCACAGGGAGGATCAACAGATGTAGGAGACGTAAGTCAAGTGGTCCCTACTATACGTATGTCCGCAACAGTAGCTGCAGATGGGGGCCCCTGGCACTCATGGGCGGTAGTGGCTTGTACGGGTATGTCTATTGGTCATAAAGGGATGATGTATGCTGCAAAAGCCTTGTCGATGACCATGGCAGACTTGTATAAGAACCCCAAGCTCGTAGAAGCAGTGAAAGCAGACTATCAAAAAAACAAAAAGTCAGAACCTTACAGACCGAGAATCCTCCCTGGACCACCTCGTTTGGATTAACGAAAAAGCAAAGATTATTTCAGCCAACGCCTCTCTAGCATTTCTTTTTTGACGTGCTTGGAGAGAAAAAGTAATGCAAGCATATTGGGGATACACATCAAGGCAAAAGCTAAATCAATGATGCCGATTACGACTTCTACTGTGACCAAGGCAGAAAAAATAATACTCCCAATATAAAAATAGTTGTAAAGGGGACCCCATTTTAGATGAGTGAGGTAGCCAAAGCATTTAACCCCATAGTAGGAATAGGTAAACAAAGTGGAAATCCCAAAAACAAACACCATGACAAGAAGCAGGAAGTCACCATATCCAAAAAACAAACGTCTAAATGCCTCTAGTGTTAAAACAATGCCATTAAGCCCCTCTTCTTTATAAGCACCGCTTATGATGACCAAGAGACCCGTAATGGTGCAAACTAAGACCGTGTCTAAGAGAGGGCCAAGCATGGCTGCAAGCCCTTCATCTGTCCCTCTTGAACTCTGTGATTGTCCGTGGTACATCGGAGCATTTCCTACTCCACTTTCATTAGAAAAAACGGCCCTTCGCACACCTAAAATCACAAAGCCCCAAAACCCTCCCGCAACAGCAGTTTTCAAGTTAAAGGCTTCGTAGAAAATCAGCTGAAAGGTAGGGAGTACAGCTTCAGCATTTGAAATAAGCATGTACAATCCCATAAAAAAATAAAGCCCGACCATCAAAGGGACAAGGTTTGACGTTACCCGAACAATGGATTGCAAACCACCAAAAATCACAAAAGCACTTGCTATGGAAAGGAGTGCACCAAACAACAATTTCCACTGAACATCACCCAAAAGCAAAAAGGTGTCAGGTTGAACGACATCCATAAAAGTTTGTGTTAGTTGGTTGGCAGTAAAAGCGGGGAGTACTCCAAAAAGTCCAGCAATAGAAAACCAAATAGCTAGAGATTTCCCCCACTTTTTTATACCCAACTCCATGTAGTACATTGGTCCACCCAAAGGCTCCCCAGAAGAGTCAGAACTTCGGATTTGTACGGCTAAGGAACAGGAGTAAAACTTGATGACCATACCGATGAGAGCCGTCAGCCACATCCAGACCAAAACACCTGGCCCACCCATATGAATAGCGATAGCGACACCAGAAATGTTTCCTAAACCTACCGTTGCAGCCAGCACTGCAGACAAAGCCTGGAAACGCGAAATCCCTTTGTTTTGTTCTTTTGAAAAAAGCAACTTGAAAGCTGTTTTTACCTT
>Ga0255743_10001123_pt1 | contig 23037 bp, 17 predicted proteins | sample 101ome_19_FD_179950 | JGI IMG/M metagenome (GOLD analysis project Ga0255743, IMG submission 179950) | Coastal salt marsh microbial communities from the Groves Creek Marsh, Skidaway Island, Georgia - 101405AT metaG (version 2) | ecosystem: Environmental > Aquatic > Marine > Intertidal zone >... | reverse complement strand
CCCCACTAGGCCTGACTCCTAGAAAGAAATAAGTCCAGTCGGTCCCTCTACGGATCGTAGCCATCGTATTGTCTTTGACCGTAAATGATTCCCCGTGTCTCGCATTGAACTTCCATAATGAAACTTGGCATTACTAGTTGGCGCCGTCCTTCCATTGGCGTGCCTGTATGATTTTTGGGGCTTGGTATGGTTAAGAAACTGTTGAAAATCTTTTTTGGCATGTGTTTGGTTGCGTTGATATCTACGGCACTCTTCGTATTTCGGCCTTGGGCCGACCATCAAGGGTGGCGTCTTTTTCATCAAGCTAACCCATTTATCACTAGAGTCCATACCCATAGTAACTGGCATCTTGTCTCGCCTTATGTCGTGCTAAAGGCCACTAAAGAATCTCGCAGGTATGTGCGTGAGCTGGTCGATCTGACGGATATTACCTATACCTATGAAGATGCCACATATACGGCTCAGGACTATTTCAATAAGGCTAACCTTGTTGGCCTCATGGTCTTAGACGACGGCAAAGTGGTGGTGGAAAGTTATGCGCAAGGTGTCACCCCGTCGACCACCTATATGCTGATGTCATCGACCAAGAGCTTTACTGCCACGCTAGTTGGAATGGCTCTTCATGAGGGCAAAATAGAGAGCTTGGATGATCCCGTAGAAAAATATGCTATCCAATATGCAGGGAGCGCCTACGGTGAAACGCCGATCCGGCATCTTCTCATGATGGCCTCAGGAATAAATTTTTATCACCCCAGTGAGTATAGCCCCAACAGAAGAGACCTCTACTTCGACCTATGGGTCAGGAGGAAGAGTTTTGATGAAGAGACGGCAGCCATGACTCGGCGAGCGGAATCGGGCAAGGCGTTTATTTATTTGGCGACCGATACCCATGTCTTATCTCGCGTCGTTGAGGGCGCTTATCAAAAATCCTTTATTGAGGTTGTTCAAGAAAATCTCTGGACACCCGGTGGCTTCGCTAGTGACGCACAATGGAGCGTCGATGTCGACGGTAATCCCTTCGGACAGATGGCCCTATCCACGACGCTGCAGGATTTTGCACACTTTGGCCAACTTCACCTTGAAGATCTTATTTTTGAGGGGCGCAAGAGAGTAGACGATGATTGGTTCACCATGATCTCACGTGCACAGGCACCTTTTCAGGAACCGCAAGTAACCTCGGATGGGCACTACATCGATGGTTATAGCTTTCAGTGGTGGCTTCCCGTGGACTACGATGAGGAATTTATTGCGCGCGGTGCAGGGCAACAGTACCTCTATGTAAACAAAAAGCAGAACTATGTGGTGGCACAGTTCTCCGGGTTAGGCCGTGTGAGTCGCAAAGAAGAAATTACCTTTTATCGAGCTGTAGGCGCTTATCTTCGGGACCAGCACTAGTTCCTTGCTCTACCCATTACTTTCCCTGCCAGCTGTAAGGTGTCTTTGATCCACCAAGGTACGCCTCCATTGCCCCTGAGGCATCGTTTGAGCGCATTGTCTTTTCAAAACACTGCTGCTCGAGTAAGAGCGCGTCTTCCAACGTCATACGCGAACCGACTTGGATGGCGTGCTTGGCTGCCGACAGCGCAACGGGAGAGCGGCTCGCAATATCCTCGGCGAATGCTTTTGCTGCCTCATGAAATGTGTCCCGTGGGAAAACACGATGCACCAATCCTATATCAAGCGCTTGCTCAGGCGTGAGAAGCTTTGCATGCATTATTAAGTCGAGGGCTTTGGCTGTACCTAGAAGTCGTGCGTAGCGCTGTGTGCCGCCTGCACCTGGAATGATACCAATTGAGGTCTCGGGGAGACCCACCCTGGAGCGCCCCGAAGCGAGTAGACGGAAGTCGCAGGCCAAGCTTAGCTCAAACCCGCCGCCGGTAGTTGAGCCATTGATGGCGGCGATGGTAATCGCAGCCATGCGCTCAAGTCTCAGACAAAGCTTATGCATCGGTGAGAGTTCGGTCGGCTTATTTTCGATGCGTGTCGGATTAGTGGGGTTAGTCGAAACCTCTTTCGCTCTGCTCGCTAATTCCGTTACTTCGTAGTGGGCAATAAACACATTCTCTGCTTCACTAGTGAACATTACGACTCTGATCGAAGGATCTCTCTCGACCTCATCAAGCATGAGGTTGATTTCGCCTACGCCTTCGGAGGTAAGCGTGTGTCGTGGGGGGTTGCTCAGTACACAGGTGACAATATTATCCGCGCGTTCAGTCCTTAAAAAGCGATATGGCATGGTGGGTGATCCTTAATGGCGTGCCTGGTGTCGTGGATGAGTGAGAGAGACCAGAATCGGCAGGCGTTGAATGTGGTCTGAGATCGGGTAGATGCCACGCATCCCAATTCGTGTCGGTTTCATTCGAAGGCTTCCTGTTCGCAGCTCCACACACGTGAGTTATAAAAGTAAACGTGATGATCCGGTGGGGAGAGGTCAGGCTGCAGCTGATGTTGCACCAGCCATTGCGTCAGTGCTGTTTTTTCCGGCTCGGGCACCTGCTTGAATAGTCCTGTGACGCGCTGGTACATCCATTGTGTGTAAGGCGCGCACAGCCGCTCGCCGTGTGCCCCGGCAATTCTAAAAGGCGCTTTGCCGATAAATCGTGGAAAGTCGGAAGTGTCGGAGTGTTCCGCTAGCCATTTCGAGGTCATTGCCATGACGTTGTGAACGTATGGAATTTGATCCCGAAATTGCCACTGCAGGATCGGAATCAGTGACCTAGGGATTTCATCATTGGCCAGCCAATCGCTGGTGTCACGTGGCGTTTGCTCCATCCTGTGAAGCCAATCGAATAAATGAAGTTTGTCTTTGAGTAAGTGTGTTCTGGGATAGGGGTCAGATGCCAGATGCGCCATAAGCGGACCAAAGAGTGCAAAGTCACCGTGACAGGCGCGGCCACCGAGCAGGTAGTCGTGCTCTGCAAAGTGCTGATTCAGCTGATCCAAGAAGGCTTCTGTCCAACGCTCCAAGGCTTTGAGATTCGAACGACTAATACCCAGCATTTCGCGAGCGACCGGCGCAAAGCGGTGGGCAGTCTTGATGCCTCCGAGCCAATGAAGTGAAGAGGGCCAGTGAGGAGTGCGGTTGCGACCAAATGTCTTGAGAATGTAGGGCAAGTTATAGCGTTTAAAATTCCAGCGGTAATGCATTGCCGGAAAGACCAGCCAATCGTCGCCCAAGAGTTCAAATAATGCTGCTACGACCCGCTGTTTCAGACCTGTAGGTTGAATGGAGTGCTGACTGTGCAATGATTCCAGTCGATCGAGAATAAGGCTGCTGTCCTGCACGTAGCCTGAATCAGGACCATAGAGAACCGGCACAACGCGCCACCCGCCGGTTAAGGGCTTGATTACGTCTTCAGCAATCTGATCCGTGACTTTAACTAAGTCAAAGGGAAGTCCTTTATAGCGCAGATACGCAAATACCTTCATGGTGTAGTAGGACGCGCGCGACCCGTACAAGAGGTAATGAGGCACTGCGCGCTCGTTGGCAGTCATTACGCAATACCGTAGATCAAATCTGATTAGCTCGCGCTAGCTCGCGGCCGCACAACCAAAAGTGGACGGATCCCCACAGGCCCACGATGGTGAAATATGCAAGCGCCACGCCAAGGGTATTCTCAGGGTGTGTCGGTGTCAGCAGGTCACTGATAAAACCCACCAACAATGGGCCTAACCCCATTCCAATAAGATTAAGAAGCAACATCTTGATGGCGGCAGACACCGCGCGCATGTGAGGCGGCGAGAGAGTCTGGATCATCGCTATAGTGGGTCCAATTGCGTAATTAGCGGCGAACCCCGGAATGATAAAAAGCGCTATAGCAGTCGTGAGATCTTGGGCCAGTAGCCCCAAAATAAATAGCGGCAGAGTGACAAACGGAACAGCGGCGAGCATCCACATGCCATATTGGAAGCCGCGCGTCGAGAGCCGATCAAACCATTTACCTGCTGCTAGCGCACCTATCGCACCCGAGATACCAAATACACCGGCCATCAGCAGGCCTGTTTGGGTTTGGGTGAGGTCATGACTACGCATGAAAAAAGTCGGTAGCCACTGGGTCAGCCCGTAGCCCACTAGGCCGGCAATCACTGATCCGGCGAGCAGGTGGCGCATCGCTCTATTTGCCCACATTGTGGCCGCGGTGTGAGCAATCGGCGGAGGTGGGGGAGGTTGCGCCTCTTCGTGGCGACCTCTGTGTGGTTCTCGCAAACCGGCACTCATCACCGCCGCGAGAAGTAATCCGGGGAGCCCCACGGAGATCATCGCAACGCGCCACCCATAGGCGTCGGCGATCGCACCACCCCCCATGAATCCGAGCATCATGCCCAGACTGGCGCCAAGCATCAGCGTGGCCATGGCAAATGCGCGACGCTGGGGCGGAAAATAGTCAGCGATTATGGAATGACTCGCCGGGTTCACGCCTGCTTCGCCGATACCTACACCGACTCGAAAAATAAGCAGGCTAATAAAACCCACTGCAAACCCGCTCAAGGCTGTCATTAAGGAGAATACGGTCAGGCTAATGATAATGATCCACTTGCGGTTGTACTGATCTGACAGCTTCGCAATGGGTAGTCCCATGGTGGCGTAGAAAAGGGCGAAGGAGAGCCCTCCGAGCAGGCCGAGTTGTGTGTCGGTCAATCCGAATTCTGCTTTGATATCAGGAAATAGTATCGAGAGAATCATCCGATCACACATCGACAGCGCGTAAGCGAGCAGGAGCAGGGAGAGAGCGGAGCGATGCCCTTGCCGGGGTGTGTCGGATCTCGTGGCGGTCTCGACAGCGCCAGAAAACTTAACAGTAGCCAAGCGTTTACCTCAAGTGGGCCGTGTATCCGTAGGGCAAGAAACTAGTTGTAATCAAGTCGCCGGCAATTCTTTCTCGAGTATATCGGCGGGGCATGCCAAAGAGGAGTCATTTTCGGCCGAATATGATTCACAGGTTATCGTTAACAAGTTGTATTCTCCAGGAACACGTGCAGCGCGTTATTGTGTGGAGGTAGCAATCCCTCTGCCTTATGGCGCCTCGTCAGTAAACAGGAGTGTGGCGAATTGAAGCTAGTGCCCTTATGCGACTGCTTTGGTGCGGATGTTGGCGGTGTTGACCTGGCAAGGCTAACCGATGCCAATTTCGAGACAATCTATCAGGCTTGGCTGGACTATGGGGTGCTTCGCTTTCGCGCGCAGTCATTAACGAAAGATGACTTGCAGGCTTTCAGTCAGCGTTTTGGTCCGCTCGAAGAAATCCCGCTAGGGCGATTGAGTGAAGCGCAGAAGGCTAAAATTGATAACCGCTATGTGACACCGATTTCTAACATCGTTGTAGACGGCAAACCGATTGGTGGTCTTGGTGATGCTGAGGCCAGTTGGCACTCGGACATGACCTACGTAGAGAGTCCCCCGCCAGCCAGTGTGTTGCTCGGCGTTGAGATCCCCCCCGTAGGTGGCGATACTTTTTTCGCGGATCAGCGCGAGGCGCTGGCGTTACTACCTGATTCGCTCCGTGCCCGTATTGCCAATCTGACTATCAAACACGATGCGGCGCACGACAGTGTTGGCTTGCTGCGACCGGGCTTCGAGGCTTTTGATGACCCTCGGGATGCACCGGGTGCAGAGCACGCCGTTATCATGAAGCATGATGAGACGGGGGACGAGTGCCTGTATTTAGGGCGTCGTGATTGGGCGTATATACCCGGACTTTCACTGGAAGACAGTGAGGCATTGCTCGATGAGCTATGGCGCTATGCCATACCGGCGCACGCGGTTGTCGAGCAGAACTGGTTGCCTGGTGACGTGATCATCTGGGATAACCGCCGGTGTCTGCATAGGCGCTCATCGATTGACCCATCCCATCGACGCCTGCTGCTGCGCTGTCAGGTGTTGGCGAGGCCATCGCGTGGCTAAGCTAGAAGAGATGCCCGCTTATGAGCGCGAGCATTTACTTAGCAAGTTGAGACCGCCACTTGGCTCATTCCCGTGGGTGGCGTCTGAGAAAGCGCTTTCTAAAAAGCGGATCGCCATCATCACGACCGCTGGTTTGAGTTATCGAAGTGGTACCAATTTTGATCTCGCGGATGCGAGCTATCGCGCCATTCCCCGCGATATCGATATCAATGAGCTTGTGATGACCCATGTGTCGGTTAATTTTGATCGCAGCGGTTTTCAGGAAGATATCAATGTGGTGTTTCCGATTGAGCGCTTTCACGAGCTTGAAGCGCTAGGTGTCATTGGGTCGTCGGCGGCCGTTCATTATAGTTTTATGGGCGGCGGATTATTGCCTGAAGCGTATGAAGGATCGGTTCGTGAGCTCGCTCAGTGCCTGAAGGACGATCAGGTAGATGCGGTAATGGTGTTGCCAGTATGTCCGAACTGCTCTCGGACGGTCTGTGCTATCTGCCACTACCTCGAGTCCGAGGGGGTACAGACTGTGGGCATTGCGCTGTTTCGGGAAATCGCGCAGGCCATGCAACCACCGCGAATCTCCTGGGTGAGCTTTCCTCTGGGTCGACCGCTCGGCCGGCCCAATGATGGCGGTTTCCAGCGCGATGTCATCACGAGTTCTTTGGCTATGCTTGATGCAGACTCGGGTCCGGTACTGCAGGATTACCCCGTCGAACTACCCGATAGCGGCGAGCCACCCCCTCCATGCCCGGTCAGTTTCAAGCGAAATCAGGACATGGATACCTGGCGAAGCCGCATCGCGGCCGAAGTCGCGTCCCTCGGGCCATGGTATGAGCTGGGGCTGCAACGCCGCGGGCGGACAACAGTTGGCGTGAGTGGCAGGGAGTTGGGTGAACTCATTCCTTTTGTGACGCGCTGGCCAGATCACCCGGCAGAGGCACTGCCGGAGCTCATAGAACTGAAGCTCGCTCTGGAAGATCTCAAGGCCTTCTATGCCGAGGCCATTATGGCTCGTCCCGGCGACTACGCGGTGGGCTTTGCCGAGAGGATCATCTTTGACGAGTCGAGTTTAGGGGCGCTGATTATGGCCTACGTCGAGTACTTTGATGCCAACGAGCAGACAAGACCTTTTGTCAGAGTACTGACCTCTCGCGAGTCAGTAGGTCGCTCAACCGGATCTTGGGCCGTTGGCACAGATGGCGAAATCGTTACGGCTGATTAACAGTTATTTGATCGCTACCAATGGGTAGCTCAAACCACATTAAATCTCTGGTGAGCGTGAAATTACCGGGCGCGTCCCGCATAAAGACGCTTTCGGCGATACTGTTGGGCGGCACGGGCACGAGATGATAGTAGGCGACCATGCCGATATCCGATTGCGCGTTAAGCCCGATTAGCGATGTGGTCGAGGCATGGTAGTCGATCACATCCGTCACAATTTTGGATTGCCTGGAGCGCCCGTTTGCTTCAAGAGAGCTGGCCAAGGCCGTGACCATGGGTAGAGAGAGGGCATCGTGAAGCAGGAGGTCTGCGCCGTCGACTATCTCAATAGTATTGGCGCCCACATTACTATCTCCCGAGACCACCACGCTCCGACCCCGGTAGTCAATGCGGTAGCCTACGGCAGGGTGGATGGGCGGGTGCTCAGCGGTGTAGGCAGTGATCTTTAGGTCGCCATCCTGCAGGACCTCTCCCGCCGAGATGACTTTGGCATTCAACACGCCGAGTTCGGGAGCGAGCAGTGCCTCGCCGTGATGAGCGACACGGTAGAGGCGGTCCATCCGATATCCTTCATTCACCGCTTCGACAACATCCTCTACGCCCTCGGGCCCGTAAACGGTGAGTGGGGCGGGGCGGGCATTGACCCACGACCCAAGGTTCACCTCATAGATTTCTGCGATGTGGTCAGAGTGAAAATGCGTGAGTAAAAGGCCCTGCAGGCGCCCTGTTGGCAAGCGTAGCCGGTTGATATTTTGGGTTGAGCCCGCGCCTGAGTCGATCAGGTAAAAGTGATCGGGAGTTACCACGGCAATACAGGCCTGGGCTTGGCCCACCCCCAGTGGAGAGGCACTGCCACACACATATACGCGGAGGCTATCTTCTGCCGGTTGTGTTCGGTCTCCTTGCATGGCCATACCGGCAGCCCCTCGGGCCAACAGTGCATCCTGTACCGCGGGGATTTCCAACGACACACGCCCGATGATGAGGATTAGTGCGAGAGCGGGTAACAGAATCAATAGCTTTTTCATGATGGGGTGTCCTCTTCGGCGGAATCGTTGCTCTCGTTTTTCGGTATTGATGACTCTATCGCACCAAGGCTCGCAGTATCTCGGGTTGCTCAAGGCTGATGAGATGATTAGTCCCCGTCGTCTCGAGGATAGAAATACCCTTGTTGCGCGCTCGGCCAGATTCGGCGCTTATTTTCATACTCTCTCTGTCCAGCGTGCCGTCTTTCTCTCCTATGACAACCGTGATGTTGGGAAAGTGATCAAAGACGTCGATCGAAGTTTGATGCTGCCATTTAACGATCGATTGCACCTGTCTGACGCAGGTCCGGTAGTCCCGGGAGACGCTGAAAAGAGAGCGACACAGTTCCGTTTTGCGCGGTGTGGTGGGCTGCATCATGGGCATTTTCAGTAGGCGATCTTCGCTGATGTGACGCCAGCGGGAGAAGGCAATGGGCATCAGGTAACAGGTGAGCCCGTGTTGGAGTGGCTTTGAGGCGTTGCCTGCGGTTCTTGCCTGAGGTAACACCGGTGCTTCCAGAATTACTGACACCGGGCGATGCGACGAGTGAGCAAACGAAGGGTACTGTCGGCCTGTATCAAGGATTACGGCGCCGCCGCGGGAGTGCCCATGCACCACAATGTGCTGCCCTGTGGTCAGTTCTTGCAAAATTAGGCCCAAATAAAACGCGTCGTGCTCAATCGAGCCAAGCAAAAACGGATTATCGGGCCAGTCGAGTTGTACCGAGTCAACAGCGTTACCCGGCGCGGTGAAGGGAAAATGGTAGTTGGCGTTGTTGACCAGAATGAGCTCAGCGTCGCTGTCGCGGTACAGGTCCTGAAAGTAACGCATGTCCTCGAGAAAACCAGGAAAGCAGACGATGGTTTTGTTGTTACCGTTGCGCGAGGACCTGCGTGCAATATACGTGGACCCCACCTGCATCACCTCGCCCTCAAAGTCGGCATGATGAATTTGCGACAGAGCTCGCCGGGCGCAATATTCTCGATACCCGTGGAGCGCGAGGAAGATAGTCAGCGGCCACAGCGCCATTATTGGAACTCCAGCTCCTTGTCCCCAAGCTTTCCAAGACGCAGGCTAATGAAATCTCTGATGTAATTCTGATAATTTTTCCAGGGTAATCGGTTGCCCTGCTTGGGGAACTTATTCCGAGAACGCAGTACGTATCCCGCATCAAAATCGAGAAAGGGTTCCTGCTCTACCGTCCCCTTGAGGCGCGGCATCACGCTGGCATACCCATGCTTTTTCATGTGATTAAGCAGCCGACAGACGTAGTTTGCAGTGAGGTCGACCTTGAGTGTCCAGGACGAGTTGGTGTAGCCCACTGTAAAGGCCATGTTGGGTAAATCAGAAAACATCATGCCCCGGTATATGTAGTGCTCGGTAAAATCGATCGGGCGTCCGTCTATTTGGTACTCGACGCCGCCGGCGAACTTGAGGTTAAGCCCGGTCGCCAGCACCACCATATCAGCCTCGAGGTGTGCTCCTGACTTCAGCTGAATCCCGGTAGCTGTGAAGCGGTCAATATGATCGGTGACCACCTCCGCCCGGCCTTCCCGAATGGCCGCGAACATATCGCCATCGGGCACGGCACACAGTCGCTGATCCCAGGGGTCATAGCGCGGCGTGAAGTGTGTGGCAACGTCGTAATCTGGGCCCAGCTCCTGCCGTACTTGCCCCAATAAAAAACGGCGAAGGTCTTTGGGTCGCCGGCGCGATAGGCGGTACAGGTAAATCTGGAATAACACTTTCTTCCACCGGGTGAGGCGAAACGCCCAGGTCACAGGCAGAAACTTGCGCAGCACTTGTGCAGTGGGATCTTCCAGCGGGACGTTGGCAATATAAGTTGGCGAGCGCTGTAGCATGACTAGGCGACTCGTTTGATGTGACATGGTGGGTACCAGAGTCACAGCGGTAGCGCCGCTACCGATCACCACGACCCGCTTTCCGTTGTAGTCGAGTGCTTCAGGCCAGTGCTGAGCATGAAACACCTGACCTTGGAATTCATCAACGCCTTTGAAGTCCGGAATATAGCCTGATTCATAGTCGTAGTAGCCGCTGCAGCTGAAAATGAACTTGCAGCTGATGGCAACCCGCTCGCCGGTATCGCTTCGCTCGGCGGTGACTCGCCAGCGCTTTTCGGCAGACGACCACTGTGCAGCGGTAGCCCGATGCCGGTAGCGAATGTACCGCTCCACGTCGTACTCGGCAGCTGCTTCACGAATGTAGCGTAGGATTTTGTCGCCATCGGCGATGGCAGCGGTATCGCGCCAGGGCTTGAAGCCGTAGCTCATGGTGTACATATCGCTGTCAGAGCGGATACCGGGGTACCTGAAAAGATCCCAAGTGCCGCCGCTGGCCTCGCGCGATTCCAGGATAACGAAGCTTTGATCAGGACATTTACTGCGTAATTGACAGGCGCCACCAATGCCCGACAGACCCGCGCCAATGATAAGTACGTCTACCGACTCAATTTGCTCGTTCATTTATTGACTACTTAACGTAATGGGCGGCGTCATCATCTGCGCCGTACCAAATGGGCGATGACCAAGCGCGCTCCTGAATCGTCAGGGGCAGGTCGCTACGAGGAGAGGTCCCCGTTCGCAGTGCGTCCCATGTTGACCACCGGCAAATAGGATTCTCCAAAACCCGAACGTAGTAAAAAGCCTCCTGGCCTGCGACAAACGTTGGATCATGCCACACAGTTTTCAGTTCACTTGCTCCTACATTTGTCGTTATCGAGCAGTCACTCGGATCGACTCTCGCACCGTTATCTGGGCAGCGATACGTGTTTGTATTGACGGTCAAGCCGTCGGAGCAGGCAACATCAAAAACCTGTTCTCGCTGTTCTCCGTTTTCTATCCAGCCTTTGACCACCTGTGCACGTTGCAAAGGCGCTGTGTTTGGATCGGCGGTTGCCCACACCAGGAAACTGGGCTCTTTTTCCGCATTCGCTTTTAGTGTGGCACCCATGGCCACACCTGAAGCGTATGCGTTAGCAATTAAATCAGGGCTATTTAGAGCGATAGTTGCAAGTTCGTAACCAGCGAAGAAGCGCACTTTAATGCGGGTCCCGCTAGTGGCAAAGGTTTCTTTCCGTCGTAAGGCGTCATAGATGGCTTCACGGGTATTCTCTTCAGCCCAAACGCCAGCAATACCCGAGGCACTCCAATACTTGTAGCCAGCGAAATCGAGATAGGTTTCCCCGTCGATTTCTTCAGCCATGTCCGGCGCTGCCAGACTGATAAGCGTGCCGTAGAGGAAGCTCGCAGGGCTGGAGCCTCGCTTTTCAGGAGTGTTGTCAAAGGTACCCACTTTCCCAAAGTAGTTGCGTTCTTCGAGTGAGGCGGCTGCGGTATGGGTATCACTCGAGCCGATGACACCGAATTTGAAGGGATTTCCCTTATCTTCTGCAGCCAGCATTAAACCTCGCTGCCAGGCGTCTCGCACGTAGCTGCCTTGTGGCTTACTCGGCAGTCGCGTAGAGGTTCGTAGTGGGAAAATCTCGAAATCTGCCCACTCGTCCGTTTTTGAGAGCAGAGGATGGGTTTCGGAGGTGCCCTTTACCTGGGTTATCTCTACTAAGGGCTCGTTGCGCAATCGTTGTTGAGTGTAGGCTGGGTCGACCGGATTTCCTGCCCAGTCCCTGAAGGCAAACATTGCACCGTTCGAGCCATTGCTGTTGTGAGGTATCGCAAGGCTCTCGATTCCCTGCAATCGAAGATCGTCCATCCAAGTCCAAAGCCCCTCGGGGTTAATGCTGTTAAGACGAGAGAATGGTTGAGCCGGGAGCAGATCGGTTCCCCTGAAAATAACATTGCGATGTAGCGCCTCACGTTCCTCGGTTGATGAGCTATATTCATAGCCTGCGAAGGTCGTGAAGTGGCCGGGCTTGTAGGCGCGGTTGGCAGCTTCGACAGTCGTCTTCCAAGCAGACTGGTTGATTATGTTGACTGTCTCATGGGTGATGGTGCCATCTAAGAGGCCTGCAACGACATCGGCGATAAAGTTGGCAAATACCTTACTCCGGCTGTTGAGATCTAATATACCGCCGTCAACAGAAGCGTTGATGTCGTGATAGGGCGCTGCAATATCAAATTTCGAAAAAGGTGTTGAGGTATCAGCGGCTTCATTAATGACGCCGAGTAATACCGCGTGATCCGTTACCGCATAGAAATCGAGTGGCTGTCTGAGCTGAACGCTAAAGCCACTGGGGTGTTGTATTGGCTCTCCTTGGGCATAGCGATAGGCATCTTCTGGGGTCGCTGTTGTGCCGAACGCCGACGCGTCGAAAGAAAGTGTGGTGTGAACATGCAAGTCACCGAAATACGCATTACGTAATGGGTTCGCCGCTGGTCTGGGAGCAGCCTCGGTGGAGGCCGTCAGGGGCATCTCTATAATGTTGCTGTTGGGCGGTATTATCTTATTAGTTGTTCGATAGTAGCGCTGTGCTGCCTCGCGGCTTTCAGCGTCGGAGTTGTTTTCACCACAGCCGCTGATGCTTAGAAGTCCGGCGCAGAGTAAAAATGAAGCGCCAATACGCGCGCCCTTAGAGATACCGAGCGTAGTTAGTTGCTGATGTTGATCGCTTTTCATGGCATTAGCTCTCGGTGTCTGGTGTTACCCAAATCGGGCTGCTCCAGGCGCGTTCTTTAATGGTGGCCGGGACTCGCGGGTCGGGCTGTCTACCAAGCCGGATTGCGTCATAAGTTGACCAACGGCAGGTTGGGTTCATCAGGACACGCACGTAATAAAAAGCTGATTGATTGGGCTGGAAGTCGGGGTCTCGCCACACTGTTTTTAGTTCGCGGGCGCCAGACCCTTCGCTGAAGCGGCAGGTATTGAGATCGACGCTGGCGCCCTTGTCAGGACAGCGCCCTGTGCCTGGGTCGACCTGCTGGCCGTCCGCGCAGGCGATATCAACCACCCGTTCGTGTGTTTGGCCGCCCTCATCAATCCAACCCTTGACCATTTGAATCCGTTGCAGGGGTGCGTCCAAAGGATCGCTGGCCGCCCAGACAAAAAATTCGGGAGCGTCGCTATCGGCTGCTCCCTCCTGTGAGGCGTGCTGTTTTTCAGATGATGGAATTGCCAGTACCGATCCCATGGGAACGCCATGGGCTGCAAAATCTGCCAGCAAATGAGATGCAGTGGCTTCCGTGCCAGCGCTGCGCGCATAGAAGCGCAGTGCAATGCGGGGACCTGAAGTGGCATAAGTCTCCCGACGCGCCAGGGCGTCAAAGATTGCCTCCCGGGTGTTTTCCGGTGCCCAGACGGCAGCGAGGCCACCGGATGTATGGAACTGAAGCTGTGATTTGTAGGGCTCCGGTTCGGGGGTGGCGTTATCGCTACTGCTTGCGGGCACATTGCCGGTCAGTCGCCGGATAGCAGGAGACGTTACTGACCCCACCGCACCCGGAAAGTCCCATTCCTCCACATCCCCGGGGTTGGCATTGTGGCTGTCGGTGGCGGCAACGAATCCAACCCGTAGCGGGTTAAAGCCCAGGGCTTGATCGAGTTCCAGCCCGACTTTCAGGCCCTGGCGTACAAAACCCGTGCGAAAGGCGCAGCCCGTGGTTTCCCCGGGTTCACAGGGCTCAAATACCTGCCCGAAGGCACATTCTTCGTCGGTCGCACCCACTCCCAGTGCGCACTCCTGGGCGCCCTTGATCTGGTAGATCTCCGCGAGCGGTTCCTTTTCCATTCTCAGGCGCCAGTCGGCGTCACTGTATTCCTGACCGTCCCAGGTGTATCGCGAGTAGGTCAGGCCCCAGGCCTTGTTCGAATTGTGGGGAATGGTGAGGAACTCACAGGTACCGACACAGGAAGAGTCCAGGCCCTTCCAAAGTTCAATGGCGTTGGGCACATCGAAACTTGACAGGGCGCGTTCTGGGACGTTGCTGGATCTGAAAATCACGTTGCGGTGGTGCTTACCCTGATCGGGCAACCCCGGAGAATATTCATAGCCGACCAGCGTGGTGAGCTTGCCGGGCTCGTTATAGCGATTCGCCAGTTCCACGTACCGTCGCCAGTCCCTCTTGGCGTTTCTGTAACAACGCTCCTTCGCGTGCTCCCCAAATCGGCAGCTGGGAAAGGCTCCGGGCTTGGGTGGGGTGCGCTTGGTTTGTTGGTAGACACCCGCGGGCAGTGAAGGGTCCCCTGGCGGCGCTTCGCCGCGCACCCGCTCCACCAGCAATCTGAAAATGAAGGGGTTGGGCTCGTTGACCAGCCAGCAGGCCGCACGTTCCATGACCGACAAGCCCTCGTCACCGCAATGGCTGCGGGTTCCAAAGCCCTCCGCGTGGTCCGTAATGGCCACGAAATCCAGCGGTCGACTGAGTTGCATGCGCTCGCCACCGGGGCTTTTGAGCGCTTCTCCCCGGGCAAATCGGTAGGCGTCCTCGATGCCCAGGGTGGTCCCAAATAACGAAGCGTCAAAACTCTCGGCGGTATGCAGGTGCAACTCTCCCCAATAAAGATTGCTCCGTGCGCGCTGAGGGACGAGGGAAGGTATCTGTGCGAGGGTGGGGGTTTGGATGAGGGTGTTGTCTTGCAACGCATGGTCCCGCGCAGCGCTGTCGGGCCCATATTTATCGGCGGCCTCTCGAAGGGGTGAAATCAATGTTACCCAAGTCCATCCCACGCCGAGTAGCAGAATGACCCCGAGAGTGACACCGATCTTTTTAAACATGGCCCATTCCTCAAAGGCAGTTCAGTGCCGTCCCCGTCTGCTCGCTTTTCATCCCGCGAGCCCAAAGGGAGGAGAGGAATCCAAACGTGTCGCTCTCTCCACCACTGCAACCATCAGCTCATGTTAGGGCCGCGTCCTCACGGTACGAGAAACATATTCGGACAACAATATCACTCTGGCTGGCGCAGAAGTCGTCACTCCTCCTGCCATCAATGCTGGTGATGCTGATGATTCCGCTGGGTAGCCAAGTCGTCCCACACAATGAATCTTCGCTCAGCGCTAAATCCTCTTTTATGGGCACGACTAGCTCCTCTTATAGGGACTAACTTCCAAAGATTGACCGAAAATGATTCACAGTGGATTCAACCCAATCCTTAGAGTAAGTCAGTAAAGGGAACTTTAAGCCATAACCACATAATAATCAGGAGTTCGAATCCTCATGCGATCACATTTCCCAGCACTGCCACTGGCATCAGCGTCTGTTCTTGCTCTCTTTGGACCGGGCGCGTTTGCGGAGAGCACGGCGTTGGAAGAGGTGGTTGTTACGGCGCAGAAACGTGCCGAGTCGGTGCAAGATATCCCTGCGACGGTCAACGTGATAACCGGTGACGTGCTCAAGGACTTTAATGCGTTTAGTCTCCTCGACCTTGAGGCCCTCACCGCAGGCTTGCAGATCGACAGTTTTACCGGTAGGAGCGGGCGCATGACACTCCGCGGTATTAACTTCAATCCAAACTCAGCAGCTGAGGCGGCGGTGACGACTTATTGGAATCAGGCGATAGTCGATTCTAATGCCATTTTCCAGCAGCTTTTCGATGTTGAGCGGATTGAGGTGTTGCGAGGGCCTCAGGGCACCCTGGCGGGAAGGACCTCTCCGGCAGGCGCCATCAACATTCACACAGCGCGACCCAATCTCGATGCTACAGAGGGTGAGGTCCGTGCAACGTTTACCGACAATGATGGTATTAACACGCAGCTGGCGGGCAGCCTACCGCTGATACCGGGTCGGTTGGCGGTTCGGGTCGCAGGCGTATTTGACGAGAGCGACATGGACGAGATCGTTAATGTCCTGAGCGGGGACACCAGCGCCACCGAAACCAAAGCAGGTCGCCTAAGTCTGAGCTGGATGCCTGCTAATAGCTTAAGTATTGACTTTGCCGCTCAGTATCTGGAGCGCGATCTTGATGATCTTGGGGTGCTGAGTGGTACACCAACAGATGACCCAAGGCTGGATCCGGAGGGCGCATTGGGGACGTTGGACAGCTATGATCGCCGCGACGCCCGAGTAGGAATCGATGGCGTGTATGACAACACGCAGGCGGAGTACCTGAATACCTCTCTGGTGCTGAACTGGGATCTTGGGTCTCACACCGTGACGTCGGTCACGGGCTACCATGAGGCCGATTCTCTCCGTCGATTCGATCAGGCGCAGGGAAGCGCAAATCCGGACAATGTTGCTGAACGCGTCGCAATTGATGATCGTACCGATTGGTCGCAAGAGGTACGCTTCGCCAACAACGAGAGCGAGCGCTGGGATTACATGGTTGGGGTTTATTTCGAAGAGTCAGACATCTTTTTTAGCCAGGAAAATATGCAGATCCCTATCAGCCCGTTTGCCGGAGGCAGTACGGTCCTACTGTTCCCGGCAGAGGCAGAGCGCTGGGGCGTATTTACCCACAACCAGTTTTATTTGACCGACAAGTGGACCATGCAGCTTGGACTCCGCTATCAGGAGTATGAGGCTAATCGAGACACACAGGTGGTAGCCGGGCCCAACGGAATCAGTATCGCACCCCCCGGATTTGTGCTCGAGCAAGTGCTTTCGGAAGATAATCTGCGCTACACCGATGATTCCCTTACCGGTCAAGTGGCACTTGAGTACGCGGTTGATGACGACATAAATGTGTACGGCGTTGTGAGTACTGGCTGGCGGCCGGGTGGAGTATCGGTAACGCCATCGGCGTTACCTGAGGATGTGTTGTTATTCGATGCGGAAGATAGTGTGTCCTACGAGTTGGGTTTCAAAAGCATCCTGTCCGACGGCGCCGTCAGGCTTAATGGCTCGGCTTATTTCCACGACTTTGATGGTTACATCCAGCGACAGAACGCATTAAACGTAATGAATCCTGATGGCAGTATTGATCGCAGCGGCGTTACCACCAATGGCGATGCTGAGGTATGGGGGGCAGAACTCGAGTTGTCTGCCAATATCAGCGCCAATTGGTATCTGGGGGGATCACTGAGCTACAGTCAGGGAGAGTACGCTGACGGCACAACGCTACCCTGCAACGAGTATGACGATAGTGGCTTGCCAGTTTTTCCCCCCGGCCAACCCGTATCACTGTGCGATGAAGGGGGTAATCAGCTCGGCAGGGTTCCCGAATGGACCGCCAGCATTAATAGCGAATATCGCGTGGACTTTGGTGTCTTTCAAGGTTACGGCCGAGTGTTACTGGCCTACACAGGAGACCAGACAGCCGAGGCAGCAACCGAGACCACCGATGCCATTGATCTGGACGCATTCAGTACTCTCGATGCTTATTTAGGTGTCCGGACTGACCGCTGGCACATAGAGGTATTTGCCCGAAATCTTTTTGATGAGGAGGCCTTGCTAACGAGGACCAACTCGACCGCGGTGGTGAGACGTCAACCGACGGGGTATGCAAACCATTGGCCTATCCCATCACGAAGGGTCGGTATGAGCGCTAGCTACCGCTGGTAGCTAGTGGGTTTTTTATTACGTCTCTATTGTATTCCCGGGCTTGCAGGCGTGAGCCGTACCCGACCCCAGGGGGTGCCGTAATGAATGCGTCCATTCATGTCGATGAGGGTCCCCGCATACATCACGTTGTAGCGTTGGCCTCCGATCACATAGTGAAAGTGGCTTTGCCCTGACTGCCAGTCGAGAGCCTCCAGCGTCCAGAGATTGTTGCGGGCGCCAATCAGGTAAACCGCGTTCGATTCAACGCTGACGATGGGGACAGAGCTGGGTGAGCTTATCTCGGTATTAACCCAGCTTTCTCGCAGGCTTCTTGCAGTGGGGTCCCACTCGAATTTTTGTACGCCATAGGGCTGGTGTCTGGGGTTGCTTCCCAGGTATCCGCTCAACAAGCCCGTCGCCCGGTCTGGCAGGTACCAGGGTATGTTTCTCGGGCGGTTATTAACGACGAGTGCGCCGTACCCTGCCACCACCACAGATTGTTCTGACTGGATAGAGGTAAGATCTGGGTCTCCCATAGTGACTTTAATTTGGCCTGCAATACGACGATCAGGCGCGTCCGGTAATGGTGCCCAGTCGGCGGGTATTTCGTTACGCCAGAACAGCACCACGTTCATTTGATCCTGGCCGTCGGTAATAACCACAAACTGGTCCTCATCACCAAAACCCATAAGAGAAGGCGTGGCGCCGGTGCCGTGCCCCCATCCGTTGAGGTAGGGCGCAGTCCATGCGCCGTCGCTCTCGTCAGTGCTGAGACTTTGGCCAGTCCACACGACTTTGTGCATGTGTTCCTGTGAGGCAATATAAATGCCCCCTTGATCGTCGATTGCGTAGGCATTGCGGATCCATCCATAGCCAGTCGGTTTTGTTGCTTTGTTTTCGGCACCTTCTGCATGACGTAGGCGAGTCAGGTGGTATTGTGAGAAATCACGACTGATGGCAGCAATGTAGCCATGCTCTGTAGCTGCGATGAGCCAGCCGTCATAGGACATCGAGAGACCCATGATGGGTCCGGTCGCGATGTCAGGAAGCTGGAATTCCCGCAGTTTTACAATCGCGGATTCGGAGTCTTTCGGATCCGCATCGCCGTAAGCGGTAATCAGGCCGCTCTTACTGCCGATGTAATAGGTGTGATCCTTGTCGAGAACCGTATAGAGCTTGGATAAATTGCGGAGCTTCTGAGCTTCTTTAAAAGCGTGGGCCAAGGCGAAGAATCCGTCGTTGTTGTCATCAAACGCCGCGATGGATTCCTCTGCGCGCTCTTCGTTATAAACCTCGCTGCCGGGAAAAAAATAGCTGGCAATAACTTCCTGCGTGTCGTAGTCGAGCTTGACGATGCGGTCGAGACCGTTACCCCAAAAGACTCGTTTTCCATCGGCATAGACGCCAGAGGTGAGGATGCCGAAAAACGCAGGGCCCGTATGGGTGTACTGGATTTCATGTGGGACCAGTGTGCGAGAAGAGTCCATGGGTCCGGGCTGGGGGAGCGTGTCTTGCTGGGCGGGATCGGCATGGGCCATGGTGTAATTGGAGTCAGCCAGGTAGGGATTTGCTGGAGGAAGGTTAAACCCGTTGCTCTCACTGTGCCAAAGGAGGGCCCCTACGAAGAGAGCCCAGTGTGCGCGGGATAGCTGCAGTCGCGATAGTGTTGTATTCATGAGTCTCCCTCCTTTGAGATTGGTTCTAAGTGCCCACGCCTTCTAGCTTTATTGGTCGTTTACACACCGTTTGTACAATTTATATAACCATACTATATTAGTGGGAGTAAGCGCTGCTGCTCAGACAACGCAACTTGGCAAGGGCAGTGATGGAGTAAAACAATAATGACAGTGCTTGGTATCTTCTGATAGCAGGCGCACCACATTGAGGGCGTGTTATGCGTATCGTGAAGCCGGTTCACCCAGTCGTATCCAGAAATCTATTAGCAGCGGCGGTTATGGCCGTGACGTCGCCGGTGCTTGCGCAAGACCTTGTGTTGGAAGAGGTGGTCGTTACGGCGACCAAGAGGGCGGTGTCGATTCAAGATATTTCCGGGACCGTTAACGTCGTTAGCGGAGACGCCATTGATCGGTTGCGGACCTTTGATTTTAAAGATATCGAGCAACAAACAGCTGGCCTGACGTTGTCGGCGCCCAACGCGAGAAACAATAATATCTCTCTCCGGGGTATGAGCACTGATCCAGAGTCGGGGGCGAGTGCCGTGGTGTCAGTTTTCTGGAATGACCAACCGATTCGAAGTGATGTAGCTTTCGGGCGTCTCTACGACATGGAGCGTGTAGAAATCCTGCGGGGCCCTCAGGGAACCCTGCAGGGCCGAACCTCACCTGGTGGCTCAATCAACCTGGTGACCAAGGGCGCAGATCTCAATGAAGCCAGCGGCAGCGTGCAGGCATCGTTCTCTGATAACGATGGTATCAACGGACAGTTTGCCTACGGTGGTCCACTGGTTGATGGTGTATTCGCGGCGCGTGTGGCCGGTGTCTACGACATCAACAACTCTAACGATGTTTCCAACATTACCACCGGGCTAGACGATCCAGAGGACGAAGTTTCCTCTCTTCGTGTAAGTGCCGCGTGGCAGATGACTGACAGCTTAAAGTCGAGTTTTGTCTATCAGTATTATGATCGCGACACCGAACGACCTTCGCCACTTCAGGGAACCGATGCGCTGGGTCAGCGACCGACGTTGAGTGCCTCTGATCGAATCGCTTTGGGGCAGTCCAATGAGGGTGCAACGCTGGAGTACGATCTTTACAACCTCCGGTTTGATTGGCAGCTAGGCAATCTGGATCTGGTATCTGTCACGGGTTACAACGAGAGCACCAAAGACTCTTACACGGAAAACGATCGGGCTAACTATGTCACGCTGGATGGTGATCCCAGCAGTATCGACGCCGCGATAACCAACCAGAATTCCCTAACAAAAGCTGAAACTTTAAGTCAGGAAATCCGGTTGTCTTCCTCTGGAAACGATTTTTGGGATTGGATGGTTGGTGTTTTTTACCTCGACCAGGATACAGAAACTGCGTTCGCGTCCAACAGTGTTGTCGCTCCACCACTCAACATCGGCTTTTCGAGTGTTGGGGCGATTCCCGTGACAAGGGATGAGCTTGCCTTCTTCACCTTTAACCAGTTTTATTTAAGCGAAAGCCTCACTTTGGAGGCGGGATTGCGGTGGACGGAGTATGACTCCTACCGGGCGGCAGACGTTTTCTACGGCGAGACAAATTACCTGCCGGAATTCCTGATCCCGATTCAGGATATTGTGACAGGCGGTATTTCAGCCGCGTTTCCCATTATTGGAATTAGTGATGCCTATAAAAACACCAAGGAAGATGCGATCACGGGCTCTTTGACGCTTCGATATAACTTGACTGAAGACACTACAGTTTATGGGGCTTACAACCGGGGTTACAGGCCTTCTGGTATTTCCATCAATCCTACTCCAGCGGTGCAGTTATTGCCCAACGGTGAGGATGATGTATTGCACGATGAGGAAACCAGTAACTCCCTTGAGTTTGGCTTCAAGGGCCGTTATCTCGACGGTCGCGCCGCACTCAATGGTGCGCTCTATTACCAAACATTTGATGGTTACTTTGGCTTTGTTCGCGGAGTGCAGGTGCTCGATGCCGATGGTCTCCCCAACGCTATTTCGGGTGGTCTGATTTATAACGGCGACGCCAAAATTTGGGGCTTGGAGCTTGAGGGACAAATCCTTCTGAGCGATCACTGGAGCGCGGGCGGTGCCTTAGCCTACGCCAAGGGCGAGTGGGACAGTGGTGCAGAGGCGCCCTGCAACGATCGAGAACCCGGTGAGGTTCTGGGGTCCTGCGACATCGGAGGCCAATCCTTGGGTGGTGAGCCTGAGTTTTCCCTCTCATTGCAGTCAGAGTATTTTATCCCTGCCGGTTCGAATGAGTGGTACTTACGCGGGCTCTACAAGTATACCGATGAGCGCGACAACACCGACGCCTCTGCAGGACTTGGCATAACCAGAGGCTCCTTTGAGGACTACCACATACTCAACGTATACGCCGGTCTCCGACGCAACGATATGCAGTGGGATGTTGGACTGTGGGTTAAAAACTTGCTCGACTCCGATGAGGTGATCTACGAGCAGGGTCCGGATGCCTACGACATTCCCGCGACGGGAGGATCGTATACGCAGACAAATATTTTGGCAGAGAGAGTGATAGGGCTTACGGCCCGCTACAATTTTTAATCACAGGTGAGGCTGTGGGAAGGGTGACGCGTTCACCCTTTTTCTATTTAGCGCTTGGTAATTGTTTCAGTTGTCGTTGTATCGATTCGAGTTTTTGCATTAGATCTTGATTGCTTGGAGTCGTGGCCTCAAGACTTGCTGGTGTGGCTTGCTCAGGTGCGGCTATCAGCGAGAGTAAGTTGGTCACTACACTGTGGTCGTAGGGTCGGCCCCGTAACTTGAGCGTCCTCGAAGAGAATTCCAGGGTGCCAAAAAAGACGTCTCGTAGATGTCCAATCGGCGTATGGGGTGGCAGTTCACCCCGATCCACCCCTTGCTTCATTATTCGGTCGAATACCTTGACGTATTCGCGTACCTGATCGAGATCCTGAGCCTGTTGGGGTTGAGCGCGATAGGTTAGTGATACCACGTCGAACTGATCGAGTATTGACTGCAGATGGTAGTGGGCAAATTGCTCAAGCTGATCAGTCGTACTGACCTCTTTGTTGATGGCCGCTTCGGCTCCCAGAGTTAGTTGTGACCAGAAACGTCCGACCACCCCGGCGAGCAGATCCCGCTTGTTTTTGTAGTACAGGTATACCGTGCCCTCTGCCACTGACGCTGCGCGAGCAATGTCGGCGATCTTGGCACCGTCGAATCCTGCCTGCGCAAAGATCCTCTCAGCCGCGTCCAAAATGGCTGAATCCTTTGCTTCTAGTCGCTCTCGGGTTGTATTGCGGGCTGTTGAAGACATCATTTTTCCGCCTTATAATGAGGAAAACTCATTTTAAATGAATTAAATTCATTTTTGTATCCCGGCACGCCAATACAGGTCGGAAGTGCGAGGCGCTGAATTAAGAGCCGCGGAAGTAGTAGAGGGTGGGCGTAATGATCAGGATTGGCGGAGCCACGGGGTATTGGGGAGAGGCAGACCTTGCTCTACCTCAATTTTTGGCTGAGGAGCACATGGATTTCATCGTGTTCGACTATTTGGCCGAAATTACCATGTCGATTATGGCTCGGGCCAAAGCGTCGGATCAGGAGAAAGGCTATGCCACCGATTTTGTGACCGCAATTGTCGCGCCCCACTTAGAGCAAATAGCCACCTCAGGCGTAAAACTGATCAGTAACGCGGGGGGCGTAAATCCCGAGGCTTGTGGTCGTGCCATCAAGCAACTCATTGACGACGCAGGTCTGTCTCTCAAGGTGGCAGTGATCACCGGGGATGATCTCATGCCGCAGTTAGATCAGCTGTGGGCAGCGAAGCCCCGAGAAATGTTTAC
>Ga0255743_10001117_pt1 | contig 23079 bp, 8 predicted proteins | sample 101ome_19_FD_179950 | JGI IMG/M metagenome (GOLD analysis project Ga0255743, IMG submission 179950) | Coastal salt marsh microbial communities from the Groves Creek Marsh, Skidaway Island, Georgia - 101405AT metaG (version 2) | ecosystem: Environmental > Aquatic > Marine > Intertidal zone > Salt... | reverse complement strand
CTGGCTCAACGTCACGGTTGGTGACAGTTACGGCCGCACCGTGTCCCAGTCGTGGAGCTACGTGGTCGATTCGAGCGTCTCCACAGTACCGTCCCTCTCGATCAGTGGGGTGACATATAACCATCTTGGAACGTTGTATGTTGGTCCAAATGCAACCGTTCAGTTTTCGAATATAACGGATGACGGAAACGGTGTCGGAATTGGAGCACTCAAATGCAGTGAAGGGGGTGGTGAATATTTTACGATCGTGAACAGTTCATATTCTGGATATAGTGCACAGAATACAGAGGAGGAAATTGAACTGCGATGCCGATTGGTTGACCAATTGGGGAATCTTGGGGACTTAACGTTTTTGAATTACACGATAGATTCCATCGAACCGCAGGCTAGCGTGACATTGTATTCAGGCTCCGCAATCTCAAAGTACACAAGTCTTGAGTTGAATGCGTCGGATAATGTGGCCGTAGATCGGCTTGAACTTGAGTGGGGCTTAACGAATGGAAGTACGATGCTGTGGTCGAATTACACCACAACCACAACCAACCTTACGGTGAGCGCAAATTCATTATTTCCAGGGCAGAATTCGGGTAATTTATCACTCAACATAATCGTTGTTGACAAGTTAGGAAATATGAAGGAACTGGGCCAGATTGAGTGGTTGATTAGGGCTTCACCAGGTACAGGTACATATCAGATTCTCGGGGCCAATGTTTCAACAGCACAGAACGGGATAATTTATGCAGGGTCAAGTGTTAAAGTCAGGTACCAATTAAGCGAGATTAACTTCGCGAACTATACCATCAATACGACAGTTTACCGAAATGGATCACAGATTTCATCAGCCATACAAAACACGAGTACAGTCGTACTTAATTTGAGTTCAATGGGAGAGGGGTCATACGTCGTATCAACGATGCTTTGTGGCGAACTCATCTGTGTGAACTCCACAAAAAGTGTACGGATTGACCTAACTTCTGCTTCACCCCAATCTTGGCTAACAAGCGGTTCTGTGAAGTTCTCGGGGCAAACAATCCTTGTGGGTAAGACTGGCTCTCTCTCAATTCAGTTACCTGCTCAAGTTGGAGTTCAAACGGCGTATGTGTCGTGTTGGAATAATTCATCAACCATTCAATATAATTCAACCGGAACAACGTTTTGGCAACCGAACAGCAATCCTTCATTGCATAACATCTCCACGATGGTGTTGAGTTGCCATTCTGTTGATTTAGTTAACAACACATCACCTGTTGTGAATTATACTATGATGTTTGATTTTGTATTGCCAGAACTCAATGCTTCAGTAGAAAACTTGGGAGGTTATGTGTACGGGGAGAGCATTGTACAACTCAATTGCGAGGATTTGTCGTCGGTTGCAGAACTAAAAATCGCCTATGCTCTTGGAAATTCGTCGGTTGTGAATTCAACTTCAACAAGCAATATGACCATAAATCTAGCCGCGCTTTTCCAAACGACACAAAATCAACTTGTAACGCTCAATCTAAGTTGCGAAGATAGCTTTGGAAACCGGAACACAACTGAATTGAATTATGACTATTACGGAAAGATACCCTCTCCGCAGATGATCTTCCAGTCGACTATCAACAAAACAAGTTTTGAGGTCATGGGCAACGCAAGTAGTATCGCCGTAAGCAATTTCAGTCACTTACGTGGTAAAATTCAAATCAAGATCGAGAACGCAACAACGACCTTGTACCAGACTCAAATGAATGTAACGAACTCCAGTATAGAGATCATGACAATTCAACTCCGAGCTCAGCTTGCCAATCAATCAAATTCTCCGTTGAGTATGAGTATCCGTCATTACACCGCAGGAAATCTCTCAGCGTCTTCCTGGGAGAGAGCACAAATTATGTTTAAGCCAAATACGATTGGTCTGTCAGATGCAAATAAAACCATGGTAGCCAATGGTTCAACGTTCTCACATAGTTTACAACTTTCGGAATGCAACACTGCCTCAATCGCGGTGTCTGGAGACCTTACGATGAATCAATCAAATGTTATGGCGGGGACAATTCAATTTAATGTTCCACTCGCAGCAGATAGTTGGCTTAATTACACGATTTCGGTTACGGATTGTATCGGAAATGCACATCAACAAGTTTTCAGTTTGGCGTACGATTTAACCCCTATTCAAATAAACTTCACCCTTGGATTGAACCAGAAAATAGGGCCAAGTTCTCTAATGATACTGAATCTAACGGACAATTCAGGCTTGGAAACCACTTCGGTGGCAATATCGATGATGAACACAACAAAAATCTCAATTTGCGGTAGCGTGGTGTCAAGTTGCAGTTACAATTTGAGTCAATACGGGACCTTAATGCATGGTGATGTGGTGTATATCTTCGGATCAGTATGGTCAAAGTCAGGGGAGTATCTCGTTTTCAATTATTCCAGAGAAGTCGATGCCCAAGTAGAGATCTTGGCTCTCCAGCCCAGTGGCTCAGAGAACCTCTCGAACGGATTCATTTCGACCCACACCCGTCTCAATTTCACATCAACGGAAGTGCTGGACCGCGTTTGCGTGGGGTCGGTCATTCTCAGTTTCAGTCAGCAATGTGAAACTGGAGTTTCATGGATAAAGTGGTCAGCTTCTAACTCCTACACGCAAGGAAACATAACGGTCTACGTAGATGCGACAGATCGATACGGTAACACACGCAATCAAACATTCAACTTTACCAACTTACAAAATCAACTCAACCAGACAACGAACCTGATCGAAATTCCGTCCCCGCAATGGGTCTCTCTTGGCCTCAACGGTGATGTAGTTACGACAACTTATTGGGAGGATTCAGGGGTAAACTTGTCTTCAACAAATGGCTCAATATACATCTCTGATGTGGGGTCGAGGGTTTTGTCTTTGCGCTTGGAAAACGCAGTCGGATTTACCCTGATCAAAAACATATCAGTTGTATTAGACCTCACAGAGCCAACTCTGGTATTGAACTCGACTGGCTATTTTGTGGGCAGGAACAGTACGTTCGGTTTTGGAGCAGCAGACAATACATCTCACCTCAAGACCCTCACTTTGAATTTTAGTTCAACCAATATCTCGTGTAACTTGGTTGAAAGCCTCCAAGGGAACAACTACAACTATTCGAGGACATTTTCAGCAATATTGGGTGGAACAAATTGCAGCCAAATGTTATACCAGAATCTTCAAGTTCAAGTAAATTTGAGTTTGTCAAACAGCGTTGGCCGTACTGTCTACTCCAGCAATCTCAATTATCAGTTCATTGGAACGATTGAAACTGAACAAGTATATGTTGATGTTGATTTTGGAAAGCTATTGAGTGGCAACACAATTGCAGCCTCGCCATACACAAACCTAACATGCATGGCAAACCATCTTACCAATACAACCCTATCAATTTCTGTGAGTTCCGGTGCCTTCAGTTCTCGATCAAACACATCCGTTGGTTGGAATTCCGGAAACGGAACCGTGCACTGTCAAGCTGTCGATGGGTTTGGCAATCAATTGAACAAATCATTCACCGTTCAATTCCTGTCAAACGATATCAATCTCTCAATATCGGTTTTAAACGGTATGGGGAATATGTCGAGAGCAGGATCAATGAATCTAAACATTTCAGCAAACTCATCTGTTGAAATTTCCAGTTTACGGTATACAGTAGAAAATTCGACATTTTCAATAAATAATTTGTCCAGTGATGTCGTGGTTTCCACCACTCCGGGGATTTATCACGTTCTGATTAATGCAACGAATGAACTCGGTTATGTTCGCACAAATACATTGAACATCACCATTGATGGCGTTCGGCCAAGCATGAGTCTACTAAATAGCAATTCAACCAACGCCTTCGTCCTAAATTCGTCCATTTTTGTTCGTCAGTATCCGTACATTCTTGCAGGCATCATCTCAGATGATGTCTGCGTTAGGGGGACAGAGTTGACCGTAAATCGTTCGGGGAATTTTAGTTGGCAAGGAGACCAATTTGAAAGAGAAATTTTGAATCCCGGTGAGATTGCCTTCTCCCTTATTGATTGCGTCGGAAATTCGCGATCTTTCACCTACAACATCATCAATAAAACCTCGATACAAAATCCTCTGATTCAATACTCAAATGTCGGACTTCTTTCTCCAACCAACTTCACTTCCTACGGAATTTCAACCGCTCAAATTGACTTCATGGATGCATTGAATCTCAGTGTAAATTGTTCTGCATCCACTGCAACCATAGATTGTAGCCAAATCTCAACAAATTCCTTTGCTGTAATCTTTAACACAACGGCGAATTTTTCAACCGCGTCACTCATTTTTTCAGATTCCATCGGAAATCAATACGTAATTAATTACAATGTTTATCTTGATAGAAGTGGGCCACAGTGCGACTTGCAGAGCCATAAACGTGGAACTTCAACCATCATTAGCAACTTGAACAATGTGGTAATCACATGTACTGATCTGTCCCCACTCTCCTCAGAGGTATTGGTTTCAAACGGGATAAGTAATTCTTCATATTTCGGCTCCAACGGGTCAACAATTCTTGGGTTTTCAGTGGATGGGAATTGGACGATTACGGCGACTGATGTTCATGGCAATTCATGGACCAAAGTATTCAATCTCGTTGAAGATCAAGGTCCACCGGTTGTATTCTGCAAAGATGTGTTCACCAATCGTTCACTTTCTTCGTTGGACTTTGACTATATTCTGAAAAACCCTAGGATACAGTGCACCTTAAGTGACGAATCCTACGTTGAATCAAAGTTGGAAATCATGACCACTTCGGGCTCGAGTTACGAATTGAATATTTCGTTGCCTCAATTCAACTATACCATACCTGTCAGCACAGACGGTGTACGAATATGGTTTAACCTCACGAGTGTTGATTTCTTTGGTAGGACAAGCATACTATCATCCACTTTCGTAATTGACGGTTCTAAGCCGGTGCCGATGCACCATTTGGAACCATTACCTGGATTTGGACCAATCCTATTGAATGATGTTTTCATCCCCCAAAGTTCATTGTATGTGAACACCACAAATGATAATTCAGCGGGTCCTTTTTGGACAAATATATCATTTCAATGCAGTGGAAACGGCGTATTGTTTGAAGACAGTACATCTCTTCCAAGCTATGCGGTTCAATTGGACTGGTTGAACAATGTATCTTGTCCCGATTCCAACGGTTCTGAAATCATTGAACTGAGGATTGATACTGTTGACTCAGCTGGAAATTCGAATCAACTCGTGGAATCATTCAGAATTGATCGGACTGAACCGGAGGTCTGGCTTGGATTGGTTTGCGGTTCCAACCTGTTAACTCAGTTTATGCCATTGGACCACATCTCTGCCTCAACAAATTGTAAACTCGTCCCTGAGGTTGATGATGACACGGAAGTTGTTGCAATTTATTTACAATACAGTTCGGAATGGATTGAATTGGATGAAAGTTCATTTGATGTTTCAATCATTTCTTCTACCGGGGCAACACAATTCAATCTTCTGGTTATTGATGGTGCATCAAGGTCAATCAATTACACATACCATCTGTTTGTTGATGACAAACCAGATTTTGAATTAACGGGTGAGACCTGTAATCTAGCCCATGTTTTGTGTTCTTTCGAGATGAACAACTCGATACCAATGAGCATCACAATTCACTCCCCGCTCACTTTGGAATGGTTCCGTACTTCTTATTACAATTCGTCGAATGTAACGGTGTCTTTAACACTGGATTTGTTTGATTCGTCTCAACGCGTATGGGACTCACCCGCCTCAAGCAATGTGGTCATTCCAATTGACACGGTGTCTGGATTGAATTCTGGCGTCTACCTGTTGAGATTTCATGTTTCAGATGCTTGGGGGCGTCAATACATACAAACAACGGAATTGGTGATTGAGTTTGAAAACATCACCTACACCATCCTTTCGGGTGATGTTCAGCCGTTCCTCACATGTATAACCTGTAACGTGATTATGGACATCGATTACCCTATTCTCGTTGATTCAATCTCGACAAACGGTGCCGAGTTTGAGATCCTAGAATTTAACGCAAACAGTGTCCGCCTCCTTGTTAATTTGAACCCAAACAATCTGACATCGGGGGAAAACTCTCGTCTCGAGTTGGCCTTCCTAAGTCGTTCCAATGTCCCAAAGGCCATCTCATTTAACCTCAGTATCTACCAAAATGAGGTCTATACTTTCAGCTATCTTTCGGCAGGGGACACCCAAACCTCCACTTGCATTATCACTCCACGAGAAAACTACACAGCTGTGATTTGTCCGGCTTCTTCCAATTCAATGGCCGGCGAATTATTTATCACACCGCAACACAGGAAAATGAGGAATTTTAGTCTCCTTGAAAGTAATAAACAGGGTATTGCACACAAGATGTCTTTCGAATCTGCCTTCTTCGTCGGCCACAAATTCAATGAAGATACAACCTTGAAAAAACTACAAATCCCGATTTTGCTCATCAACGACAATCCAGATGATCGCCAAAATTACACCATCGAGATCGTCTCGAAGGAAGAAATCTATCCCGATATCACAGAGGTTAAGGTTCAAGCCGACCGTTTTAGCATTGAAGAATTTGGATTGCTGAGTGGTGAATACATTGTGAGCTTGAATTTACCTGATGGTGGCTTTAGAAATTTGGCTCAAATACGCAACTCAATACAGGAAACATCAATGTGCCTTATCACCATTGATTTCCTCCGAAGAGAGAGTTCGACGGATTATGTTTATGGGTATAAATTCAGTTCCCAGGAAACTCGCCAGGTTGAATTTGATTGTGAGGCTACAGTGATGAATGAAGCGAGTCTAGATAACAATTCTGTCGATTTACTTGTCATTTTGAATTACAACTTGAGTGTCCAAGCGACGGCCCAAATCGATGATCTACAGAGCTATGGTCTGGTCGACTCACCGTTTTATGCTTCGATTGTTCGGAACATTCGTATTGAGTTGTTCGACCCTTACAAACAGCAATCAATCGACACTCAATCTGTGCTTGATATTTCTCCACGAATACCTTCCCCAGATGTTGTTTCGAGATCCCAAGAACATTGCAAAAATGGTATCCAAGAATTTTCGTATCTGAAGGCAAAGGACAGCGGTCAATGGAACAATTTGATTTCTTGCTTGGAATCCATTAGACTATCAGAACCCCATTTTTACATCGGCCTCAACCTTGCTGCTACCACACAGGCTCCAAGAGCAGAGTACAACGTTATCATCTTGTGCGACTCCAGAGATCTCCCGAACGAGATTCTTGACTGGATTAATTCGAATGATTGCGCTTTCATTGAAAGGACCCTCGGAGATCACAACGGTTTGAAGGTCCTCAACGAATGGGAACTGCTCACGCTCAAACCGGTGGTTTGCCTCATGAGTTGTGCTCATCATTCAAACGGAATTGTTCAAAACCAATTGAAATTTGATAATATTGGATTGGAAATCCGAGATGAGTTAACGATGTACCAGTCTGATAATGGAAGGGTCGTTGAACCATCGATTACGAGTGAATATGTCAATATTGCGGGTATCTTTTTGATGAGTATGATGGGTTTATTTGCAGCGGGTTGGTTGATTGTACGCTATAATTTATTCAATGTTGCAGTAGGAATATGGGAAAGAAGGAAACAATCCAAGTAGGATATCTTAAGTAATGTATAACCATACGAACATCATGGTTGACATTGATTCTTTATCAGCAATCCTCGGGGTCGCAGCAGGTGCGGCACTCGCTTACGGTCCTAAATTGATCTCCGTTCTTCGAACCGATGAAAACAAAGTTTTGACTCCACGGAAACTAGACCAAATGCTTCTCTCACACAAATCCGATGATGATGAGTGGCGAGGAACCAAAATTTTCACGCTAAAAAAAGAAGCTCGCATAAATGTGGCGTCTGAGGAATTGGAAGCGATTTCGACCCGCCTTGAAGACATCCGGCTTCGTGAGGATGATGTGGCATCTCGTGTAAAAGAGATGGTGAAAGGCTTCCGGCGTCTCAAATCAAAGGTTGAGGGCATTGAAGAACAAGGCACACAAATGCTTGAAGCGAAAGCCGGATTCGCCCCTCTCTTTGAAGAAAAGAAGGCCATCTTTCAACTGCTCCACCAGGCCCTGAGTGCTAAAACTCAAGTCAACAACGAATTGGCGTTTTGGGAGTGTGTTAAAGGCGGTAGCACCCAACAAGCGACCCTCAAAATTTTGCTAGAACGTCCACAACTTCCCGAGGATAAGCTTGATCATTTCTTAGCCGGTGAAACGGGTGGGGCATACGACGATCACGAATGGAACGATATCTACAGGATTTGGTTTCAATGAGTGATGTCTCCCTTACGTTTCAGCAAATTCACGAGATCTCCGAAGTTTGCATTCAGGAACTCTTGAAGTTGCTTGAGGATGATTGAATGGTTGTGCCAATCCTAAGGCTTTACAAGGCCGTGTCAGCCGAAGGTACGATTTATCGGGTTTCATCGAGAGATGTCATTCGTCTAAAACAAAAGCTCGTGCAGCTTGAAAATAAGATCGGTGAGCGCAACATCTCTTCAGAAGATGACATCATTTGGAGATATGTAAGAACTCGTATTGAATTGGAAATTGGAGCAGAATTAAGTCTTAAACGATTGCGAAAACTCCCCTTTGATAAATCGAATGCTCCGCAAACCACGAGGTTATTGTTGGACCGGGATGTCACCCCTCTGTTAGATTTATTAGAACCGGTTTCCTGACGGATATGTGGAAGCCCAGCCGCCCCCAAACTTGGCCACGGATGCTTCCTCAGGAATCAATTACTCTTCGGGAATTTATTATTTTTTGGCGTCACTTGCTTTTTCCCTGTTTTGTTTGTTTACATTCGTACCTGAATTTGATGCAACTGATACCATTTGGATATGGGGATGGCCGGTTACACTCATCGTTCTTCTTTTTTTCCTTGTCAGGCTAAATCACGAGATGCCCGACAAGGACGAATTATCATCATACCAAGGTCAGATTTGGCAGGGGAAATATTTCCAACAAGCGTTCGCTGCTCAAACGATTGTCGTAATCTTGCATTTTGGAATTTGGATCTTCAATGAGGCCATCTCTGATGAGGGTCCGAGCAATTTAATCTTTCAATCAACATATCTTGCCCTTGCTGCCGTCACTTCTTACAGTACATGGATATGGTCATCGGGTGAATTACCGAACATTGCATCGATTGCCCGTCTCGGAGAATACTTACGTATATTAGAAAAAGACCGGCGAGTCGATGTCAAAATTTTTTCCGTCAAACCTGATGAATGGAAGTTCGTAAATTCCGAGTTGACTTACAGTTTTGATCCACGAAGGAGTGTCTGTGTTGTCCGTTCCTATGGTGCAACTGAGTGGAATTGCTTGAGTGTCCCAACTGCTCGGAAATTGGACTTGCCAATCCGTCCTCGTATACGTGATCTCGATAGGTTCTGCATCGACGGTCAGTCCCTATTGTTGCATAATGAAGTCAAAAAATTCCTGAATCCGATAAAACCAGGAGATTCAGAATTGGACTTTCACTTCTCAAGGCTTTCTCCGCTTCAACTTTTTTCAGAAACGAATGTACATGGAATTTCAATCAAAAGTACCGAGAGTGATGGAGGTGGCCTAACGTTGTACTCAATTGCGTGTCATTGGGACTTTTCAAAACTAAGACACGCCGCAGAAGGAATAAAGTCAGCGTTGGTTGAAACCACCAATTCTGAAAAAGACCAAGGGATTCTAAAGTTGAATTTAGTCAACGTTTATTGCATGCTATGTACACAAGAAATATCACCGTCAGTAAGTTTGTTTGAAGAAGAAAACGATGGATGGTTATCCGGATTGAATGCGTATTGTGAATTTGTCACACAGTCTATGCACTCGATTGAGTTTATTGAGGAAACGGTTGGCATTCCTGCAGGTCGCAAGCTTGTACCCTTACCAAGCAGTTTGTTTACTTTCAGTCCTCTACATTCTTTCCATTCTGAATATGTATCATTATCGAAGTTAGATCTCTCAAGTTTCCAGAATGACGATTTAGAGGCTCACGTCATGACGATCCTTTCTGCTTCAATCGATGTCTTGGCAAGATTTTCAAAGCAATTTGATAACAAGGGCGATTTGGCCTCACAACACATCAAATCGTATGTCCTCCTAACATTAGCAATGGGACTTTTCAGCGTAAGGTTTTACTTAGAAGGAGGGAGGTGATTTCCATCAATAAACGAATGTCTCGAGAAGAATTTCAAGCACTCCTTGCTTTGTTGTTTTTTGGTTACGCCCATGCAGACTCTTTGGGCGTGATTGGTACTACGAAACACGGCCAGCGGCTTATTTTTCAATCTCTTGTATCTCATGCCTCTCTGCCCCTCAATCGTATAGAAGTTGACGAGTTGCCCGAAGGCTCCGTGCGAGAATTTGAATCAACGATTTTGCATGCTGTAAACGGAAATCACGACATCGGGTATGCACTTGGTCAAGAACATGTAGCTTGTGAAAATGAAGAGTTTCGAAACAAAGCATTGAACGAGCTTGGTGGGAAGTATGTCACCCAAGTAGAGTTTGAGTCATTTATCAAAAGCAACATAAGAGAAAATGAAATGAAATCAAATTGTAAAAATTGTGTCATTCAACTTAACAATGACGAGTTTTCTGTTGGTGCGAAAGCGAAGATCTTCAACAGCAACTCACCGGTGAAATTCCCGGGGTGTGCTTTCCATGGAGCACATCTTAAATCCGCAAATCAAGAACGCAATATCGGATTTGAAATCGAATTTACCTTCCTTCCCTCGAGAAGCGGCTATCAACTTAGGTGCAAGCGCGTTGCAATTTCTCTCAGGTTGCAAAACTCAATGCTGAACGTGCTAAGAATCATTGGGGAAGGAAAAGTGAATGAACTCGCCTCCAGAATGCGAAGTCTTGAGGATATTGTCTTACATGCCGAACGTCCGAAGTTACGCTCAGAATTCATCATTCGCGTTAGGTCCTCGGCATCACATCACCACGAACTTACGTTCTTGCCTCAACTCAGCAGAGAGGGCATAGGCCTATCAATGTCGTTTTTGACAGAGGAACTTCATCCTTTTGAAGCGATGGAGGTCCAAGATCTAAAAATGAATGAACAGGACCTCCATCGTTCAATCCTCTTCCTCAGAAAAGACATCGAGCATGTTTGGGATCCGAATTTGCTCGTCCATAATTTTTCCCTGTTTGACAGGGTTTTTGTGCTCCAAACTCTGGAATCTATATCTGCGCCAAAATCGGTTTGGCCGATCTACCAAATTGAGTTTATGAACACCAAAAATTCGTTAATTGAACCCGCAAATGAACGTGAATTTCTCGATATCTGCTTCAACCATCGCCTCGTAACCACCTCTCCACCATCTGGAATCAAAACTGGATTTCAACTCGGCTTTTCTCTTACAGATTTTGGATTATGGAGAGTGATGTAGTTGGGGAAAAGTATCGAAAATGATGTTCAATCCAAGTTTGGAAACAGCCAACGAGGACAAGGTTTCGCATTGTTTCAAAGGTTTGATTTTTTTAACAGCACACTCAGGTACCTCGCCTTCCTTCTTCCTATCATCTACCTGACCTACTTCGCCTGGCAACCCCATGCTCACTGGAAAACACTTTTGGCTTCATTTTACTTCTTTCCCCTCCGTAACTTGTTCCGCTCTTCAGTTCAACTCCAAACACCATTGTTTGGCCCTCGATTCCTTTGGATAATTTTTTGTGTAATCACCCTCTTTTTGGCATCATTTCTTATCTATGCGAATGAAACAGTGGCTCAATTTGGTCTTGAGTCAATCTTTATTCAGACCACGGATTCATGGTTTTTCAGTGCATTGTTGATTCTCTCATTGTACTGTTTGCTCTTTACCTCGGTTGTGGGTTCGGCGATTTTGTCCCAACGCGCCAGCATGGACCCAAACAATCCACCAATTAACTCAATTGGAAACATCGGAGATTTGCTCAGCGACTATGGCCAGCTTAGTGACTCCAACGCTGATAAACGATACGTGACACAAACAGTGAAGCGATTGTTTACGCTTGATACCGAATTGTGTCAAAAATATCTTGAACAATTCGAAGAAATCACAACTGAACAAGGCTTTATTCAATTTCTTATCGAAAACTCAATGTCCGCATCAGTTCCACGAGTTGATTTGGACGCTGATCTTGTATCGCATGAGGATTTACCTCGCTTTTTGTCAAGGCATTTCCAAGTTGAGTTGAGCAAAATGCGTTACCAAATAAACATCGCTTGCCTTGAGGAACTGTTGAACTCTGGAGACAATGCGTCCTATGACAAAGCGTTTTCAACAATTTTACGCAAAACGTTGTTTGAAGATGAAGGCCCTGGAGCTTCTATGGCTTCCAGCGAACGAACGGTCGAAAGTCCATTTGCCTCGATCGTTCTTTTGCTCTATCTAGATGCCATCAAACGAGACTTAAAGGTAAAGGACTATTTCGGATTCGTCCAAAAAGAAAAAATGGAACTGGAAATTGGACGTCTTGAACAGTTGCCAAACTGGCGAGATGTCCTTTCATCATTGCCAAGAACCGAGGTGAACCTACAACAAACAAAATTTGCAGAGATGCGTGGAACAAAGGAAAACCTTCTCGATGAATTTTACAGTATGTATGATTTTGAGGCTCATGATCTGCCGAATCGCCCCACTAGCCCAACAATGAATTCGAGGCTTGAGCCAATTCTTCGCAAGTATGGTGCTCTATGAGTGATTTCCATGGATTCCTTTACGATTTCTGAAGATGTTCACCGACATCTCGCCAGATCGTTACCCAAAAGGCCACGTGAAATTGAGTTACCTTCTTTGCTTACCTTCGCATCACTTCTTGGGTTACGAGGCCATGGATTAGATGAAGATCAAGGGAGTGGCAAAGAAGCAGGATTTCCTTGTTTTAAGGAGCCTACCTGGATAACGACACGGTTCAATTGTATTTTCTGCACTCATGAGCAATCGTGTTCATCGGGCTCGACGCAACGAGATGGCAAAATCACTACATCGATTCATCTCATTGACAAGAGTATCCATTTTCTTGACAAGCACTTCAACGAAGAATCTGTACAACGCCACCTCACAAGTGTCTTTCCATCATTCGATGTTTTTTGCGAACCTCATTCTCAACCGATTTCAAGGACCCTCGTGGCATTGCCCCTTTCCACTCCAAGGTCTCTCCAACGGAGAACTCCTGCCCAGCATCTGTATTTTTCGGAGATCTTGAATCGCACCCTCACTTTGTTTGAAGCCACGCTGTTTCATTTTATCGAAGACTTGGTATTCCAAACTCGCCTCAGGGAAGAAGTATCACATCTCCACTTGAATGAAATTATTGATTCTGGCTGTCTTTCCCTTGATGGCTGGAGGGAAGGATTGAGTCTGGAATCCAGTTACAACGAACAATGTTCTGCGATGGTTGAAAAAATTCTAAGTGTCTTCAAGAATTCTGAAAAATACGAAATTTACAAACCAATCCTCAATCAATTTTTTAGAGAGTACGGGCGCAAATACGAGGAAGGCTCATTGAGATACTCTCACGAGTTTGGACTCGAAGACGCCTCAACCGATCCTTTGGAACTTGTAGAATTTTTGTTTGCATCAATTAGCCATGCCGCTGGGGCACTTCCAGAAGACCAACTCACTGAAATGAAATTGTTCGATGGGCGAGTCGATGTTGTCCTGCTCAACAATACCAACGAATCGCTTCCCGACATCCACCCTATTTTTCGAGTTATTCGTCAATATTCACTTGAAGACATGCCTACACCGGTTTTATTGATGAAGGACTCTTCCTATCGCTCGATTAAACGAGAGTTCTATCTGAATACATTTTCTTCTGTTCCGGAGGATCATCGAGGTTCGCAACCGCTTACTGTATTAGCGTATGAAGAAGGGGAATACCAGTGCGCACTCACGGTCATTGCTGCTGTGGCAAACAAGAATTCGTTTGGCTTCTCGATAAAGGATTACTCGAATGTTTTGCAACAAGGGCTATCAAGGCCACATTTTGCGGTTCTTCCTGCGTCAGAAATTTTTTCCGTGGGTGTGCTTCAAAAATATTTATTGCGATTAATCACAAATTTAGCCGATGAGGGTTTGGAACAACTGAAAATGCGGTTAAGAGATGTGTTTCAGGAGTTGGTTCCACTCTGGAGTGATTTCCTCGCGGACCGTATTTCGTTCAACATTGATCGGTATGAAGAAGTGTTGAATCATTTTCTTGGTTCATCGGAATTTACATTTACCGATGAAGGTCAAATTTTGAAGGCCCTGTCCGATTTTTGCAAACAAATCCCCGTTGAGGGGCATTGCCTCTTTGAGTATGAAGAAATCATCACAGATGAAAACCATACCATGCAAACCTTGACATGGCAAGTGCCACGCAAAACCTCAGAATCGGTCGTTCCTCTTCACCTCCATCGCGTGGATAATTCAAACTCATCTGGCGCGGATAACGAACTTGGAAGGTCACCTAAATTCATTTATGGGGAAGCATATGACCTTCTTTTCAATTCAACAACACAGAACAATACAAATGAAGAAATGGTTCATTTTCGAGAGAGTCTCGGAAAGTTAAAACAAGAACTTAATTCAAACACCGATTACTCCAAAACGGACGTCAGAAGAAGCCTGGTCGGAGCGATTGTTCTCTCTCCAAACTTGATAAAATGCTTGAATCAGAACAAGGGGCCGATTCTGGCCAAAAGCCTGCTGGACATCCTGAGGGATGCATGCCACCATGCAACCGTTGTCATCGGAACTCGTGGGGAGATGGCCGAATTCCAAGCCATTGGCGTAGCCTCTCATCTGATTCAAAACATGATTGGGTCCGATTTTTTCTATTTTCGAGTACCGCCAAGTTACGACATTGGAGGAAATCTCTTTCACGGGACCAACTCAATAAGAGATTGATATTTGGCAAGGTTCTTGTAATCAATCCTCTTGGGGCGCGTGAGTTGTATGGAACAGACCATTGAAATCCGCAAAGAGTTCCATAGAAGATTTCTCGTTTTGGATGCAGAAAAGAAATTTATGTCCCGGAAGACAAAGGCGGTGGAAGAACTCAATACTCACTGGAATTCCTTCACGTCCCACGAACTGAAGAATGTTCTGACCAACTACAGCGGCATCAAGAAAAAAAGTTATCAATCATTGGGTTGGGAAAAAGGTCAGGTTATTGTCGGGCCTGTTGTTTTTCCGATGGGGCCATTGCCAAAAATTATCGAGGCCGCCGGTGTATTGGAAATCACACCGTCCACAAATTTGATCACTGACGAAATCGCCATGATGCTCCAGCCCGGGGCAGGTATTTCCTATTATTCCTATTCTGGAAATGCCGGTGCTACGATTTCGATGACGCCTGAAGAATTTGAGCTCTTAAGCCTCTGCGGTATACTTCTTGGTCGACTCGCAAGCAACACCTCAGAAGAGTTATTCGTAAGAGACGAGAACAAATATCGGATGGCTCTGGAACTTAAACTGGTAGAGGCACTCCTTTACTATCAGATGTGCAATCTTCGAGACCTTATTCCAAAAATTGGCGAGCTTTGTGAACGATTGCACGATGCCCACAACCTCCTCTTCGCATTCTTGAAATACATTTACGTTGCGGATGTGGGCCCACGCAACACCATCGGTGAAGCAAAAGAAACTTTGAGGAATCTCATGGAGGTCTGCACCATTCAAGCGAACACAGTGGCCAAAATAACTGGAGATTACGCTGTTGATCCCAGGCTGAGCAAGAAGTTTGTTGAATCCTTTAAGGAATTCTTGAAATTCATCAAGCATCCAAGTGGCCCTGGAGCCATGTTCCCAATTAAGAGTGACAACATTTTTCAGACTATTCTCGGCACAAGAAGGGCGATTAACGATGCAGCACAAACAGAGCAATTGGAAGTTTGGGCAACCAATCTTATCAAAGAAACCTTGGTAAATACTCCCCTAAACTTTGAGACGTTCTCTGTCGGTCTTTCGGATACGATGACAATCACTCAAAACCACCCAATGATTGAATTCCACAAAGAATGGAGACATCAATGTGTTGTTTTGAAACAAACCATGGATCAGCACTACGCAGCCATCGAACACTCATCGCTCGCTAAAAAAGAGGAAGCTATTACCCAAATTAAAAATTTATCGAAAAAACTGGATGAACTGATTGGGCATGATATTCAAATTCCGTCCGTTGTGGAGAAGCCAAAGTTTGCAGTGGACTGGTTTTTTTACGCCATGCGAATGTTCTTGGATACGTCTCTTTCTGATCTGAACAAGACAAAAGACTCAATTGAGCATAATTTCCAAACATCCTCAACGATACGCAGGAAATTTGCAGAGATGGCTCGATTCCTCGGTGATATCGAAGAGGAAGATGAAACGGACTTACTCACGGAGGCGCTCACGTCCGAATCGTCAAAGATTTTTGCAAAGGAACGTTCAGAGGTGCCTGCCTCTGATGCTGAAATCACGGTCCTAACAGCAGCTTTTGATGATTTAAAGTATGCTTTTGAGTCTGTACGAAATTACAACGAATCTTTGGAAACCCTACGAAAGCAGACTCGTACAGAAAATCTTGTGACGCGCCACGAACTGAAAGAGATGAAGCAGAGCCTCCAACGTATCGAAAGCAACAAGAAATTACAGTTCAATCAAAAATACGACCAATTCATCGATAATCTAAAGGATGCGGGAAGCCGGCAGGATTGGAAACTCTTGATCCAACGGGAAATAGAAAACCCTGTTTCCCAACTCCTTGAGGAAATCAACGTTGCTTTGGATGTCACCACCAACCGTACAACCAAAGGGACCCTCATTATCGGTGGCGGGCAAGCCGGACAACAAATCACACGAGCCATTATCGCCGATTGTCTCAACAACATCAACGACCCTCGCAGCATGGCTCTTCTGGAAGCCATAAACATTTCAGAGCAAGACATGGTTCTCATCCGGAGAATTTTGGAGAAAGATTACGTTCGATTTAACGCAAGTAAAATCCGCCCAGGTCATGAAGTAATCGATGGCACCCTCAAAATCTTTGAACGTAAGGACGAAGCATATGAAAACTGGAAGCGAAAACAACAAGATCCTGTCATAAGAGAGAGTGCTGAAGATTACATTGAAATGGTCCGAATTTTCGAGAAAACTGGCTTGCTTGTACTCAACCTCGGTCACGAACTTGATTCCTTAATCTTGGACGAAAACACTCCGTTTCGATTCATCTGGGGAAGTGCAGAGTCGGTTCGTTCCGTTGATGGACGTACGAGATTTTATGCTTCAAATCTCCTTGGGTTGGAAAGTCCGTTGGGTGCTCAAGGAGCGGGCGGGCAATCCGGTGCAGGACGCTCATACGCCGTGCGTGATGAACAAACCATCAAAGACACCCTCGACTCCATCTCAAAACGGCAAGGTGTTTCACATATCATGATTTTCCACTCGTTCTCCGGTGGCTCCGGTTCAGGAATGGTGCTGCCCCTACTTCAATATTCAAAGGAGATTTTTCCAAATGCGCAGGTATTTGTCTGTTCGGCCGGTGTTGATTCGAATGGTCGTTATGCTGATGAGAAATACCCCAACGAAAATACGGTCTACATCACGAGCGATGTCCTCCAAGCCTCTACGGATAGTTTGCACCGAAAGCTGGACAAGATTGAGTTGCTCAAATGGCGCAAGTTCGGGGATGATTTTTCACGTCTTGAGGGGGAACTGTATGATTTGTGGGAGAATATTGCCCAAGGATTTGTTGAATTCAATCCTGCGAACCCCTATCAACTGTTCCACACAGAGATTTCTGGTAACAACAAACCCATCTATTCAAAGATGCAGCGTGATTTATTGGATGTCCTCCGGCGTCATATTGATCAAAATTCGGAGGCCCTTTCTACTATTTTCGACCTGTCAGATGTTGAAAAAACCTCTTGGCACGAATGGCTTCCAAACAACGAAGAACGCGCTCAAGCGTTCTTTGAAAACTCCAGGGCTGGTGCCACCCATCAAGAATTACTGGAAACAACCTGGGAACACTTCGTTCGAGCGAGTTTTGATCCATTGAACCTGTTGAAAATGAGTTCGAATGCACGAGGTACGGTAAATCAGGCTGTGTTTCCTCTTTCGTGGTCTCATTTGCGAAACATTACGTATATGATACGGAGGCTCACAAGAAACATAACCGATCCTTCGTTGGATACTATCGGCCAGAATATTGAGAAAATTCGACAGAACAAGAAATATTCAACTTACATCACCGAATCAAATTTCTTTTACCAAGGATTGACCGAAGGGGACTCTTCTGAAAAATTGAACGCCTTGAACAATCTGCAAGGTCTCCTTGAAACCTATTCTGCCAGGATGCAACAATTCCACACAAAAGTGAATGAAATTACACAATCAATTATCAGCAACAAAGGTGCAGCAGAAGACGATTCAATTCATCACATCACCGTCTCAAATGAATGGTTAACCAATTCGGTGAATCGAGCAAATTGGGACTCAATTGAAGAAGGCGAAGCGTATGAGATTTTCAACGCCATGCTCGGCGACCCGTTCAAAAACATGGCATTCCATTTGCTCACTGAGAGAGACATCACATCAGATGGCACAGATGTGGTCTTGGACGTCAACGACCTGAAGAGTGTGACGCAGAAGATTACATCCTCGTCCGTCATCGAGATGAATTCCACGCATGAGTTTTCGGAACAAATCCCGTTCTCTCAACGAGTCATCCGTTCCGAGGTTGACCTCGATTACGAGATTTTTATTGCATTGCTGAACGACGAGGGCTCTCCCTTCCTCAATGATATTGAAGAAAAATCTGATCAGACAACTGGCCAACTTGGTGGGGGAGGTTTGCTCGGAGGCGGGGGCTTACTTGGAGGTGGAGGCGGTCTGCAAACGGTCCTCGTTCGTGATAATGACTACAGCAGGGCTATGTACCACAATCATTTTGACAACCTCCCCTCCACTGGGCCAGAAACGCTAATCGAAGCCATTAACAAACACCCAGATTTTTCCTTTGAACAGTATTTGCTAACGCCATCTGCGATGTTGAATTTTATCCAAAATTTAACTCAGGAAAAAATTGACCTTTTGGAACGAGAATTCAACGAAAAATTGCCAAACGAAAGCACTGACTTAGAGACTTCAGCAATTTATCAACATATTCACAACATGGCGAAGTGGGTGTTCATCACGAGGCCAGAAGTTTTGGCTCACTATCTCTCCGATAAAGAATCGAGAAAACGGTTCAATGAAGCCACTCAAAATTGGCGGAACCATTTTACGATTTTTTACCAAAAACATGGAATGGCGTTCATCAACCGGAATGAAACGATCCTCGTCCAAAATGCTGTTTCTGCCCAAACCGGTTTAAGAAGCGAGATTATCCGGCAATTGCTAACCCAACATTTGTTCCATCTCGGAATTTTGGATTCAAGTCATCTCTCCTTGTATCCATCCCCCGGAATTACTGAAACTTTCCTTGCGGCGTTGTCGACAACTTGGTGGGCAACCGCAGAAAATCCTGCCCAAGACCAGGATAAACCCGAATGGCAATGCTCTTCTTGGGTACATCCTACCAACACGATGATTGCATTTTCAACTAGCCAAAATGATGCGAATACCGTCCTCACCGATCTTTTGAAGAAGAGTCTCCAACTCAACGACAAGGATGTTTCGTATTTCTCGGGTACCTTGTTTTGCGCGGAAAGGCTGGATGCTAACGCCGCCGTTTATGGCGTTCGCCCCGGCCCGAAATTGTATTTATACATTGCAAGATTAAAAAACTGGGCCCTACGCAATCACCCATTTACGGGGACGACCTCGCTCTTCAATCATATCATTTCTTCAATTCCAGCCAACGAACGAAGTTTGTCAGTTGAGGAGAAGAAGAATCCACGTCCAGATCACTATGACTATCCAACGTTTGTTCAAGGAATCAACGATTTGATTCGATTTTCCATTCCCCGCAAGATGGCGGCAAATGAACCGGGATCCCTCGGAATATTGCGCTATTGTTTGCTGTGGGGCATTGATGATGTTTCAGCTGCGAACGAGAAGGCACTTCAAAATCTGCTGGGCCGTCCACACCTCGACCCAAAGGTACACGAAAACATTCGGGAAATCCATCAGAGTTTCCCTCACGCTCAGGAAGGCGAACCCAATGCGATTGCGCAAACAATCCACGACCGTTTGAACATGCTCATTAGTTTGAGGTTTCCGGAGGCCAACGAGGAAGAAATCGAAGAAACTGTAAACGGGCTTTGGCAAACGGCTTCATGGACGGATGACCATTATTTCACCATGGCGATTTACTTGCTTAAAAATGTTGAGATTTCTGGTATAATCAATGATTATGCCGATTATATCATTCATTATTTCAAGAAAGCATCGGCAGAGATAAAAACCCGTCAAGAATACATCGATGTTGCGAAATACGCCACTGTCCGGCCATTTTTGGATGAGATCATGAGGTGCTTTGACACCTTCGCTACCCTTGTCAACCGTTACACTATTCAATCTCGCCATGAATCAGGCGTCCTCGAGCCTGGGTCAGGGGTAAGGTACAGGGTGCAGGGTTCCTTTGACCTCGACAGATACGATTCGCCAACAACTTCAATCATCACTCGACCTAGCAATGCATTCCATCGCAACAGGGAACTTGACCAGCAAATATATGCCATTGGCGATTTGATGGAGGGTGTGTTGCAAAATCAACAAATTGTCTATAACAACAACATCGATGGTGAATACACCCCCTGGATTCTAATGTTCAACCAAAAAACAATTCCGATGGACATCTCACTTGGTTTTAAAGGAATGATGAATCGGATGGTCGCTTATGGTTTTCACAAATTCAGTGCTACCCTCCTTCACCCTTACTGTTTCCTCAGGAACGCGTTGTGGATGTACGTGAGTTATGGCAAGTTTGCCTCAAAACGGGTGCCAAGTGCAACCAATGACAATTTCTTGATCCCGTATGCCGTCGCAGAACACATTTTTGGGCGACCCGATTTACTCCGTGGAAGAGTCAACGAAGTGCAAAAAGTACTCGCATCAAAATTCCAATCAAACTTCTCTGTTCGTGATCGTGCGATATATTCTCAACAAGTGAAACTCCTAAGTCAATTCACAGGTAAGACAATTGATATCTTGGATGATGACGACAAGAAGTCAATCCAAAGCGAACGAGAGTTTATGCCAATAACAGATATGCTTGGCTTAATCTGGATTAAGCATATTCGTGAAGAAGAAAAGCTGAATGAATGGCGTCGAATATACGATACTCTCGTGAGTAGGTTAACTGAAGTGGGAGTTGCAAATCACATTGCCAAAAATTACTGCGAAAGGATTGAGTCTGTAATCGAAGGCAATGATAACGGCCAGGAAATCATCGATAAGATGCCACAACACAACAACGAAGAACGCATTCTCCTCTCAAAAGAATCAAACTACTATCAATGGATACGCAAGTATGAGCCCGAATTTGAGGACACGATTGGCCAAGCAAAAGCAGAGCATTGGATGAGAGCCATTGCAAATTGGTTAAAGTGGACTCCTTCCGATAGAGCGGCCCCTTCACCTCAAACCGGGATAAGGTCGCCAGAAGTTGGAGGGAGGTCACCACCGATGATTGACCTCGATGATCTCATATGATTTTGTGGGATTCAGCATGAAGTCTCTCATCCTCACAACCAGTGGGGATTAGGCCTAGTTCAAGGATAAAATTCCTGCTCAATGATAATCATCGCCAAATCAGGCCGCTGCGCCTGAATCAGCGTAGAGATTGCATCCAATATAGAGCGGCAATCGCAGCCCTGCGCGACTCCCCAGCGTCCACTTTGCCTCTCCTCGCTGCGAGACGTGGCCGCTTTGCCACGCACTTCGCTCGCGAGGCTCGCTGCAGCACGCTGCCCCCTGCGTCCAAGTAAAATCGCTTACAGTCTCACGGTTGCTGATTTCGGAGCCCGACTCTCAAGGTCCAGACTTGAAAGGTTGGTGTAGATGTAGACCGCACGCTCAAAACTTGATGCTTCCATACGTTGGCGAAGGCTTGGGAAAAAAACCTCTTAAACTTGAGGTCGGAAGTATGGACATGAATCCATCAACAGGGCGAGGGAAGGGCACATCGGTACCCATTTTGCTCTGCTTTCTGATGATTTTTCTTGGAATTTCTGCGTCGATGGGTGGTTTGAACGATGCAGAAACCGTAGGTTTCGCCGAGCAAAGCGATGTGCATCATGTCATACTGCCGCTCTCGCAACTGAACGAACCTGGCTTTCAAGAAGGGTCCATCTTCACCGATACAACGCTCTCTTCTGGATTTCACCACACCTGCGCCATCCTTGACACCGGTGATGTGTCGTGCTGGGGAGAAGGGTTAGATGGCCGACTGGGCAACGGAGGAACATCCGACAAAACCACACCCACACTCACCGCCAGCCTTGGTACGGGTCGCACGGCTGTGACGGTCTCTACAGGAGGTTACCACACCTGCGCCATCCTTGACACCGGTGATGTGTCGTGCTGGGGAGAAGGATCGGACGGCCAATTGGGTAACGGAGGGACGTCAGACCAAACCACGCCGACGCTCACGAGCAGCCTTGGCACAGGTCGCACGGCCGTGGCGCTCTCTTCCGGATATCGCCACACCTGCGCCATCCTTGATGATGGCAATGTATCTTGCTGGGGTGACGGTTCGTACGGCCGATTGGGAAACGGTGGAACATCTGATAAAACCACGCCGACGGTCACGAGCAGCCTTGGCACGGGTCGTACGGCCGTGGCCCTCGCTTCCGGATTATACCACACCTGCGCCATCCTTGACAACGGTGATGTGTCCTGCTGGGGATTGGGGGCGTTCGGGCAATTGGGGAACGGAGGAACATCTGACAAAACCACGCCCACGCTCACGAGCAGCCTCGGTACGGGTCGGAAGGCCGTGGCGCTCTCGTCCGGAGGTGCCCACACCTGCGCGATCCTTGACAACGGTGATGTGTCCTGCTGGGGAGACGGAACAAACGGCAAATTGGGCAACGGGGGCACATCTGACAAAACCATACCCACAATCA
>Ga0255743_10001096_pt1 | contig 23366 bp, 19 predicted proteins | sample 101ome_19_FD_179950 | JGI IMG/M metagenome (GOLD analysis project Ga0255743, IMG submission 179950) | Coastal salt marsh microbial communities from the Groves Creek Marsh, Skidaway Island, Georgia - 101405AT metaG (version 2) | ecosystem: Environmental > Aquatic > Marine > Intertidal zone >... | reverse complement strand
ATCACCGAACGGCGCCGAACCGAACCGAACCGAACCGAACCGAACCGCGCCGAACCTCCCCGTCGTTCGCCTCCGTCGTCGTGCGTCGTCGAACCGGGCGTCGCGCTCTGACCCAGAGTTCGTCGATCTTAATCAAACTCAGCTCGGTTCGGTCGATCAGAGCTCTCAATACTTCTCTGTCGTGTCCCACGCGCTTCACTCCTCGACTGCTAACTGAGCGCACTGATTTGATTGATTCCGTTGTTTACGTGTCCATGTCGTTGGCGCGTTTCGTGACGCGACGAGTCGGCTTTCCCCGCGGGACTTCGCTTTCACCGGGTCTCGTCTTTCATCGGTCTCGCTCCGTGACGCCGGGAACGGGGAAAGCCGACGGCGTGGACGGCGACGTGGACGACGACGACGCGCGCGGGTACAAGTTTGCGTCCGCGTCGTCTCGGGCGCCGACGCTGGCGGACGCGATCGATGCGTGCGCGAAAACGATCCGGGAGACGCTCGGAAAGGGGCGCGAGGTGACGTGGGCGCACGTGTTCGTCTCTCGCGGGGCGGGGTACGGGGAGGAGGAGGCGGCGAGCGCGGGGAGTAGGACGCGAGAGGCGTTGTCGTCGGGTTTGGTCGCGTCGGCGTCGGCGCCGACGGTCGTCGGCGCGGTGACGCGAACGTGCGTCGGTGGGAACGGGGAGACGAGCGATGGGGTATCCATCGTCGCGGCGTCCATGCCGGGGACGCGGGTGCACGCGTTTAGGGCGGAGAGCGGGGCGATGCCGACGTTGGAGAGCGGGGAGACGTGGACGAGGTTGGTCAAGAGTCAAGGCGGCGGCGGCGACGGCGACGGTTCGGCGTCTACCGATGCTGTCGGTGTGATGATGCTGGCGGAGACGTCGTTCGCAGAGGTGGATGAATTGTTAGAGCGGTTACACTTGGCGATGCCGAATAGCGTCGCGCTCGGTGGGGTTGTGGATGAAGGAAGCTCGCTCTTCTTGAACGACGACGTCGTGCGAAGAGGCGCCGTGGCGATGATGGTGGAGGGAGATTTCGATTTCGAGACGCACGTCGCGCACGGAGCGCGACCGGTCGGGCCGGTGATGTCTCTCACGCAAGCGCACGGAAGTGCGGTGCTCGAATTGGATGACGCGCCGGCGCATCCTTTGCTGTTGGAGACGCTCGAGTCGTTGCCAGAGACGGCAAAGACGCTTCCGGTGATGCTCGGTCTGGGAGTGCGCGGCGCCAAGGGTCCGTTTGCGTGCCGAGACATTCTCGCAGTGGGTGACGGAGGTGCCGTAGAGGTTGCTTCGATGTCTCTTCGCGAAGGCGTGCCCGTGCAGCTGCACGTGCGCGATACGCAGTGGGCTACAGAGCAAGCGCGAAGCGTGATCGAAAAGTGCGTCAGCAGCGCCAAAATCAAAGACATTTCCAAGGAAAATTCCATCGGTGCCGTCATGTTTGCCTGCGGTGGGGCGAATCGCATGCATGCGAACAACTTTAGAGAGCAACTCCCGTACGTTCCTCTCGGTGGGGCATACGTCAGGAGCGAGATTGCGCCCTTGGTGGCTAGAGGCGCGAGCAGCGTGCTCTCGCACACGAACGCCATCGGCATTTTCCGCAAGAGGAGAGTATAGCTGTGTTCTTAGTCACTGTAATCACAATTAGCGTAGCGCCTCTAGATGATTTAATCGCGATCGGAAACCTGCGCGTCGACGTCAATCGTATCCCCCGGTGAGCCTCCACCGCCGTAGGACTTTCTACCGCCCCCGCCGCGCTCACCCATGCCGCTCATGCGAGGGTCGTAGCCGGCGCCTCCGCCCATGCCACCCATACCGCCCATGCGCGGATCGAAACCAGCGCCACCCATGCCACCCATGCCGCTCGCGTTCATCTGCTCCGCCGCCTTGCGCTGCATGTTCTCCACCTGCTCCGCGATGAGATTGGGCATCAAGAGGTTTACGAGAAACGTCGCCGTGAGACCAAAGTAGAGCAAACTCCAAAAGACACCCGAAGTGAAGAGCCAAATCCAAAACATGAAGTTGAGAAACCTACCCACCGGCGTCTGTCTCGCCTTGGCGTACTCGTCGAGCACCTTGGGAACGTTCGTTTTAAACCACTTGGTCACGCCGAGCTTGCTATCCGTCTCCTTCACCTTGCGCCGAACGTCTTCCAACACGGATTGCGCCTTTGTTCCAGCGCCGCTCGTCGCGTTGACTCGATTCGCCTTCTCCCGAACCGCCGCCCACACGCTATCGAGACGCAGCTTAGATTTTAAGTTTTCCAAGGATTCTTTAAAGAATCGCTGCGCGTTCGTGAACATCGTCTTGGACGACGATGACGAAGAAGAATTTTCCGCCGTCGAACTCGTCGCCCTGGCGGAAGCCCTCTCGCGTTTGGGTTCTTCGCTCTTCGCGCTCGTCGAGCTCTTTCCAGCCTTTTGTTCCTCCGTCAACAGCGCGTACTTGGCTTCTAAGTCCGCGCGTTCGAAACAATCCGACACGTCCACACCCTGCGTGAAGCACGAGCACACAAACCGTTTCGTCAGTCGTTCGCTTTGCGTTGCGTCGAGAAGCGTCGCTCGCGTTGAAGCATTCAATCACTCCATCAATCCCAACTTACCGCATCCACGAGCGCTCGCTTGAGCTCTGTCGCCTTCATCCGACGTCCCCCGCGTTCGTCTTCCGCCGCCGCGGACGCGCGCGCGCCTGCCCGACGGCGCTTCGTCGTCGGCGTCGTTCCCAAAGAATCAGTCCTGCTAATCATCATCGTTTCCCTCGTCGAACGACGACGCGGGTGCGCCCCTCGCATCGTCGACGCGCATCGTTGACCTCGCGCGAACATGGGTGGCGCCGTCATCGTCGATGTCGGCGTCGGCGTCATTTTCGTCGGCACGAACATATTGAATCGCGTGGTCGCGTTGTGTCGTCTTCTAGAAGTTTTGGGTTTGTTTCCAAACCAGTCGCCAGAGCTCGGCGCTCTTGCACGCGCGCGCGACCGCCGTTAACGATGACGGATAAAGACAGAGCGACCTACGACGCGGCGAATGATGCGGATGTGGACGTCTCGGCGGAAGACCGCGAGGCGTGGTTGCGTTCGAGAGGAGTCGTCATCGAAACTCCAGAAGACCGACGAAGAGCGAGAGAGGAAGCCGAACGGAAAGAGCGCGAGCGCGCGGAGCGCGCGGAGCGCGGGGCGCCGATGCGCGTGTTGAAGTACGTCAAGATTCCGTGTGATGATTCGGAACCGTTCGAGGAGATGGAGGTCATGGTCGGGGTGGAGGAGGTTGGGGACGCGTTGCCGGCGTTGTTGAAGCGAGAGTTCGCAGGCGGCGGGGAGGTTGATGCGGCCAAGGCTCGTGCCGAGGCGATGCGGACGCTCGGTGAACAAGGAGCGGGGATCTCGACGGAGGCGTTGATGCGGGAGACTGAGGGTGGGAGCACGGAGACTTTCGCGCTCGTGCGTCCGAGCGATGCGAACGGGTTCTGCGGCGTGTACCTGTATCTCGACGAGGTGGGCATGTTGAAGGGTTTGCCGTCGAACAGACGCGCGGATAGACTTGCCGTCGAGTGTGGATTCGCTGGGGTCAACTTTTATGGCGATATGTTCATCGGGCGCGTGCAAACGAAGCCTGAACCGATGCGTAGCGTTGACTTTCCGCTCTCGGATTTGGACTCGAGCGCCAAATGGATGCGCATGGCCACGATGGAAAACGTCGAGTACAGCAAGGGGCTCAAGGAATTAGAATCTGCCATGGCTCGTAACGGCGGCATGGAAACCATCAAGATGGGCGGCGCCCCGGACGCATCCGAGAGCATGCCCACGGGCCAAGGCGACGGCTACCGCTGGCATCAAACCGAAGATGAAGTCGAAGTCTCTGTCGACGTCCCACCTGGCACCACGTCCAAAATGGTCAAGGTTCTCTTTAAATCCAAGCAATTCATCGTCAAAGTCAACGACGAGATTGTCTGCGACGTCTCCAACCTCTACGCCAACGTCCGTCCGGACGAGTGCACGTGGACCATGGGGCCCGACGAGGTGTGCGTCTCCCTCGCCAAGATGAACGAAGATCAAATCTGGCGCGAACTCTCCCTCTAAGCTCTTCACGCGTCATCGTCCAAACACAGACACGCGCATATACATTCACACGGACGCACGAACGCACGAACGACCTGCGTCGAGACGTGCGCTGACCAACATTGACTCACTCATACATTAATACATATAGACCCATCACATTGATAAAATTCATCATGTCGCGTACACACTCGAGTCCAAAAAGCGTGCGCGCGCGAGCGAAGATTCTCGAAACGCGCAACGACCTGACCTCACACCTGCGCGATCGCCCACGCGATGGCGGACGAGACGAAACCAGACGTGAAGAAGGAGGGTAAAGCCGGAGATTACTCCACGGCGATTCTCGAGCGTAAAAAAGCGCCGAATAGACTCGTCGTCGGTACGTAAAAAGAGACAGACGGACGCGGGATCGTTCGTCGTGGGTCGACAGAATACCGAAAAAGAGATCTCGTTAATTTTAGTGGATTGGCGACGACGCGACGCGCGGAAACGAGATGAACGTTGGACTGACGAGACGCGCAATCACCACCATCGTGGATGGGGTTGTCATTTCTTCGCGCGCGCGCAGATGAGGCAATTAACGATGATAACTCGGTCGTGGCTTTGAACCTGGCGAAGATGGATGAGCTTCAACTTTTCCGAGGGGACACGGTGTTGCTCAAGGGTAAAAAGAGAAAGGAGACGGTGTGCATCGTCTTGGCGGATGAAAACTGCGAGGAAGGGAAGATTCGAATGAACAGAGTTGTGCGGAAAAACTTGCGCGTGCGACTTGGAGATGTTGTGAGCGTGCATCAGGTGAGTTCAGGCGGGAGATTCGCGCGAGACTCGCGCGCGGGCGCTTTTCGGTATCGACGGGCTCGGTTGACTGACGAGGGTGTTTTTCTTTTGATTTTTCGTCTCGTATTAGTGCACGGATGTGAAATACGGTAAGCGTGTGCACGTGCTTCCGTTTGGGGATTCCATCGAAGGCGTCACGGGTAACTTGTTTGACGTCTACTTGAAACCGTACTTCTTGGAAGCATACCGTCCAGTGAAGAAGGGCGACACGTTCTTGGCTCGTGGTGGCATGCGCGCGGTTGAATTCAAGGTTGTCGAGACTGATCCTGCTGAATATTGCATCGTCGCGCCGGATACGGAAATCTTCTGCGAAGGAGAACCGATTAACCGCGAAGACGAAGAACGCCTCGACGATGTCGGTTATGACGACGTCGGCGGCGTGCGCAAGCAAATGGCTCAGATTCGTGAACTCGTGGAATTGCCTCTCAGACACCCGACGTTATTTAAGACGATCGGTGTCAAGCCTCCGAAGGGTATCCTTCTGTACGGCCCGCCGGGTAGCGGTAAGACTTTGATTGCGCGCGCGGTGGCAAACGAAACCGGCGCCTTTTTCTTCTTGATCAATGGTCCGGAGATTATGTCCAAGCTCGCGGGTGAATCTGAATCCAACCTTCGCAAGGCGTTCGAAGAGGCTGAAAAGAACTCTCCGGCGATCATTTTCATTGATGAAATCGACTCGATCGCTCCGAAGCGCGAGAAGACGAACGGTGAAGTTGAGCGCCGCATCGTGTCTCAGCTTTTGACTTTGATGGATGGTATGAAGGCGCGCTCGCACATCATCGTCATGGGCGCTACCAACCGACCGAACTCCATCGATCCGGCTTTGCGTCGTTTCGGCCGTTTCGATCGCGAGATTGACATTGGCGTTCCGGACGAAGTTGGCCGCTTGGAAGTGCTCCGCATTCACACGAAGAACATGAAACTTGATGAAGCTGTTGACCTTGAAAAGATCTCCAAGGAAACGCACGGTTACGTCGGCGCTGACTTGGCTGCTCTCTGTACCGAAGCTGCGCTTCAGTGCATCCGTGAAAAGATGGATCTTATTGACTTGGAAGATGAAAACATTGATGCTGAAGTCCTCGACTCCATGGCTATTACGAATGAACACTTCTTCTCTGCTCTCACCACCTCCAACCCGTCCGCGCTTCGCGAGACTGTCGTTGAGGTGCCGAACGTCTCTTGGGACGACATCGGAGGATTGGAAACTGTCAAGCAGGAACTTCAAGAGACTGTGCAGTATCCGGTCGAGCACCCCGAAAAGTTTGAGAAGTTTGGCATGGCGCCGTCCAAGGGTGTTCTCTTCTACGGCCCCCCTGGTTGCGGTAAGACTCTCCTCGCCAAGGCGATCGCCAACGAATGCCAGGCGAACTTTATCAGCATCAAGGGTCCGGAGCTTTTGACGATGTGGTTCGGTGAATCTGAGGCAAACGTGCGCGAGATTTTCGACAAGGCTCGCCAAAGCGCCCCGTGCGTGCTCTTCTTTGATGAGCTTGATTCCATCGCCAACCAGCGTGGTAGTAGCTCTGGTGATGCGGGTGGAGCGGCCGATCGCGTTTTGAACCAGCTTCTTACGGAAATGGATGGCATGGGCTCGAAGAAGACGGTGTTCATTATTGGTGCTACCAACCGACCGGACATCATCGACACGGCGCTCATGCGCCCGGGTCGTCTCGACCAGCTCGTGTACATTCCGTTGCCGGATGAACCATCTCGCTTGAGCATTTTCAAGGCCAACTTGCGCAAGTCTCCGATCGCTGCCGATGTTGACCTCGAAGTCCTCGCTCGCTTCACCAACGGTTTCTCTGGTGCCGATATCACTGAAATTTGCCAACGCGCGTGTAAGTACGCCATTCGTGAGAGCATTGCCCGTGACATCGAAGCCGAGCGCGCGGCTGCTATGAATCCGGATGCTATGGCCGATGATAACGCCGCCGACCCAGTCCCTGAAATCACCAAGGCTCACTTTGAAGAGGCGATGAAGCACGCTCGCAGATCTGTGACGGATGCGGACATTCGCAAGTATCAAACCTTTAGCCAAACTCTTCACCAAGCTCGCGGCTTCGGTGGAGACTTCCAATTCCCCGATGGACAAGCTGGTGCTGGCGCTGCGACACCGACCGCTGCGGGTGCTGCGGGTGATGACGACGATTTGTATGACTAGACTGGATGAAAGTTTCGACGCGTCGCGCTTCCCTCACACGACATCAGCTACATCATAAAATGACGCGACTCCAAAGCGAAGACGCTCCAGGAAATTTTAATGAAACGATAAGAGAAAGAAAACATTATTGTGATTTTGATTCGCTAAGTTTACATGTCTAATTGCTACACCGCCGCTGCGGAAACCGAGTTACTCGGCAGACTCCAAGCTCGACGCGCCAGAAATAATTTCGATAAGCTCCGTCGTAATCGCGGCTTGGCGAGTACGGTTGTAAAGCAGAGTGAGCTTGGAAAGCATTTCGCTCGCGTTCTTACTCGAGTTCTCCATGGATTGCATTCTGGAACCCAATTCAGAGGTGTTGTTTTCCAACATGGCATTGTAGAGGAGCGTACCCATCTTGAACTCAGAAAGGTCGAGCAAGAGTTCGGAGCGATCCGGGCCTTCTATCTCGTAAGAATCAAACGCGTTTGCACCCTCTTCCGCAGCCTTTTCGAGCTCTTCGCTGTTCAAGCAAGTGACAACAGTTGGCTTGAAAGAGATGGCCGAAACAAATCGGTTATAGACGAGGTGCGTCTTCGGGGAGTTCTCCGCCAAGATACTGTCAGCGATGGCGCTCGCCGTACTGAAGGTGAGCGGCTGCTTGGTGGTGTCAACGACAGAGCTGTTGACGTTTTGCGGGTAGAGACGCGTGAGCTGAGACCTTGCCTTATCACCAATGACGTTCAAGCCCGCTTCACCGTTGTTGATCGCCTTGAGAACACCCGTGTACTTGACGACGGCGGTGTTGATACCGCCGCAGAGGCCCTTGTCAGACGAAACTGGCACGACGAGGGTTCTCTCCGTCTCAGCGTTCGGCATATCGCCCAACAATCGCACGAAAGGCTGAATCATCGCACGAGACTTTTCACACTTCGTTTGCGCCCCCTTCAAACGGGACGCAGCAACCATCTTCATCGCCTTGGTGATCTTTTGAATGTTACCGACGGAGCGCATGCGAATCTTCACCGCTTGCAAAGAAATGCCGCGCGCGCCCTCTGGAGCTCTATCGCATCATCGTAAAACACCGAACCGTTCGTCAGTCTTCGCGTTCAATCGCGTGCATTTGAAACGTCTTCATCGAAAGCACGTCCGCCGCCGCGTCTGTGCGTCTGCGACCAGAGCAGTCAAAAGAAAAAGAAATCGTTCGGACACTCGTTCAACAACCCTTCCACACCCGCTTCGGTTCGAGCGATCCAAAACCGCGATCGAACGATCAACCCGACGCGCCGCCCACCCCGACGCGGCGTTTAAACACACCCCGCGAATCATCGCGAGTCTCAAGCAAAAAAAAGCAAATCATCGCATCGACGTACCTCTCGACCGCGCGCGTTTCCGCACCGACCGTCGCGCCGATCGCGCGCGGAGTCATGATGGCCCCGCGACTCGCGCCGTCTCGCAGAGCGAGTCGCGCCGCGCCGACCGCTGAGCGTCTCAGCGCTGACATCTTTCCGTTGCCTTTAAAACACAGAGGCGGGGTTTTCTCCTCGATCCGTCTTCGGAACGAACGAATGAGCGGGCTTGCGCGCGCGTCCCTCGCTCGACGTCGGCGTCGTTGTGACGTTGGACGACGATCGCGCGACGACCTAGTACTGAAGGATCACACGTAACAGGAGTGATTTCGTACAAAGATACCATCGTTTTACGTCCAATACGAAAACTACCCAACGCGCGGGTGTCTGAATAGACCCTCAAAAACTGATATTTGGCGTAGATAACCAACGCAATCTTTCAATACGATGTATATTGCCCGAACGAGTTTCCCTTTGCAATTTGCGTTCGTCGGCACGCCGCGACGCGCGCCGTCCTCGCTCCCACGACGCCGCGACGTGGTCGGAGATGTCGACGATACGACGAGGGTCGTCGGATTCGCCCATGCGCGACCCGGACCCGTCGGTGGACGCGGTGGATGTGCGTGGAACGATGGAAGAGGCGGTCGTGCGAGCCGTGCACGGATTCTGTGGTGTCGAACGAGACGCCGTGCGTCGAGCGGTCAACGCAGCGAATAAAGCGGCGGCTGGTTTAGGAAGCCCGGCGACGATGACGACGGAGGAAACGGCAGAGTACGTGCGGATGGTGACGCTGCCGGGGGAACGGGAGCGAGGGAAGTTCGTGGCGAGGCCTGGATTCGTGTTGACGTACGGGTTGAGAGACTCGAGAGAGGCGGAGAAGAGGTCGAGTTCGGGAACGACGAAAACGAAGACGCCGACGACGGCGGGGATGAAGAGAGGTAAGAATGTGATGATTGCGAGTGTTTCTGCGAGCGGGGCGAACAGTGGGGCGAAGCACGCGCGGGTTGAAGCGGATGGTGCGAGGAAGAACGGGGCAGGCGAGGATGGGCGAGGCGCCGGCGAAGCGTCGGAGCGCGTTGACCCGAGCTTTTCGGAAGAGTTGGAAACGGCGCTAGCGAAGACTTTGAAGAGCGCAGAAGTGGCAGAGAACGCACAGAGCGTGCTTGAGGACTTGATGCAGCGCGAGATTAATTTGAAGAATACGCTCAAGGATGGGATGCGAGTGAAGCGAGCAGTCAAGACGGATTTGTCGGGAATGCCGAATTTCGAGTTTGACGAGGAGAAGAAGGTGTATAACGGCGATCCGAGCGATCGACACGCTCTCTTGTCGCACAAAAAGTTTGTGGAGGCTGAGATGAACCGATTGCAAACGGAAAAGGCGAACTGGATCGCCGAGAAGAAGAGGAAAGCGAGATTGAAGGAAAAGGCGCAGAGGAGCGCCAACGCCAATGCCGAACTCAAGAAGCTCAAGGAAAAAGTGGCCAACGCTAAGCGCGAGGCGAACCGGGCGGTATCGGTCGCGACAAGTGACGCGAAACATCTCGAAAATCTCAAGTCGAAGATTGCGCTGACGAGCGCTCAAATGTTGCAGGTGAGTGAGCGCGAAGCGCTACGCGCCAAAAAACTATTGGAGCAAAACGAAGCCAAGGCTATGAAGATGGCCGACGCAGCAGCAAAGGCTGAGCTGTTGGCGCAGATCAAGGCTGAAAAGGCTGAACTCGCTTTAAGAGAGAAAGCTGATCGCGCAAAGCGACTCGCCAAAGAAAAGGCTGAACGTGCAGAGCGTCTCGCAAAGGAAAAGGCTGAGGCCGCGCGACTGAGAAGATTGTTCCCTATGGAAGACTCAGAGCTTGTCAAGTACGACGCTGAAGAGGCGAAGAGGCAAGGTCGCGAGCCTTGGCCGTCTGTACCGTCTTTCCCGCCTTGGGAGCCTCGTGAAAACGATCTCGATCACATGGAAATATGTGAATTTGTCAACACGTTTGCGAATGAGATCTTCAAGGGTGAGGTGTCAGAGCTAGATGTAAAGGCGCTCAGAGAGATGCTCGCCGAGCCAAGCTCCAGGCAACTCAATCACATTTACGTTGGGTTGCTCTACGCCGCAGTGACGACAGTATCTGAGCATTACGGAGCGCTTGTCACGATGTGGCAGGAATCACTAGACCAGGGCACCTATCCCGAAGTGCTGCAACATTACTTCAAGGTGAAACGTAGACTCGGCCTCGAAGAGACGGACTGCTACAAGGTTGTTCTCTCACTGGAGGACCGTGTTTTAGCAGAGTTGACTCCAGCAGAGCACTCTGCGTTATTGATTTCGCTCTGTCGCGACAGCGCTGCGAGCGAGCTCGTCCGAGAGCTCGTTGATTCGAGGGTGAATACGCTCGATAACTTGCGCAGAAAGAGGCAACGCGAAGATGCGAGAGCGGTGGCGTACGACAAGCAACGGGAAAAGTTGCTGATTCAGGCAAAACCAGAAGGGACTGAAAAGACGGACACCGCCAACGAGGGCGAGTTAAACGCCATTCAAGATAACGATCCGAATATTAAGTCGACTTCGTCGCCTGGAGCGAACGAGCCCGACTCAATGCAGCTGAGCGAGACAAAGGTTGACGAAGAACACGAGGCAGAGCTCAAGCGCAGAGAGGATGCGATCCACCAGCGAAACAACGAGGATGCCACATTTCGTATTCGACCGCTCTGTCTGGGCGTCGATCGGAATCAGAGCAAGTATTACTGGAATTTTGCATCCAACACGTCCGCCATCTTCCAGTGGAATGTTGACCAAACGTGGGCGAAGATTACGACGGAGGATGAATTTGAGGCGCTTCGAAAGTCACTCAATAAGCGTGGCGTTCGCGAAAAGCGATTGCTCAAACGGCTTGAAATCACGCGCAAAGAAATACTTGATGTCTTCAACGCCGAAGGGGATGGAATGGTGTTTCCAAAATCAACCTTGACGCGAAGCAAGAATGAGGAAATGTGGCTCGAGATTGCGAGACGCGAGACCGAGGCGATGGAGAGCTTGCGATCTGGCATTAGCCTACTCATGGCAGACGTCGTGGAGCACGACGCGGTCGCACCAGATGGCACGATGTCCGGTTGGCGAATTTGGGGTCGAGAATTGACGAGGACATCAGCTCTTGAGGATCTCAGACGACACCTTTTGCAGATGGAAGACACCGTCGCAGATTTGGGCGAGACTCCAAAAGACATCATCAACTCGGAGGGTTCAGCCATCGAGTGGACGAACAAGCGCCTGCGAGAGGCTAATCAGCAAGTTGAAAACCATCTAGAAGACGAAGTAGGCGAGCCCCTGCCCGTTTACGAAGACCTCGAGTGGTGGGAGCTCATTATTCCAACTGACTCATCAAAGCAAAAGAAGCACAAGCGAGTTTGGGATTCCAACCAACAACGCGCCATTTGGAGGGAGGCGATGGAGAACGCCACATGTATGGCCCGCCTCGCGTACGGATGCGCAATGCTCACATCCTTTTCCAGAAGCATTTTTCTCTCTCTCGGGGACGTGAAAGCGAAGAAACGACGCTCGTCTATGAGAGACGCCGAATACCGTCGGACGATTGCTGAGTTTGAGGCTGATGGTTATAAATTGAGTTGAGCGAATGCAACCCGTCGCACCTACGGCCAAAGCGCAGGGTGTTCGAATGGGCTGTACAACAGTATATTGTTTTAATGTAGAATAATTAGGTGCATTGAGATTTAGAGTGATGTTACAACAGTGTTCACGCGCCTCTGACCGTAAGCTCTGATTTGAACTCTGAAATTGTGAGTGCAGCCGCATTGAGCGCAGTGACGCGAGCGCGCGTCTGCTCGCGAATTGCGGCTATCTCAGGATCCTCCGCCAAAAGGTTACGAATGATACCCGGATGGTACAACTTACCAATCAAGTGTTGTCGTAAACCTCTCGCGATCGAGTTCACCAGGAAGTGCATCACCGCCTTGGGCACCATGTCCGCGAGGATGCCTCTAGAAATGCTAAAGTAACTCTCCAAGAGAGTTCGAGTCACCATCACTTGCAAAAACTCCTCATCAGTCTCGCACTCGTGAGCGTTCAACTTTTTCGGCGGAGATTGGAGCTTCACAGTTCCGTTTTCAATCAGGTAGTGCCTCTTCGACGGACTCAAAATACCGCTGATACCTTGGGTAATCTTTGACATGGTGGAAGGCTTGGTGCCACCATTTTCCTTTTCTTCCACCTTCTTCGCACCCTTCTTCGTCGGAACAGCCGGCACGCCCTCCCCATCATCGTCAACGCCGTTGCGAATATTGAGCGCCTGTTGCGCCTTCAACAACGCCCTCGGACCGCCGATAAAGTCGGGATGAGACGTGTTTATGTGGGCCAATTGACATTCAACCAAGTTGACAATCATGTCCCTCGCCGGCGTGAGACCACTGTTTAGGAACTCTTTGCATGACTTTTCGAGCGCTTGACCGAGACGCGGATAGACGGTGGAAATATCCTTGGTTACGCAAGACAAAGCCATCGCACACAACTCATCGTGCACTAAACTCGCGCATTGCTTGCAAGGGTCAACCATCTTTTCAATGCACTGCCGCGCCAGCTGCTCAAACGGCTCCTCGGGCACGAGCAACACCGCCTTGGTACCGGCGGTGTTTTGAATCTTCGTGCGGATGTGTTCATCCGTCATGTGCGACGTCGGGTTGAGCTCCAACAAACCCTTGACGAAAATCTCTTGCAAGACGTAATGGATGCGAGCACCACCTTCCAAGACGTCGATGCTCAAATCCTTGCTGCGGCCCTCTACCGCAGCTTGCAGGCTGGCGGCGTAGCGCTCAAGCTTTTGCAAAACGAGAGCCGCGCGATCCGATTCCGTCTCCGGGACATCTGGGCCGAGCATCTCGAGCTCCTTTTCGGCTTCACTTCGCTCGTGCATGATGCGAACTTGCAGTTCGGGTAAAATTTGCGCGATGTGATCGGCGAGAAGAGTACTTACTCTCTTGCTCAACGAAGCGATGCCGCAGTGCTTCGTCACCTCCTTGTACTCAGGCTTGGAAGCGAAGAAATCAGCCTCGAGTTGACGAGCGTGGTGGATGGTTCTTCGCTCATCGATGTCCGCCTGACATCTGTTCACGACACCGATGTAGCCGAGACGTAAAGGTACGACTTCACCCTTCAAATACTTGAGTGCGTTTGTACCCCTGTCCATAATGTCCAGCTTTGTGATGACGCCGAGTGTTCTCTTGCCTTGCGGATCCACCTGCTTTGACAGCGTCAACGCGTCACTGTTTGCCAAATCCGAATTTGCCGGAGTCACCGCTAAAATCAAACACGTCTCTTTCTTGATGTAACTCAAAATCATGTTGCGAATTTGCGTCTCAATGTCCTCTGGCTGGTCGCCGACGGCGACGCGCGTGATTCCCGGCAAATCTACCAACGTCATCGTGAGCACGTTCGGCGAGCAAATCTTCAAACGAATCTGCTTGTTACTCACACCCTTGTTGTTCCCCGTCGTTCTCTCCGTCTCTGCCTCAATCTCATGTCGAATCGCCTCGAAATCTGTGAAAATTTCACCCGGTCGGTGTAAAAACTCGCCGTACTCCTCCGGTTCGCCTCTTCTCGCCGGCGTGTGCACCAACTGCAACAACAACGGTCTTCGCGTACATATATCCGGTCCGCGCGGTAAAAAGTCGCGTCCGACCTGTGGACCGCGCGATGGAAACCGCATCATTTCGCGTTCGCATCGTCAGTCATCGCGTGTTCTCACTCGCGCGCTCGACGCGTACTCGACGTGTGTCAGTTCATCTTCTTCCCCCCGTCCGTCCAGCCATCCATTCCCGCGTCGCAACCAACATCCCGAATCGAACGAAACACGCACCAACGCCTCCAAAACGCTCGATTTCCCGCTCGACTGCGATCCAACCACGGCAATCTGGGGTAAATCGATCCCTTTCGCCCCGCGCACGCCCGCAGACGCGAAGATGTCTTGCAAACGATTCACCAGTGGAACTAAACCGCTTCCGAGCGTTTGCTGTCGAGCGCCATCAGCCGAGACGCGGACGCCGACGCGGTGCGACATCGTTTACGTGTGTGTGGGGGGTTTTACGTAACGTCCGTCGCGCGTCCAAGTTGACGCCGACGTCGATGTCGCGGTGCGCGCGTGGATTAATGTCGCGTCGCACTTCGGGGGGACAAGTGGCACGTTTCGTTAAAGTTGCCAAGTGGCAACATTGGAAAGCGGTGGCGCGTTGATTTTGTCATCACGTCGTGAGGGTGCCGACGGATCGCGATGGTTGCTACGACGCGTGTTTATTACCGCTCGGTTCTTCTATTCTGTGCTATGGATTGCGACTTGCGCGCGCGCCGTTGGTTATTCGTTGGAGAGCCGAATGAATATTTCGCCCGCGAACGCGGTGATGGACGAGAGCCGTTCGTCCCTGGATGGGGCGAATTTTTCACCCGATGCGTCGTCTGAGACGAGAATTTGTGCCCTTTGGACGGGAATGTCAAAGACTTTGGAGGCCAGAAGCCTTATTCTTCGAATGGTGATTGACTTTGGGAGCTTTCGGGCGACGGCGTCGCCCGTGGATTCCAAGCGAAGGACGACGTCGACGCAATTGCTGCCGAGGGTGTTGTTTCCGGGCGCCTGCGCTGAGTGGGTGACAAGATCTCCGTGCTTTGAGACTAATTCTTGCACGCGTGGGTTTGCCTCGCCGATGAACGCCTTGCGCGCGTCGTCGAGAGAGATGTCTTTCAGCGCATGCAACACTCGGCGCAAGTAGCGTATTTCCGAATCTTTGCGCTCAGCCACCGACACGGTGGACGCGTTGAGCGTGGTGAGATGCCGCACGCGAGCAATAATTTCGTGGCGAGCCGAAGAATCTTGTGCGATCGGGTTGCCGGTGAGTCGAGTCTCTTCCAGGCGAGGTAACGCATTCATGGCGTCGACAGAGGCCCAATCGGCGAGTCGGTTGTCACCAACGAGTAGAGTCTTCAATCTCGGAAACGCAGCTGAAGAGTGAATCTCCGCCAGAGCGTTACCACTCAAGTGCAACTTTTCCAACGTGGGGATCTGGCGTCCCAGGCTCTCAACCTCTGACCACGATGTCACCGAGTTGTCATCCGCGCACAGGATGCGCAAATTGCGAAATCGCGCTTTGCAGCTCTTTGACACAAAGTCACCGATCGCGTTGCCGTTCACGTACAGCTCCTCGACGTTCGGCATGACGGTGCTCAACCTACAGATATCTTCCCACGTCAGATGCGCGTTGTTCATCACCAAAATTTTCAAACAATCAAACGCGACGCCGACGTGACAGCCGTCGTCAAACTCGCATCGGCCGAGTCGCGACGCGCTCAAATCCAACGCCTCCAGCATCGGAAACTCATCCGCGATACGCAAAACATCACCCCATCCGCTAAATAAATTACCCGCGAGACCAAGCACGCGAAGCGGCCCGGAGACACCGCTCGCCTCGCCGGGTTCTCCCATGGTTCGAATTTGCGAGTAATCCACGTACGCCCGTGTCATCGACTTCAATCTCTCCCTAATCTCCTCTGCATCCATCGCCATCTCCTCGCTCGTCTCACACAGTTCTACCCGCATTTTGTGTCCTCTCGACGTTCTGATGTACATATCCTCCCCCTCCTCCTCGACGTTTCCGTCTGTTCCTCCGCGTCGTCTCGCGTACTTTTCCCGAAACGCCTCGACGAACCGTCTCCCTTCCGCCAACTTATGACTCCGAACCATCGACGCCCGCGCCTCGCCGTCACTGCCTCCACACGTAAAGTACCTCCGTCCCTCGAACGTCCCGTCGTGTTTCCCCCGCGACGCGTCGTCCCACTCGACGCCGAACCACGTTCCACTGCGCCCCGAGACTTGACCGACCCAGCGCACCGTCCCTCGCGACCGCGCGTCATCCTTCGTCTCCACGCGATCACCAACGCCGTGCGAAGACGACGTCGACGGATGCGTCGGTACCGCTGGTGACGTCGACGGCGTCATCGAACGTCGTGCGTCGCGGTCTTACGATTGATTGATTTCGTTTCAAGCTGCGACCGCGGGAAAAGTTCGTTGAGTCAACGACGTTGACCGAATTCCCGACGGCCGCGTTTCGATCAACGACGTCACATCGGCGCGACGAATGTAGACGATGTGGGTAACAAGAAAAAAGAGAGGGAACGCCCCGTCGAATTTCTACACGCACGCACGCGCGCTTAACAACTGTTGTTACAAGACTACCGGTAAATTACGCGTGCGTTCATTCCTTTGCGCGTTTTAACGCCTCGACGCGCGCAGCGGCGGCTTCGATCGCATCCGTAAGCGCACGAACACCCACGTCGTCCATCTCGCACTCAAACGTTCGGGTTCGTTCCGGCGCGTCGGACGTTTCATCGTTTGAACATAGTTTGAAACTGAGCACACCAAAGCTCGAATCACTCACCGTCTCATCGCCGCCGGCGGCGGCGGCGCCGGCGGCGCCGGCGGTGTCCGACGTCGATTTGCACGCGGCGACGTATTCAACCCGCCAATCCGTCCCTTCGAGTCGTTCGATCCCACCCATCAGAGGCTCGGTCTGAGGCACAAGGAAACAAGATGAAAACTTGAAAATAATCAGTGAGTCAAACCCGCGACTGCACTGCGCGACGCGCGACGCGCGACACACACTCACATCCGAAAGAGCGAGCGATGAAGGTGGTCGTCTTCGGGTCGGGGTCTTTCGGCACCGCCATGGCCACCGTAGTCGCGCGAAACGACCACGACGTCGTCATTCTCACCCGACGTGAAGACGTCGCAGTCGGCATCAACGAACGCCATCGAAACCCGTCGCACTTGTCTGAATTCCAACTCTCTCCGCGCATCACGTGCACGACGAACGCGGAAAAGGCGCTGGAAAATGCCGATGCCATCGTGCACGCGATTCCGCTGCAAAACACAGAGGCGTTTTTAGAGGGTGTGAAACCGCACGTGTTGAAACTCAAGTCGCGCGGGTGTGTCTTTGTCAATACAAGTAAAGGCTTGCGAAGCGACACGCTCGAGTTGATGCACGAGACGCTCGATCGAGTGCTCGGAAGCGATTACCCGTGCGCGTTTTTCGGTGGACCGACGTTTGCTGGGCAGTTGATGAACGGAACGCCGAGCGGTGGGGTGATGGCGGCGACGGATATCGGGTTGGCGAAACGCGCGGCGCGGTTGTTCTCTGGACCGACGATGCGTGTGTATCCGAGCGTGGATGTCGTCGGGGTGGAGATTGGTGGGGCGTTGAAGAATGTCATCGCCATTCTCGCCGGTGGATTGGAAGGGATGGGTCTCGGGGTGAATGCGCAGACGTTGTTGGTGACGCGCGGGTGTCGAGAGATGACGAGATTGGGCGTGGCGATGGGCGCGCGCGAACACACCATGGCAGGACTTTCGGGAATCGGCGATCTCATGCTCACGTGTTTAGGCGACGCATCAAGAAATAAAGCGGTCGGTATCGCGTTCGGGAAAGGTCAGAAGATTGAGGATATTTTGAGTGAGCGTGCGCAGTCGCTCAAGGGCGTGGCGGAGGGCGTGGCGACGGCGCCGGCGGCGGAGAAGCTCGCAAAAAAACTGGGCGTCGTGGCGCCAATGATGAGCACGTGCGCGGCTTGCTTACGAGGAGAGCTCAACGCGGAGGGTGCGTTACGACAGTGCATGGAATTACCGATTCGACCAGATGAACCCATCGCGAGTCGTGAAAAGATTGGTGTCGTTCGAGCGGCGCTCACGCACGTTGCCGTGGCGACGCTCGCCGCCGCTTCGGTGTTTCTCATTCGGTGTCCGCAGCGTTGATTCATGACAGTTTTCGCGCGAGAGAGATTACATTCCATTCCTAGTCAGTTGTTTAAAACGTTGAAAAGTACCGGTATCTACTAACTTAGTATAAATTCAAACCGCTGCGCTGCGCTACGTTCAACTAGATCGTTTACTCTCTACGCTGCGTCCACGTCGTTCAGCTGCGATTTCAGACGTGTGTTTTCAATGGCCGTAATCGCCGCTTCGACGTCGTCGACAAGTTCGTCCCCAGTTAATCCCACTCCGCAATCCGACGCACACGCCATGACGACGTTATAAAGACGCATCGCATCTTCATCACCTGGCGGAACGAGCGCGCGAAGCTCTGCTAGACGCGTGGAACACTCTTGCATGCCCGCCATGAGACTTTTGGTATCCTTGACGCCAATGCCCAAGAGCTCGACGGAACGCTCTGAGTCCTGAACTTGGCTCAGAGCCGTCTCCACCGATCGCCGCGTAAGCCTCCACACCCTGGTGAGACACGCACACGATAGTCTCGACACCACCACCTGATATGCCAACGCCCGAAACGTCGTCCCGCGTTCGAAATCTTCGCCAATTCCGTCCTCGCACGCCGTAGCGACGAATCGGCAAAATTGCACGTCGTCGCGAAAATTTTGAATCTTCTTCTCCAAATCTTGCGTCCGCACCGCTGCCGCCACGAAACCGACCGCCGCGCGCGCGTACAGCCGCAAAACCTCACTCAATCGCTGGTCGCTCAATCGTCCATCGGCGTCTCGTCTCTTCCGAAGCATTTCCGCCGCCTTTTTATACGCTCTAGCTCGCGCGTACGGATCCTCACCCGTCGTCGGTTTCAATTCCGCCGTGTCTCCACGGGCTCCACCATCCATCATTTTACCAATCATATCATCCTCTTCTTCCGTCGTCGTCGTTTCGGGTGTCCCCGCGCTCTGGCCTGGCATATCCACCGAAGACGTTCCACGCTGGCGTTCGTAATCAGCGTCAGCACTCCCCCAGTCCTCGTTCCCATTCGTCTTCACCCGCTTCCCACCTTTCCCCCAAGACGACACCGATGGGGTACCGACGACGTCTCCGACGACACTGGCGTCCCCGATGACGCGTTTCGTCGCCGTCGTCGTTCGTATTTCGCCAAGTTCTACACTGGCGTCAGCATCAAGACTTGCACGGTGATTCGTCGTCGTCGTCGTCGTCGTCGTCGTCGTCCACTCGAAACGATCATTCGCGGGATCGCACGCGGCGTGCGCGTCGTTGTCGATGTTCGGGCGATCCGTCGGCATTGAGGAGCGAAACGCGCGCGCCGCGTCGGTCAGTAGCGGCGCGCGAACGCGCGAGTTCGTTAGTTGCTCTAGTGTGGTTTGAAATTTCCAGTTTTTAGAAACTACGCTAGCGTACTATTCGGATGCACTCTACTACTCGCGAGGCGACGTCAGGGACCGATGGATGACGATGACGTCACGTCGCGCATGGCTTGGTGGAGCGACGCGATCAACTCGACGTATCGGCGACACGCGTCGGTATCCGTCTCGTGCGCGAGCGCGGCACGGGCTTGGGCGAGTTTTGTCTCAAACGCATCGACGGTGGCGATGACGCTCGGGTGTGTCGACGATGACGATGGTGCGTGAGTGGATGATGTCGTGGTGGTGAGTGCAATGGCGTGTGCAGCCGTTCCCGGGGGTGGTTTGGGTGCCGTGGTGGTGGTGGGGGCTGCGGCGGAGCGGTCGCGCTCAAAGCGATTTGCGAATTCGGCGCGCACGAAGAGTTCGTGTTTGCAGCAGTACATTTCCCTCGCGCGGTTACGCACGAGCGGGGTGGAACACCCAGGCATCGGGCACAAATCGTTTGTGAGCGTCCACCCTTCGAGGAGCTTATCGGCGATTCTCGACGAGGCGTCGACGGCGGACGCGGCGCCGGGCGAAACCGTTTGACTGACCACGCGTTTGACCGACGACGCGGGGTCCTCACCACGCAACGCCGCGATTTCCGCGCGCATGTCCGCGATCCACGTCCCGTCGGATAATTTGTCGTAATCCCCGCGAACAGCGGTGGACTCGTCGTCGTCGTCGTCGTCGTCGTCGTCACCGATGGAAAAGCTATTCTCTTCTTCGGCGTCCGCTCCGCCTCGCGAAGCCGTCGCGTCCTCCAAGTCGATCCTCTCATCATCCTCGTGCGCGCATACGGCCCGCGCGCCGTGCGCGACATCTTCGAGACGTAAAAATGTATCCGTCGCCGCGCAGTAGTATTCCTCATCCGTCACTCGCTCGCGCATGAGCGGACAGCGACACGTAGACACTGGACAAAATTCAGCCGTGAGCGTCCAACCGCGAAGTAAACGCTCGGCAATTCTCGCGCTGCCGTTCCCGCTCATCGCGACGGCTGTCGACGCACGACTTCGTCGCTGCCGTCCTCACGCGCGCGTTTCGCGATCTCGACGGTGATTGCGCGCGCGTCAAGGCGTGCGCGTCGCCAAGTGTCGTTTCGATTTCTTCTCCTCTCTCAGAGACAACTTTCTCTCGACGCGAGGAAAAACGTCAATGAGCGACGCGCAGGGTACCAATACCGCGCGCGACGATGAGACTATGGATGAAAATGTATGCGTGCGCGCTCAACGTTCTCGGGGCGTCGTCGCGATCGGAATACGATCACCAGGTGCGCGTTTGACAAGGCTCTTGTCGACACATTTGCACACATGAAAACTGACGACATGTCACATTGAAAGCGCTCAACGTACGTTCCGCGATTTACGACGCCGTACGCGGGCGATGATGGCGATACGCACGTGATCGCGACGTTCTTTTCGCCCGAGACCTCCGGGGAGACGACGCGGATGCTGGTGCGAAGCGCGACGAAGACGTTGGACGTGTACACTCCGAGCGTCGAATCGTGGGCGGGATGTTCTCGCTGGGGTTCTCCGTGCGTTGGATGCGAGCCTAGTGTCGTGCGGAACGAGGAAACGTTCGTGCTGTTTCGTGATTTGCTCGACGCGGCGAATGTGCGCGGGGTCCGCGTGCGGTTGATTACGAATAAATTTGATACAGCTCGAGAGTGCTTCGGAACGATAAGCGTCTTATCGTATTTGAGCGAAGTCATCGATGTGAGGACGTACGCGACGACGACGTTTCAGCACGCGAAAGTGATCGTTGCAGATTTCAATTGCACGGCGATCTCATCGGTGAATTGGTCAAAGACGTCCTATATCGAAAATCGCGAGGCTGGCGTTGTTGTCTGTAACGAGAAGCTCGCTTCGTACGCCGAACGTGTCTTTGCGTACGATTGGCACGTCGCCGATCCGTGGACGCGCCCTAAAAGGAATGGTATCGGGCCCGACGACGTTCGGCTCATGCGCGATCGGGCGTATCTTGAACCTTTTGACGTACAGCATAGAAACATTTCAAAGCCGCACTATAGCGTCGATGCGCAGAGATCAGTCCACATCGACGGAGCCGACATCCAACTCAGCGTGAGTCCCGACAACGCCGCGAATGTCATACTTCGAGCCGTCAACGGAACGAAAAGGTCGTTGGACATTTACACGTATCAGCTCACGGATGCGCTCTTTGCGGATATGATTTTAGAAATCGCCAGACGAAAACCATCGGTCAAGGTGAGATTGCTAATGTCTCGAGCAATTTTCATGGACCGTGACAGAATCGCTTCGACCAAAACGATGAAATATTTGAGAAGCGCCGCGGGCGGTAATATCGAGTGCTACTCGTCTCCGAGCTACATCCGGTACGCGCACTTGAAAATCATCATCATAGATGGCACAAGCGTCATCGTGCAAACAGGAAATTTGAGCCCATCTGATTTACCGTACCCGGCTACGCCTTTCGAGCCCTTCGGTTCGCCCAACTGGAAATCAATCAATCGCGACTTCGAAGTCATCATACGAGACGCGCGCGTCACCCAAACCTTCATCGATCTCTTCGAAGGTGAGCTTCGATTTGCGACGACTTACGTCAATCCAAAGAAATTCTAAAGGCAACGTTCAACTACAATAAATGCTCCAAACTAGACTACAGCGCACGATGACATGAAATAGAAGCGAAACGAAGGCACAACGCAAACGACATCATTCACCGACATTGTGCTTCTTCTCCATCTTGTGCAAGAGTTTTCTCGTAAATATCAACCCCGTGACCAACCCGACGCCGACCAACGCTAACGCTCGTCCTCTCCCGCGCGTCTCCAACGCCGTAACCCCGAGCGACCCACCTGACCCGCGCGCTTTTCTCCTCGCCTCGAGTAACCCGTTCAACGTCTCTTGCGTCTCCGCATCGAACGCTCTTCTCGTCATTCTCTTTCCCACGACGCTTAAATTTTCGGTGGGCGTCTGCGCGGCTTCTTCCGCTTCACTCCCGCCCGCCCGCATTCGCGTCCACTCTCTCGCCGGCGCCAGCCCCCCCGCGCGTCTTTCGCTCTGTTCCCTCCACGCTCGCGCCGCCGTCATTCTCGCCCGCATCCCCGGTCCGTACACCTCCTCCATCCCATCCCCGTCGTCGTCCGCTTTCGCACCCCGACGTTTCAACAGCGACTCATAGGCAGCCTTCAACGCGTGGAACGCGTCGACGTCTCGCGCATCCGTCGACGTGTCCGGGTGCAAAGCCTTCGCGCGCTCGCGAAACGCGCGTTTGATCTCATCCACGGTGGCGGTTTTCCGTAGTCCCAGCACGGCGTGCGGGTCCGGCATCGTTCGCGAGCGAAGGGCGCGCGCGCGCGCGTGTGTGTCGGGCGGACGGGGCAGCGCGCGCGCTGGATTGATTATTCATTGTTTCGATCCGAGTTGAAAACCAACTGTTTCGACACCGGTACCTTGATAACTCGAAAGTTAACTCGACAATCTGTAGGGACTCATTTTCAAAATCGCGACAGCTCGGACGCGACTGACGCGTCGTCGACGACGCCGCGACGCCGCGACGCCGCGACGTCAGACTTCGGACGTCGGACGTCGGGCGTCAGACGCAGACATCCATGGTGCTCTATTGCGCTGCAGAGCATTGCGACGACGTCGCGACGAAGCGGTGCTCGAAGTGCGCCGTGGCTCACTACTGTTCGGCGGTGTGCCAACGCGAGGACTGGCACGCGCGGCACAAGGGTGAGTGCGCAGAACTCGCGAGAAATGCGCCGAAAGGATCGAGGCGTTCGTCGTCCAAGGCGAAGAAGAAGCCTTTCGTGCCGAGAGAGTGCGTGCGTTGTCGCACGATGGTGACG
>Ga0255743_10001094_pt1 | contig 23376 bp, 18 predicted proteins | sample 101ome_19_FD_179950 | JGI IMG/M metagenome (GOLD analysis project Ga0255743, IMG submission 179950) | Coastal salt marsh microbial communities from the Groves Creek Marsh, Skidaway Island, Georgia - 101405AT metaG (version 2) | ecosystem: Environmental > Aquatic > Marine > Intertidal zone >... | reverse complement strand
GGAAACCGCCCCTGATGTCGAGACCGAAGAAGCCGCACCTGTGGAAGCCGCTGGAGAAAAACCCGCCGCCCCAGAAGCGCCCGCAGTTGAGAATGTGCAAGAAGCAGAAGCAGAAGCAGAAGCAGAAGCAGAAGCAGAGGTTGCACCAATCCCTGAAGTGGTTGAAACCCCCGTCATCCGCCGCCCTGTGATCGAAGTTGCGCGCGTCGATCCATCTGGCGAAGTGTTGTTGGCAGGTCAAGGCACCGCCAAGGCCGTGATTGAGGCATTGGTGGATGATGCCGTTGCGGCCAGTGGTGAAATCGGCGCTGATGAAAACTTTGTCCTGTTCTTTGATATCGAACCCAGTGAGCAACCGCGCATCATTTCCTTGCGCCGTGTCGAAGGAGATGAATTTATCTATTCCGAACAAGAGGTGATTGTTGCACCTGATCAGATCAAGGCGCCTATTGCCGTTGCTTTGGCAGAAGAGGCAACTGAACCTGAACCGGCAGCAAAAGCGCCAGTGGCCGCACCTGAAGCTACCACCGAAGAAGTTGTCGTTGCCGCTGTCGAAGACACAAAGACCGAAGAAATCGAAAGAGCAACACAGCAGGTTGAAACGGCGGTTGAAACGACAACAGAAGCCGTTTCGGAAACGGCCACCGTTGTGGCGGCAGAGCCAACGGGCGCTATTGCCGAAGTCAAAGACACTCCTGCTGTTGAAGAGGTCGTAAAGGACACGGTTGTGGTCGCCGAAGCGGCCACCGAGGACGCCGTCGACGATAGGGCCAAGGTTGAAATCCCCAAAGCGCCTGAACAGCCCATCCAAGAGGAAGAGGCGCAGCAAGAAGAAACACCAACGGTCATGATTGCGGATGTCTCAGGCGTTAAGATCGTTTCCAAAGCCCCCGCAAGCGCGGAAAACCCCGAAATCTTCCTTGATACTATCAGCTATGATGAGGAAGGGGCGCTTACACTCTCCGGACGCGGCGTGCCAAGCGGTATCGTGCGGCTTTATCTAAACAATGCGGTGATCGGTGAAACCACCCCCGATGCGCTGGCCGCGTGGAGCTATGATGCTTCCGCAATTGAACCCGGTGTCTATACGCTGCGCGTTGATCAGTTGAACGAAGATGCCTCGAAGGTTCTGGTGCGTATAGAAACCCCGTTCAAACGGGAGGCGCGTTCAAAGCTGCAAGAGCAACTCTCCGCCGCTGAAAGCCCTGCACGTATTAATGTGGTGACGGTGCAACCGGGAAATACCCTGTGGGGAATTTCGCGCGAACGCTATGGCCAGGGTATTCTTTATGTACAAGTGTTTGAAGCGAACCGCGATAAAATCCGTGACCCAGATTTGATTTATCCGGGTCAGATTTTTGATCTGCCTGATGATGCCGCAGAAGAACAATAAGGCTTGAAATTTCCTCGCGGCACTGGAACTTCGGCGCCGCGAGGGTTAACTGAGAGCTATTGACTTAAACGAGGTCTCATGTCCGTCAAAGCCGAGCCTGCAACCCTACAGCAGCCAAACCAGCCCGCACCCAGTGACAAATCCGCCGCGGATGAGCGCCGTTCTGGCATGCGTACCATAATTCGCGTGGCGCCCTATCTTTGGCCCAAGGATCGCATGGACATTCGTCTGCGTGTGGTCGGGTCATTGCTGTTTCTCATTCTTTCCAAGTTTTTATCGATTTATTCCCCGTTTCTTTATGGTGCGGCGGTTGATGCTTTGTCCGAAGGGGGCATGCCCCTTTTTGCATTGGGTGCGGTTGGTTTAATCGTGGCCTACGGGGGCGCGCGCATTGTGTTGCGCGGGTTTGAACAATTACGGGATGTGGTCTTTGCGGTGGTTGGGCAACGGGCGTTACGCCGATTGGCATTGGAAACATTCGTGCATATTCACCGTCTATCCATGCGCTATCACATCACGCGCAAAACCGGTGGGCTTAGCCGCATTGTTGAACGCGGTGTTAAGGGTGTTGAATTCCTGCTTCGCTTTTTGCTGTTTTCAATGGGTCCATTGGTGTTGGAGCTGTTGGGGATCGCAACGGTCATGCTTTTCGTGTTTGGCCCCGAATATATGATTACAATTTTTATCACCATCGGGATTTATGTATGGTTCACATTCGCGGTGACAGAATGGCGCGTGAAGCTGCGCCGTAAAATGAATGAACAGGACACAGATGCCAATCAAAAGGCTATTGATAGCCTGCTAAACTTTGAAACCGTCAAGTATTTCAGCGCCGAACAACGCGAGGCGGAGCGTTATGACGGTGCGATGCGCGGATATGAAGAAGCGGCATTGAAAACCAGTTATTCCTTGGCCTTCCTGAATTTTGGTCAATCGCTAATCATCACATTGGGTTTAATTGTGGTACTGGTTATGGCGGCCAACGCGGTTCAGGCGGGCACTATGAGTGTTGGGGATTTCGTAATCGTCAATGCTTACATGATCCAAATCACAATGCCGTTGAATTTCCTTGGGACAGTCTATCGTGAAATCCGCCAAAGCTTGGTTGATATGGGCGATATGTTTGATTTGCTGGATCAACCTGCCGAAATCAAAGATGCCCCAAATGCCATGGATCTGAATGTCACGGGGGGGTATGTGCGACTAAAGGATGTGCACTTCGGCTATGATTCTGCACGACCCATTTTGCAAGGCGTAGATATCGATATCCCCGCAGGTCAAACCGTTGCGATTGTTGGCCCATCAGGGTCCGGGAAATCCACGATTGGGCGGTTGTTGTTTCGTTTTTATGATGTGGCTCAGGGCGTGCTTAGCATTGATGATCAGGATGTGCGGGACGTCACCCAAACTAGCCTGCATCGCGCAATCGGTGTGGTTCCGCAGGATACAGTTTTGTTTAACGACACGATTTATTATAACATCGCCTATGGCCGTGATCACGCTACCTGCGCCGAGGTTGAGCAGGCCGCCAAAGACGCCCAAATCCACGACTTTATAAAGTCCTTGCCAAAAGGTTATCAAACCCAAGTGGGCGAACGTGGCCTGAAGTTGTCAGGTGGGGAAAAGCAACGGGTGGGAATTGCGCGCACTCTGTTGAAAAACCCACCGATCCTATTGTTGGATGAGGCGACATCAGCGCTGGATACCGAGACAGAGCATGAAATCCAAGACGCGTTGGCTCGCGCTGGTGAGGGACGTACAGTGATCACCATTGCTCACCGCTTATCCACGATCGCGGATGCGGATAGGATTATTGTTTTGGAAAAAGGTCTGGTTGTGGAAGAGGGGAAACACGACGACCTCTTGGCCCAAAACGGACGTTATCACGCTCTATGGTCGATGCAGCAATCAGGCGAAGATTAGGCGTCTCGAAACTGCGTTGACCACGCAGAATGCGGTGTTAGACGTCAAACCCCAAAGTGCCGACCTTCTTCATAGTTGGCTCTCTTGCGTCACTCTGCGTGAGTTTGGGACCTTATGAAAGCAGGCTGGCTCTGTGCGCTACAGCTTTTCCGAATTCACAAATTAGTCGGCGCGTGCTTGTGCATCGACCTTTCTTTTATTCCGCCGCGTCGGGCAGGGGCATGATCACATGTTTTGCAGGAGTAAAGTGATCCTCATCCCAAATGATTTCCGTAGTCTTTGTTCGGCGCGCTTGGCGGCGTAGGGACCAATCCTTGGCAGCCTTGCCATGACGCGATGCCCCAAGGCGCAACAATAGGCGGCCAATCCACATTACATAGGTTTCAACCCACACCCGCACCGCCAAAAGTGAGGGGGTAAAGACCAAGGTCAGGACCGTGGCAATCCCCAAACCAAATACCACTGCTGTAGCCAACTGTTTCCACCATAGCGCCGTGGGGCTGTCTATGGAATAGCCGCCGCTGATGAAATCAAGGCTAATCCCAAACATCATCGGAGCGAGGCCCGCCATTGTCGTGATTGTGGTCAGCAACACAGGGCGAATACGTTGTTCAGCCGTGCGAATGATCGCTTCGATCCGCGGCATTGTTTGGCTAAATTCCTGATAAGTGTCGATCAAAACGATGTTGTTGTTCACAACAATACCTGCCAGCGCAACAATCCCCGTTCCCGTCATAATAACCGAGAAGGGTTGTTGCATGACCAGCATACCAATCAACACGCCCACCGTGGACAAAACCACCGCAATCAGAACCACGAATGAGTTATAGAAACTGTTGAACTGCGCAAGCAGGATGATGAACATTAGAGCAAGTGCCGCTGAAAACGCGCTCATCAAAAACGCCTGACTTTCGTTTTGTTCGTCCTGATCCCCTGTCCATTCCCATGAAATGCCCGCGGGCAGGGACATGGCGTTAATCTGTTCAGTCAGATATTCGATACGTTCATTGGCGTTGATGATCACGTCGCTTTCTGCGCCATTTTCATCAATGACAGTGCGTTTTGCGTCCGTTGCCACACCTGCCTTGATGTCAAAATAACGCTTTTTATCGATGCGATTGATCTCGGCCAATTTTTCAACGGGCTTGCGTGTGATAAAGTTTGATAGCGGCACCAAACCATCGCTTGTGCGCACCTTTAGGGTGTCCAGCGTGCTTAGCAGGCGATATTCCTCGGGCATGCGGACGCGGATCTCAACCTCTTCATCGCTGCTATCAACGCGCATGGTATCGAGTAAGATGCCGCGTGTCACCAACTGTACCATGGCACCCACAGTGGCCACATCGGCCCCATATCGACCCGCCTTTTGAACATCGACATCAATTTGCCAATCAATGCCGGGTAGAGGGCGGGTATCTTCGATCTGGGTCAAGGCTTGTGTTTCATCAAAGAGGGCGCGCATGTCCGCGGTAGTTGCCAGCAAATTTTCCCAATTGTTACCCTTCAGGCGCAGGTGCACAGGTTTTGCCGTTGCAGGACCACGGCCCAGTTCCAGCACTTCGATCTGAATCCCTGGAATTTCCTGAAGCGCGGCAGAAAGTTCGCCAATCACAATGTCGCCGTCCAAATCGGTGCGATTCTTGCGGTCCTCCCACGGGACGGTTTCCAATTGGATTTGTCCGATTGTATCCTTGGGCGCGCTGGCACCTGCGGTGTTTTGGTTCAATCCCCCTGCACCTGCAAAGGCAAATACAGATGAGATGCCCGGATGCTGCAGAACAATCTTTTCTGCTTGACGCACCAGTTCATCTTTTTCATCCAGTGATAGGTTTCCGCGCGCTTTTACATAAACGATGGCCTGTTCCGGTTCAGATTCAACAAAGAATTCAACGCCTAAATTGTTTTCGCCGAAATAGGAAAAGACAGCCATGGAAAATCCAATAACGCCTGCAATACTGACCAAAGGCATGATTGGGTTGCCCGCGATCAACTTGATGATCCAGCCAAAGAATGTGCGTCGGTACCCAAATGTCACACGCTTGGCCTGACGTTCGATTTTTACTGCGCCTAAAACCATGGAGACAAATGCGGCCGCCGTAATAAACATTGCAATACCGGGGGCGGTTGCAATCATGCCATCAGCGGCGTCTAAACCCAACAGATAGCTTGGGTTCAATGCCTGCATTGCCGCCAAAAATAGGCCATAGAACGCAACTGGCACTAGTGCCGCACGCACCAACCAAGGAAGCGTTGCACGCAGCGCGTTCGAAGCAGTGGAAAAGGCGCGGGACACACGACCAGATACACCGCCCATAATGGGTAGGAAAATCAATGCAACCACCAAAGATGCACTCAGAACAAAGATCAGCGTCACAGGCAGCATGCCCATGAATTGCCCTGGAACACCCGGCCAGAATAGCATTGGCAAAAATGCACACAGGGTTGTTGCGGTTGAACTGACGATGGGCCAAAACATGCGCTTGGCCGCTTCGACGTAGGCGCTCATTGGGCCGCTGCCCTCTTGGATGCGCTTATCGGCATATTCAACCACAACAATCGCCCCATCAACCAACATACCGACCGCAAGGATCAGGCCAAACATCACAATATTTGAAATGGTAATCCCCATCACGCCCAACAGGACGAAACATAGTAAGAATGACGTGGGGATAGAAAAACCAACCAGGAATGCTGCCCGGGTTCCAAGGGATGTTAAAACAACGATCATCACCAAAGCGATCGCGGTTAAAACCGATCCTTCCAACTGGCTAACCATTGAGTCCACAACGCGGCTTTGGTCGTTTGATGTGCCCATGTGCACGGCCGCACGCAAATCTTGGGGCCATGCCGCGACTTCTACTTCGACCATTTCACGCACGGCTGTTGCCGTGTCGATCAGGTTGAAACCTTTACGTTTCACGACCTGTAGCGCAACGGTTGTTTCTCCGTTGAAACGTGCGGTTCCTTCGCGATCCTCGAAGGTTAGTTTTATTTCTGCTAAATCCCCCAATGTGATTACACGGTCCCCATTTGTTTTGACGGGCAGGTCGTAGATATCCTGTACCTCATCAAAGCTTGATGGGATTTTAACCGCAAATGTGCCTTGTGCGCTGTCCACTTCCCCCGCAGCGATCAATCTGTTGTTGTTTCGCACAACATTGATCAATTCGCCTGCGGTGACGTTATAGCTTTCAAGGCGTAAAGGGTCGATTGTGACTTCGACCATTTCGTCACGCTGGCCTGAAATCGCGGCTTCGAGTACCGCATCCATGCCTTCGATCTTTTCCTGCAAATTCTTGGCGATCTTGGTCATCGTACGTTCAGGGACCTGTCCCGTTAGGTTCACGATGATGATTGGGAATTCGGAAAAGTTAATTTCATTGATCGAATATTTTTCTGCACCCGATGGGAAATTCGCCTCGGCCGCATTCATGGCGTCGCGTACATCTGCCATAGTTTTAGTTTTGTCCCAGCCAAATTCAAATTCAAGCGCCATGCCAGCATAGTTTTCCGATGCCGTGGCGGTCATTTTCTTTAGGCCATCAATATCGCCCAATTCCGTTTCCATCGGGCGCACCAACAGAGTTTCACTGTCCCCTGCGGAAATGCCGGGGAAAGGCACAGAAATGAACAATGCGGGAATTTCGATGTCAGGCTCACCCTCTTTTGGAAGTCCCGTGTAACTAAGTATCCCTGCGGTCAGCGAAACAATAATCAGCGCAAGAATCATCCGCGCGCGCTCTGATGCCCAATCGACTAATCCTGTCATTGACCCAACTCCCGATAGGTTGGATCAACAACGATCCCGTTGATCACATATTCCTGACCGACGACGATGATGCTGACCTCTGGGTCCAATCCCGATACCCATACCCCATTTGGGGTGTCGCGCAGCAGGCTGATTTCCACAAACTTGGTTGCGTTATCCGCAAGGATCGTGCGCACACCCAATGCTCCCGAGTCGTCGAGCGTGAGTGAGGATTGTGGGATCAAATGTGCGGCTTTGCCATCTGAGGCAATGAGGATGTCGGCAGTTTGGCCATCTGCGATTTTCATGTCGGGGTTTGGAATTTCCAATTCAACACGGAAGGTGCGTGTCAATTTATCCGCTGAACGCGACAGGAAGGTTACATTGCCAGATACCTGTGTACCATCCAACAGGCGTGCACCTGCACGCGCACCCACGGTGATCCGATCACGTTCTGTTTCCGGAACAAAGCCCACAATTTTGATAGGGTCCAACTGGATCACTGTTGCGCATTCAGACCCGGGTTGTAGAAGGCTGCCGATTTCAGCCGTGTCGCTTTCTAATAGGCCGCCAAAGGTTGCTTTGATACGTAGGCGATCAATCTCTTTTTGCGCCGCGGCAACGGCAGCTTCGGCGGATTGAATGCGGGAACTGGTGGCATCAAACCCTGCTTTTGCGCTTTCCAGTGATGCTTCTGCTGAACGCACGGCCGCCTGTGTTGATGCAACGCGTGTTTCTGACGCAAAACCACCCTGGGCCAGTTTATCTGCGGCGTTAAAGTTGATTTTAGCCTCTTCTAGGCGGGCTTTTGCCTCGTCCTGACGGGCTTGGGTCTCTGGAACGCGGGCTTCCGCTTCTCTTAGGCGAGCAACTGCATCTGCCAAATTCGCTTTGCGTGTGCCTGGGTCCAATTCACATAAAGTTTCACCCGCCGCAACCAGGTGGCCCTTGCGAATGGGTTGGTTGATAACTTGTCCTGATGTCTCTGAGCGCAGGACGACACTGCGCGCGGCTTCGGTCTGCCCACGCAACACAACTGCGCTATCAATTTCGCGGGCGGTCGATTTAATAGCAACGACCTTGATCAACTGACGTTCTGTTGGATCTTCTGCGGGCGCTTCTGCTTCTGCGGCCTCTACCTCGACCACCATATCATTGACGAGTGGCGTGTCTTTGGACGCGTCCCATAAAATTGTGGGCGATGCGCCACCTGCAACTTGACGCACGGCGTCACGTTCAAAAACAATTAAATATAAAACGGCAACCACAATAACAGCCGTGATCAAGGACATTATGCGCATAGTCTTCCTTCCAACGAATTGGCAAACGGGTAAACGAAACCCGATTTGGGCGCCACTTAGCAGATATACGCTAAACCCGCCAGTTTAGATTAATGAAATCCATACATTTTTTGCAGGTGCAGCAACGTAATCTTGCTCTTGGATTCCTATTCAGTTGGGTCTACAAAACCGAAAATACAAGATGTGAGGTCCGCCGTGAGCAATACAGATAGTTTTATCGATGAAGTCAGCGAAGAAATCCGCCGCGAAAAATTGTTCAAAACATTTCGCAAATACGGCTGGATCGGCGTTGCGCTGGTGGTTATCGTTGTTGGTGGCACAGGATATCGCGAATACAGTCGCGCAGCTGAAAAAACCGCCTCGGAAACATTTGGGTCCTCTGTATTAGCGGCCCTTCAAGAAAACGACCCAGCTTCACGTGTTTCACAGTTGGACACCATCACGGCCCCCAATGCATCAGCAGATGCGATGATTGCTATGTTACAGGCAGCGGAATTGGCATCAGAAAATGATGGGGCAAGGGCCGCCGCCAAGCTTGAGGCCGCAGCCCTCAGAGGTGATCTGGATCAGATGTACCGCGATATCCTAAGTTTTAAACGGTTAACGGTTGCCGAAAGTGGAATTGATGCAGGTGAACGCCGCATGGGGTTAGAACAATTGGCAACACCCGGAAATCCACTGCGTCTATTGGCAGAAGAGCAATTGGCGTTGATGGAACTGACTGCTGGCGATAGCGCAGCGGCAGTAAACCGCCTGTCCATGATCCTTGAGGATGCAGAGCTTACTCAAGGCTTGCGTCAACGCGCAGGACAGTTGATGATCGCATTGGGGCAGGATCCGAACGGTCAGTAGCACTCCATAAATAAGGAACAGGGAGAATGATGTTTCGTGTCTTCGCCACTTTGACAGTTTGTGTAATTGCTCTTGCGGGATGTGAACAACCCCAGCCGATCATCCCAGGCAAGCGTGAAGCCGTTGACACCCTGATACAGGATGCGCCAGCACGCGAGGAAATCATCAATAAGTCTGTGGCGTTTCGTGCACCTAGCATGAGCACAAATGTAAATTGGACCCAAGGTCACGGCACGGCAAGCACCCGCACCACGCATCCTATGCTGAGCGCAGAACCAAAGTTGATCTGGAGCGTCCCAATCGGCGTCGGCGATGGCCAACGCACGCGGATCACGGCCGATCCTGTTGTGGCCGATGGGCGCATTTTCACCGTTGATGCCGAAGCCCGACTAAACGCGCATGACACATCAGGAGCAGCACTTTGGTCCATTGACCTAACACCACAGGGTGAGAGCAAAGGTGAGGCGGTAGGCGCAGGAATCGCCTATGGGAATGGGACGTTGTTTGTGTCAACGGCCTATGGCGTGTTGCACGCGATCACTCCAACAAACGGCGCGATCCGTTGGTCACAATCCCTGCGCGGCGCGGGTAACACGCGCCCTACCTATTATGATGGATTGGTCTATGTCATCAGCTCGGATCGCACCGCATGGGCGATCGAGGCGGATAATGGCCGCGTCAGGTGGCAAATTGATGGTGTGGATGATGTGAATAACCGCATCGGATCAACCGCTCCTGCTGTTTCCGATAAATTCGCTCTTATTGGCTTTGGCTCGGGTGAAGTGCAAGCCGTCTTCCGCAAGGGCGGTTTGGTTTATTGGAATTCCTCCCTCAAGGGCTCACGCGCTGGGCGGGCAGAAGGCGCCGTTGTTGATTTAGGCGCAAGTCCCGTGATTGCAGGGTCACGTGTGTTCGCCGCGGGTGCGTCCGGGCGCATGGTTGCCATGTCATTGGATGATGGTGAACGCATTTGGACCAACAATCAGGGCGTGCGCGGCCAACTGTGGCCCGCGGGTAACGCAATTTTTGCCCTAAATGATATGAATCGATTGATCCGTGTTGATGCATCCAATGGGGAAACACTCTGGGCTGTTGATTTGCCTAATTTCCGTAAAAATAGTCCACGACGCAGTGCTGAAATCGTTGCACATTATGGACCCGTTCTGGCGGGAGGGCGTATTTTGGTTGCTTCAAACGATGGTCTGTTGCGCCAGTTTGATCCAACAAACGGCGCATTGATTGCCCAAACGGCGGTACCCGGTGGGGCCACAACGCATCCCGTTATTGCAGGTGGGGTTTTGTACCTTGTTTCAGGGGACGGAGAATTGCACGCTTTTCGTTGATGAAAAAGTGTTGTATGCGATGCTCTCATTTGACTTTAGGTTCTGAACATGAGCTTTTCTTTGGCCATTGTTGGCCGCCCCAATGTGGGTAAATCCACCCTATTTAACCGTCTTGTTGGAAAACGGTTGGCACTGGTTGATGATCAACCAGGCGTGACCCGTGACCTGCGTGAAGGCGAAGCGCGCCTCGGGGATCTGCGGTTCACCGTGATTGATACCGCGGGGCTTGAGGATGCAACGGACGACAGTTTGCAGGGCCGCATGCGCCGTTTGACCGAACGCGCCGTTGATATGGCGGATATCTGTCTGTTCATGATTGACGCCCGTGTTGGAGTGACACCTATTGATGAAATTTTTGCAGAAATTTTGCGTAAACGGGCAAAACACGTGTTTTTGGCCGCAAATAAGGGCGAGGGTGCCGCCGCAGATTCAGGCGTGTTAGAGGCATGGAACCTTGGCCTTGGTGAACCCTTGCGCATATCGGCCGAACATGGCGAAGGCATGGGTGATTTACTGGCCGCTTTGATGCCCGTTGCCGATGAATTCCAAATGCGGGCTGAGGCCGAATCCGCTGAGGCAGAAATCGATATTATCGGAGAAATTTCCGAGGATGACGAATATGAATATCAAATGCCCACAAACGCCAAACCGCTACAGGTTGCGGTTGTTGGACGCCCCAATGCGGGGAAATCAACACTGATCAACAAAATTCTTGGCGAAGATCGCCTCTTAACAGGACCCGAGGCGGGGATCACCCGCGATGCCATTTCATTGAAAATGGATTGGGGTGGCGTGCCCATGCGTATTTTTGATACCGCGGGTATGCGTAAAAAGGCCAAAGTTCAGGACAAGGTTGAAAAACTCTCTGTCTCTGATGGATTGCGTGCGGTGAAATTCGCCGAAGTTGTGGTTGTGCTGTTGGACGCGGCAATTCCCTTTGAAACGCAGGATTTGCGAATCGCTGATCTGGCGGCACGCGAAGGGCGGGCGGTAGTTGTTGCCGTCAACAAATGGGATATTGAAGATGAAAAGCAGGAAAAGCTGCGTGATTTGAAAGAGGCCTTTGAACGTCTATTGCCCCAGTTGCGCGGTGCACCCTTGATCACCGTATCGGCACGTACGGGCCGCGGTTTGGATCGGTTGCAGGTGGCGATCTTGCGCGCTCATGAAATTTGGAACCGCCGCATCCCAACTGCGCAGTTGAACCGTTGGTTGGCGGGTATGGTAGAAATGCATCCGCCCCCTGCACCCGCAGGGCGCCGCATCAAGTTACGCTATATGACACAGGCCAAATCACGCCCACCTGGGTTTGTGGTCATGTGTTCACGCCCCGATAAATTACCCGAAAGCTATAACCGCTATTTGGTGAACGGTTTGCGCGAAAGCTTTGATTTGCCGGGAACCCCCATTCGCCTAATCATGCGTGGGCAAGGGGATAAAAACCCCTATAAAGATAAGAAAAAGGCAGCCCCGTCACGCCTGCGAAAGCATTTGGAAGGCAAACGTTCGACGTAAGCGGGCTGCCGCAACAGACATCTCATAAGAGATGTTTCGTATTATTTACGAAACGGCGTTGGGTGGCGCAAAGCGCGCCTCCCTATTTGGTGAAAGTAAGCCTTGGGTTGCTCAAGGTTGGGTTGGATCAGGCCAACTCACCCTCTGCTGTGATCTGCGTTTTGCCACCGAGATAGCGTTGCAAGACGGAGGGAAGCGCGACTGATCCGTCAGATTGCTGACCATTTTCCAGCACCGCAATCAAACAGCGCCCCACGGCCAAGCCTGATCCGTTCAACGTATGGACAAATTCGGGCTTGCCGCCTGCTTCGGGTTTGAACCGTGCGTTCATGCGGCGCGCCTGAAAATCTCCACAGACGGAGACGGATGAAATCTCACGATAAGTCTTTTGGCCGGGCAACCACACCTCGATATCGTGCGTGCGCCGCGCGCCTGCGCCCATGTCCCCCGTGCACAAAACAACTGTGCGATAGGGCAGGCCCAGTTTTTCCAAGATCGCCTGCGCGCAGCCTGTCATACGGTCCAATTCGGCGCGAGAATGATCGGGATGCGTGATGCTGACCATTTCCACCTTTTCAAATTGGTGCTGACGCAACATGCCCGCGGTATCGCGGCCAGCTGATCCCGCTTCGGATCTGAAACATTGGGTGTGCGCGGTCATGCGGATGGGCAAGTCCGTCTCTGCTAAAACATCGCCTGCGACGGTGTTTGTTAGTGTCACTTCGGAAGTGGGGATCAACCACCATCCGTTTGTGGTTTGGTAGCTATCTTCGGTGAACTTCGGCAATTGTCCTGTGCCAAACATCGCCTCATCGCGCACCAACACAGGGGTCATTGTTTCTGTTAGCCCGTGTTCATTAACATGCGTGTCCAACATGAACTGCGCCAAGGCACGGTGAAGCCGTGCCATCGCGCCGCGCAACACGACAAAGCGCGAACCAGACAGTTTTGCCGCCGTTTCAAAATCCAATCCGTGTGCGGCGGGCAGGTCATAATGTTCCTTTGCATCCACAATCTCGGGCGGGGTGCCCCATCGGTGGATTTCCACGTTATCCGCCTCATCTGCACCATCGGGAATATCGTCATAGGGCAGGTTGGGTAGGCGGGCTAATGAATCTGTCAATGCCTCGTCCAATTCCTTGGCACGGGCATTCATATCAGCAACTTCGGCCTTTTTCTCGGCCACCAATGCGCGCAGGCGTTCGAATTCCGCCTCATCCCCGCGGCCTTTCGCTGCACCCACATCTTTGCTGGCCTTATTCTGCTCGGCCTGCGCGGTTTCAGCAGCAAGTATTGCGTTACGTCGATCGCTATCAATTTTCAACAGCTCCGAGGACGCATCCGACACCCCACGACGTGCCAAAGCGGCATCAAAAGCAGCGGGGTTTTCACGAATGGCACGAATATCATGCATTGGGATGTCTCCTCAGGTTTAACGACTCTTTCTGCGGGCCTTATGCATGATTTTTTGGGGCAGGGGTAGAGGGGGAATGTGTTTGATGTGTTTTGCGATTATTGGGTCGGCTACCCGTATTCGACCACATTAACCGAACCTAAGTAAAACGGTATTCCAATTCCCGCCAATCTAAGTCATGCGCGGTCTGACTCGTAGCGAAGAATAATCGCGCATAATCAGCCCACGCTGGTCTCAACCGGCAAACTATGCCCAAGATGGGATTGGGACATCCTGTCCAAACAAGGGATGCACTGCGCTATGCTTACCCCCGAAAATGGTGGCGCGCGCACCGACGTGACACCACCGTCATACCGACGTGATACAGATCGTGAAAAACCGCCTCGGTAAACAGTTAATCCACCTTGCAAACCCCGGGGCCAGCGCATAGGTTTCTGCCAACGCAAAATAAAAAAGAAGGATGGCACCGACATGGGTGGTATTGAACAATTTATTCCGCTGATACTGATTTTCGCGATCATGTATTTCCTTATGATCCGTCCCCAGCAGAAAAAGATCAAAGAGCACCAGAAGATGGTGCAAAATCTGCGCCGTGGCGATATTGTTGTGACCCAAGGTGGGTTGATCGGTAAGGTTGCAAAGGTCAAAGAAAACAACGAATTGGACCTTGAATTGGCCGAAGGTGTCAAGGTGCGCGTTGTGCAATCAACGATTGCGGATGTGGTTTCAAAAACTGAACCTGTCAGCGATTAATTGACGAACTGAGGACGGCAAATATGCTCTTTATCGATCTGTGGAAAAAGGTCGTCATCTGGGTCGTTGTGGCCTTGGGTTTGGTGTTGGCACTCCCCAACGCCTTTTACGATCGTGTGGAGCAGTTTAATGACGCTGAAAAGGCGATTGAGGTTGGGTTTGATACCCCTGAAAATCTCAAAAAAACAGAGCTTTGGACGCCATTTTTGCCCTCTGGATTGGTCAATTTGGGTCTGGATTTGCGCGGTGGTGCTCATCTTTTGGCTGAAGTGCAGGTGGCTGATGTTTATGCGCAGCGGATGACGGCACTTTGGCCTGATGTGCGCGATGTGCTTCGCCCCGAACGGGCAACCGTGGGCACCATCCGGTTGCAAAAAGGCACGCCTGATGAATTGCGCGTCAAAATTTCGGAACCTGTTGGAATGGACCGCGCCTTGCAGTTGGTGCGCGGGCTGTCACAACCTGTGACATCCCTTGGTGGCGCGATGAGCAATGATTTGGATGTGCGCGCAGAGGGCGATGAAATAGTTGTTAACCTCAGTGTCGCAGAACAGGCCGCAACCACCGAACGCACACTGCGCCAAGCGCTGGAAATCATTCGTCGCCGCATTGATGAGGTGGGCACACGCGAACCCACCATCCAACGTCAGGGCGTGGATCGTATTCTTATCCAAGTGCCAGGGATCGGGTCAGCGGCTGAGTTGAAAGAGATCATCGGCACCACAGCGCAGCTGACATTCCAGCCTGTTGTCGGACGCGGTAGCAACCCAGAGGTCCCCGCAGGTGCAGGGAACGAGGTGCTGCCGTCGCTAAATGACGAAGGTGTCTATTACACGCTTGTTTCCGCCCCGGTTGTCACGGGCGAGGAATTGGTGGACGCCCAGCCCAGCTTTGACCAAAACAACCGCCCCGCAGTGAACTTCCGCTTTAACCCCACAGGCGCACGCGCATTTGGCGATTACACGCGCGACAATATCGGCAGCCTGTTTGCCATTGTTCTGGATGGTGAGGTGATCAGCGCCCCTGTGATCCAATCCCATATTCCGGGCGGTTCGGGCATTATCACAGGCAGCTTCACCGTTGAGGAAAGCACCAATTTGGCGGTCCTGTTGCGTGCAGGTGCACTGCCCGCAGGTTTAGAATTCCTTGAGGAACGTACAATTGGCCCGGAACTGGGCGCAGATAGCATCAAGGCTGGGCAAATCGCATGTATCGTTGCAGGAATTGCCGTGCTAATTTTTATGGTGTTGTCCTATGGATTGTTTGGCATTTTTGCGAATGTCGCCCTGATCATCAACGTGGGTTTGATCTTTGGACTGTTGTCACTGGTGGGCGCAACCCTGACATTGCCGGGGATTGCAGGGATTGTTTTGACAATCGGTATGGCCGTCGATGCAAATGTTTTGGTGTTCGAACGCATCCGCGAAGAAATTCGCGCAGAAAAGGGGCCCGCACGGTCCATTGAGCTGGGCTATGAAAAGGCGATTTCGGCGATTACCGATGCCAATGTGACCACATTCATGACGGCGGTGATCCTATTTGCCATGGGCTCTGGCCCTGTGCGTGGATTTGCGATTACGCTGGGTCTAGGCATTCTCACCTCAGTCTTTACGGCTATTTTTGTAACGCGCCTGTTGGTGGTGATCTGGTTTGATCGCGCCCGTCCAAAGAAGATTGAGGTGTAAGATGCGTCTTAAACTTGTTCCAACCGTAACGAATTTCGATTTCTTTAGCCGTTCCAAAGTGTGGCTGGGCATTTCGGGTGTATTTATGGTGATCGCGCTGATTTCATTCCTATTACAGGGATTGAATTTCGGAATTGATTTCCGCGGCGGTACAACCATCCGAACAGAAAGCACAACTGAAATTAACGTTGGCACCTATCGCGATGCCTTAGCCCCGCTTGAATTGGGCGACATCATCATTTCAGAGGTGTTTGACCCCAGTTTTGACGCCGATCAACATGTCGCCATGATCCGTATTCAGGCCCAAGATGGCGAAGAAGCGGTGACCGCGAAGATGACCAAAGATGCCTTTGCTGCATTGTCATCTGTTGATCCCGCTATCAATTTTGTATCTGTGGAAAGTGTTGGCCCCAAAGTATCAGGAGAATTGATCCAAACCGCGATCATTGCCGTCATTCTGGCGATTTCGGCGGTGTTGTTTTACATCTGGCTACGCTTTGAATGGCAATTTGCGGTGGGCGCTGTTTTGGCCTTGGTTCATGATGTGCTGCTGACCATCGGTATTTTCTCGGAATTGCAGATCAAGTTTGATTTGGCGATCATTGCGGCACTTTTGACCATTGTTGGTTATTCGCTGAACGATACCGTTGTTGTGTTTGACCGTGTGCGTGAAAACCTGCGCAAGTATAAATCCAAACCGTTAAAAGATGTGTTGAACCTGTCCATCAACGAAACACTTAGCCGGACAATGATGACCTCGGTCACTACGCTACTCGCGTTGATCGCCCTATTGGTTTTGGGTGGGGATGTGATCCGCGGCTTTGTCTTTGCGATGACATGGGGCGTGATTGTGGGCACCTATAGTTCGATTTTCGTCGCCTCTGCGATCTTGATGGCCTTGGGCGTAAAACGCGATTGGAGTAAACCGAATAATGAAGCGGGCACACAGGTTCCGCAGGTGTAAATCATATGCGCTTGAATGAAATCAACTACACTGATGCGCTACCAATTGATGGCTATGGTCCTGGTTTTTTTCGTGTTGGTGGTCAGGTATTTAACAGCGCCGTTCTGTGTTCGGGTGCAGGGGTCATCGAATGGGGCGGGTACAGTGATACTGAAACCCTGCTGACACTGGCGGGGCAGGTTGATGTTTTGTTCATTGGAACGGGTAAAGATACGCTGCATGTGCCTGCGGATTTTCGCACTGCTTTGGAAACCGCGGGACTGGGCGTTGAGGCGATGAATAGCCCCTCTGCCGCGCGGACCTATAATGTTCTGCTGTCTGAAGGGCGTCGTATTGCGGTTGCGTTACTGCCTGTGACTGATCCTATCACTGGGGCGTGATCAAATTCATCTTTTGCAATGCATCTTCATGGTGTAAGCCAGTGGTATGACGTTAACTGTTTCAAATCTAAGTGTTCTACGCGCATCGCGTCATCTGTTGTCAGGTGTCGGATTTGAAGTGTCCGCAGGTCAGGCGCTGATCCTGCGGGGTCCAAATGGTTTGGGAAAAACCACGCTGCTGCGTACTATTGCAGGATTGCAACCTATATATCAAGGACACGTGGATATGCCCGAGGATGCCGCCGTTTATGCAGCGCATTTGGATGGCATTAAATCCACCCTAACGGTGCGCGAAAATTTGGAATTTTGGGCCAGCGTGTTTGGTACAGATTCTATTGGTGCGGCGATTGCAACCTTTGACATGGAACATCTTATCGATAGACCCGGGGGCATGTTATCGGCGGGGCAAAAACGGCGTTTGGGATTGGCACGTTTGATGGTGACAGGTCGGCCCATTTGGTTGCTGGATGAACCCACAGTTTCACTGGACACCGTGGCGGTTGGCCAATTTGGCGATATGATCGCGGGGCATTTGGATCGTGGCGGCATGGCGGTGATTGCCACGCACATCGATTTGGGATTAGGCGCGCGGGCCGAGACATTAGATTTGTCCCAGTTTAAGGCCGCACCAGAACAGAAATACAACCCGAACGAGGCATTTTTATGAACGCGCTTTTACTTCGGGATATGCGGCTTGCCATGCGGGCAGGGGGTGGATTTGGGCTTAGCCTTGCGTTTTTCCTGATTGTTGTGGTTTTGGTGCCTTTTGGTGTTGGCCCCGAAATGGGCCTATTGTCGAAAATTGCGCCGGGGATTTTGTGGGTTGGTGCATTGTTGGCTTGCCTGTTGTCGCTTGATCGGATTTTCGCGCTGGATTTTGAGGATGGGACATTGGATCTATTGGCCACAGCCCCCCTACCGATTGAGGCGGTGGTCAGTGTGAAATCCTTGGCCCATTGGATCACCACGGGCCTGCCCTTGGTTCTGGTAGCACCCCTTTTGGGGGTTTTGCTTGGCCTGCAATCCGATGCGTTTTATTGGATTGTTCTGTCACTCTTGCTGGGCACACCTGGGCTAAGCGTTATTGGGACATTTGGTGCGGCGCTAACGGTGGGCTTAAAGCGGGGTGGATTGCTTTTGTCGCTTTTGGTCTTGCCACTATATGTCCCCACGCTGATATTTGGCGCAGAACTTGCGCGGCGGGGGATCGCGGGGATGGATGTGGGCACGCCCATGTCGCTTTTGTTGGGTATCACATTTGCCTGTATCGCACTGTTGCCATTTGCATCAGCTGCGGTTCTGAAGATTAACTTACGCTGAGGAGACGTAATGTCACTTTGGGAATATGCAAATCCAGTTAAGTTCCTGTCCTTTTCGGGCAAGATTATTCCATGGTTCGCAGCCGGCGCTGCATTTTTCATCTCGGTTGGGCTTTATTGGGGATACTTCCTGACGCCTGATGATTACAAACAGGGATCAACGGTCAAGATTATATACCTGCATGTTCCTGCGGCCCTGATTGCGATTAATGCATGGTTTATGATGTTGGTCACCTCGCTTATTTGGTTGATCCGCCGCCATCATGTCAGCGCGCTTGCAGCCAAGGCGGCAGCACCGATTGGCATTGTGATGACGCTGATCACCCTAATCACAGGGGCGCTGTGGGGACAGCCTATGTGGGGGACATGGTGGGCTTGGGATCCACGTCTAACCTCATTTCTGATCTTATTTTTGTTCTACCTTGGGTATGTGGCGCTGTGGGCTGCAATTGATAATCCTGACACAGCGGCTGATTTGACATCGGTTCTGTGTATGGTTGGAACCGTTTTTGCGGTGCTGAGCCGATATGCGGTGTTGTTCTGGAATCAAGGCCTGCATCAGGGGGCATCCTTGTCACTAGATAAAGAAAAGAACGTGGCAGATGTGTTTTATCAGCCCTTGTTGATGTCGATAACGGGATTTGTGTTGCTGTTTGTGGCCCTTGTTCTAATTGGCACACGCACAGAAATCCGCATCCGTCGCGCCAGCGCGCTTCTTGCCCGATAGAGAGGATAATTCATGTTGCCAGATTTAGGAAAATACGCGTTCGCTGTTTTGGGATCATATGCGGCGGGTTTGGCATTGCTTGCGATCCTTGTGATTTGGATGGTCATGCGCAATACCGCCGCGCGCAAACATTTGGAACAGATTGAGGGTGCGCGTAATGGCCAAAATTAAGCCGCTGATGTTGCTGCCCCCCTTGATTTTTATGGGGCTCGCAGGTGTGTTTTACGTTGGGATGCAGCGCGATAACCCAAATGATTTGCCATCTACCTTTATCGGGCAATCAGCGCCCGCGATCACGACAGAAACCTTAGGGTCCTTCCCGGGTGTTGGGGCAGGGGATCTAGGCGCAAGCGAAGTGATCTTGGTCAATTTTTGGGCCAGTTGGTGTCCGCCCTGCCGCGCCGAACATCCTGTTTTGTTGGAATTGCAAGAACAGGGCATGACGATTTATGGCGTGAACATCAAAGATAATCCCGCCCAAGCAATCAAATACATTAATGATGATGGAAACCCATTTGCGGGGATCGCGTTTGATCCACAGGGGCGCACGGCCATTGACTGGGGCGTCACAGCCCCGCCTGAAACATTTATCGTGGATGGGGACGGCAGAATCCTATTTCGTTATGCAGGGCCATTGGTTGGATCAGATTACCTACAACGTTTTTTGCCCGCGTTGGAAGAGGCGCAGTCTAACTAAGACCTGACACAGGCTGTCAGAGGGGCATTGCCATTTCGGTCCGCTCCACCAAAAAATCGCAGAGCATATTGTATAAAAAAGGCCCGCAAAATGCGGGCCTTAGTCATGGGAGAGGTTCACTTAGTAGTGAACAGAAAGGCTATCTAGCGGCGTTGTTTTGGGTGGTGCGAACTTGGTAAGGTCGATGCCCTTTACGGCTGATTTATATTCTTCTACGGACGGTGTGCGCCCAAGGATCGCGGACAACACAACAACGGGTGTGGAGGCCAATAGAGATTCACCCGCCTTTTCAGGTGAATCTTCAACTACGCGGCCTTTGAACAGACGCGTTGATGTGGCCAGAACCGTGTCACCCTTGGCCGCCTTTTCTTGGTTACCCATGCACAGGTTACAGCCAGGGCGTTCAAGATAGAGTGTGTTTTCGTATTCTGTACGTGCCGTTGTTTTTGGCGCTGCATCGTCGAATTCAAACCCTGAATACTTTTGCAACACTTCCCAATCGCCTTCGGCCTTCAACTCATCAATGATGTTGTAGGTTGGTGCCGTCACAACAAGTGGAGCGTTGAATTCAACGGACCCTTGCTCTTTTTCGATGTTGCGCAGCATTTGTGCGACGATTTTAATATCACCCTTATGCACCATACATGACCCGACAAAGCCCAAGTCCACTTTCTTTTCAGACTTATAATAGGACACAGGGCGGATGGTGTCGTGCGTATAGCGTTTGGACACATCTGAGTTTGTCACGTCTGGGTCGGCAATCATGGGTTCCTGGATCAAATCCAAATCAACCACAACTTCTGCCGCATATTTTGCATCCGCGTCTGGTGCCAAAGCAGGTTTTTCGCCTGATTTGATTTGCGCGATGCGTACATCCGCGCGATTCACCAACCCTTGCAGCATTTGAGCATCGTTATCCATGCCCTTGTTGATCATGATTTGGATGCGTGATTTCGCGATTTCCAGGGATTCAATCAATGTTGCGTCCTCTGAAATACAGATGGAAGCCTTGGCCTTCATTTCAGCTGTCCAGTCGGTGAATGTAAACGCTTGGTCGGCTAACAATGTGCCAATGTGCACTTCAATGATGCGGCCTTGGAATACGTTGTCGCCGAATTGATCCAACATCTGCGCCTGTGTGGCATGCACAACGTCGCGGAAATCCATGTGATCGGCCATTTGGCCCTTGAACGTGACTTTCACAGATTCTGGGATCGGCATTGTTGCTTCACCCGTGGCCAGTGCCAAGGCAACTGTCCCTGAGTCCGCGCCAAATGCGACACCCTTGGACATACGTGTGTGGCTATCGCCGCCGATGATGATCGCCCAATCATCGACTGTGATGTCGTTTAGAACCTTGTGAATAACGTCTGTCATGGGATGATAGACGCCTTTTGGATCGCGGCCAGTGATCAAACCGAAATCATGCATGAATTTCATCAAACGCGGAGTGTTCGCCTGCGCTTTGATGTCCCAAACTGATGCTGTGTGACAGCCTGACTGATAGGCGCCATCCACCAATGGGGACAGAACCGTTGCCGCCATCGCTTCAAGCTCTTGAGAGGTCATCAAACCTGTGGTGTCCTGTGAGCCAACAATGTTTACTTTCACACGCACGTCTGATCCTGCCAGCAATGGTTTGTCTGCGGCAACACCAACCGAGTTGGCGTTAAAGATTTTTTCAACCGCTGTTAGGCCTTTACCATCGCTTTCGATTTCTTGGGATGGGGCAAAGGCAGATTTCAGAGGAATACCAAGGATGTCACAGGCAAGGCTTTGGAGCTTTTTACCAAACACAATCGCATAGGATCCGCCCGCCTTCATGAATTCGGTTTTCTGCGGAGTGAAGGATGCGGACATATCGACCAGCTCTTCGCCGTCTGCGCTGAATAGCTTTTTCTTTTTGGCATTGATCGTCAGAACCGTGCCCGTTTCAACCGAATATTTCTGTTCCAAGATGGGGTTGCCGTCGTTGTTTAGGATCGGCTTGCCATCTTCGCCCCTCTTTTTGACCCAGTTTTTCAGATCAACACCGATGCCACCTGTCACGCCAACAGTGGTTAGGAAGATAGGGGAAATACCGTTTGTGCCTGCAACAACAGGGGCAATGTTTACAAATGGGACATAAGGGCTTGCTTGTTTGCCGGTCCACAAGGCCACGTTGTTCACACCTGACATACGGGATGATCCGACACCCATGGTGCCCTTTTCCGCGATCAACATAACACGTTTATCGGGGTGTTGAAGTTTCAGCGCCTCGATTTCTTTTTGCGCTTGTTCAGAGATCATGCATTTGCCGTGCAATTCACGGTCAGAGCGAGAGTGCGCCTGATTACCAGGTGAAAGAAGGTCGGTTGAAATATCACCTTCTGCGGCGATATATGTGACAACTTTGATTTCTTCTTCTATGTCCGGAAGTTTTGTGAAGAATTCCGCGTTTGAATAGCTTTCTAAGATGTCTTTTGCGACGGCGTTTCCTGCGTTAAACGCCTCTTTCAAACGGTCTGTATCAGCGTCATATAGGAACACTTGGGTCTTTAGGACCTCTGCGGCTTGCACTGCCAAATCCGCATCATCGCCTAATGCCACGTCCAACAAAACGCGCACAGATGGGCCGCCCTTCATGTGGGACAACAATTCGAACGCAAAATCGACTGATATTTCTTCAATCTTGGTTTGGCCCAAAACGATTTCTTTCAGAAACACTGCCTTGACGCCTGCTGCGCTGGTTGTACCTGGAAGTGTGTTATAGATGAAAAACTTCAAAGATTGCTCACGATGCGTATGTCCCGTGTCTTTGATTTGCGCGATGATCTCTTCCGTCAATGCGGCGTCATCAATGGGTTTTGGGGCCAAACCCTGCTCTTTGCGTTTTTCAATTTCTTCCAAATATGCAGCGTATAAGCTCATGGGTAACTCAACTTTTCGTATCTGTTTCAGTCCTAATATGACCCAGCGACCAACGAGATCGGATCGAATCATATCTAATTCTGTATACCTATGTATGCAAAGCCGATTTGCGGCGCAAGAGCCCCGGTTCAAAGGTCACAAACGTATCGATCACTTAATGAATTTCGCAATAGCAAGCAAACCAAACAGCCTTAAATCACAACAGATGCGACGATAGGCATCACCAGACTTGGCCAAGGTCACAATCAGCACTTTTGCACGGCTTGTCACAATTGCTCTCAAATGGTTGATTGGGAATTGTGAAGCAAACCTTCTATGTAGTTTTTGAGCAACGAGTTTAGGCACACCATGATGAATATCCGATCGACGATTTTAGGTCTTATCACATTGTTGATGCTGTCCGTCGGGCATGCACATGCAGAGCGTGCCTTGGTCGTGGTCGAATTATTCAC
>Ga0255743_10001077_pt1 | contig 23466 bp, 15 predicted proteins | sample 101ome_19_FD_179950 | JGI IMG/M metagenome (GOLD analysis project Ga0255743, IMG submission 179950) | Coastal salt marsh microbial communities from the Groves Creek Marsh, Skidaway Island, Georgia - 101405AT metaG (version 2) | ecosystem: Environmental > Aquatic > Marine > Intertidal zone >... | reverse complement strand
GTATCATGGGTTCCAAATATTCGTAGTAATTGAAATTTTCGTCTAGTTTTATACACGTACCTTCCACGGTAGAAAAGGCCTTGGCGAGATACACGAATGACGTAGGAATTGTGAATGGCTTCTTTTGGGCGAGAGATAGGAGTATTTCGTCGTCCAATACGTCATTTTTAAACGCACTTACGTCCAATGTTTCTAAATAGTTCAAAGTCGTTTTGAAAAATATTTCGATATCACTCGTATCGGATGTCGTGGGGACGATCACATTGAGTCGTATCAGTGTGTCGACCATACCTTTCGTGTCCCTATTTATGATACACTTAAACAGGTCTTGGAAACCTACCTTAAGTTCATCGGATATGTCTATCACGAGCCCGAAATCGTAAAACACGAGTTTCCCATTTTCCGAGAAACCCAAATTTCCAGGGTGTGGGTCCGCGTGAAACAAGCCTTTATCCATCGTTTGAATCACGTAAGATGTTATCAAGGCTTCGCATATCTTTTTGGGGTTCACTTTTTTGTCACGAATCTCCGTAAACTTATCGGATTTCACGTACTCCATGACTATCATGTCTTCCGTACAGAACTCATCGTACACCTTTGGGATCTTTACCCATTTCACACCTTTGAACGCCTTACGCATTTTGTGTGCGTTTTCCATCTCCTTCCCGTAATCCGATTCAGACAGTAGATACTCTATGGACTCCTCGAGTACCTTACCAGACGTCGCACCCGTGTCTATGCCCACTCGTTCTAAAAAGTTTACGACGTCCACTATGTTATCCGTGTCCCTCTTCATGATGTCGTAAATATCCGGTCGTTTTATCTTTACCACGACTTCGCGACCGTCTAACAGTTTAGCCATGTGTACTTGTCCTATGCTCGCTGATTTAAAAGGTTCGTAGTCGAACTCCGAAAATACATCGTTAGTGTTTACAACATCTTTTACACGTTCCATCTCTATCGGAGGGACATTATCCTGTAAAGATTCGAGCTCCCGCGTAAACTCTACAGGGTAAAGATCTGCGCGCGTTGATACAATCTGGCCTAATTTTACAAAGGTCGGGCCGAGCTCTATTAACTGATCTCGAGTCCACGCACCCAGTTCGGACTGATTTTTTACAAAATTCTTACGCCACAAGAATTCCGCGGCAAACTTCCACGTATTACGTTTCTGTTTAACGCGCGTCGGTATTAATTTTAGTGATGCACATGTCAGCATCCTTAATTTATGGAGACATTTTATTCTTTAATCCGATTGGTTTACCTTCCGAATCGTATTGTTTGGTGATGTATGTCATCTTATTTGGATCCCATCTCTTTTTAATAACGGTCGCTGGCAACCCGGACTGCTTCAAAGTTCGTTGAATCATATCTTCCCTGCTCCCGACGACCAGTCCTTTGTGTCCCGGAACACAGGTTTTTGCAAATTGCTCTAGAATTGGGTTCATCTATACATACCTAGACATAAAACTTTAAATTTGATTAAAATCAAAAAATATTTTTTTTATTTTTTACACTTTCTTTTAAAAGAAAAAAGTTTTGAAAATAAAAATAATTTTTTTATAATTTTTTATTTTTTTAGAAAAAACATTTTGAAAAAAAAAATATTTTTTTTGAAACTTTCTTTTAAAAGAAAAAAGTTTTAAAAATAAAAATATTTTTTTTTCTTTCGGTACAGTAAAAATGTGGCACATTTTCATAATTTTATACATTTCATACCTGATTCTAGGACCACACTGGGAGTCTAAACTTATAGAGAAAAAACCATTAGCCATCGTCGATAGCATGAAAGAACTCGGTAGACGATCTATATTCATATCTTACGTTTCACTCCTGTATACCGCATGGTTCTTGTATCGTCCATCGTACGCCACGGCCGTCAACGCACTTCTGTTATCGGGTGGGGCGACGTATGGATTCTACGCGAAGTATGGACCGGAGAAACCAATACCCATGCACGTAATTCTCAACGTGTTTCTACTCATCATGTCCATGGAATACCTAGACTTTCAAACACTCTTGACCGTGTCACTCCTCGTGTTTTACCAACTCACGCGGAACGTGTTGTATCTTCCGGCCTAATTGAATGCGTTATTTAATTTATAAGTTACATTTACGAATTGTTTATAAGTTTTACCAGAATTGTAATATTTTTTGTATTCATTCATAAATTGTTTCATTTTTATTGAATGCTTAATTGGTTTATACATCATACGGTTCGTGTTTGAATCGATTCTGTTCATTATGTATTCGAGTGTTTCATAATTCATGATATTTTTGACTGGAACGTTCGTTTTATACAACAAATCTACAATCTTCTTTTGAATATGGAATGGATACTTTTTAAAATTTGACACTAATTCTCGAGTCACATTTATCTTTGGTCTACTTTTTAGTTGATTGGTTATGATATTTTTTATATTTTGTGGTATGTTAGGTATATTTTTTCCCTTTCTTTCTATTTCATTAAGAAGTGATAGTGCTTTATTTTTTCCCAACAAGCCTTTTTCTTTCATTAATGTTTTAGACGCATTATTATTAAGTTTTTTATTTATTTCTTTCAATTTATTGTAATTATTTTCATACTTTTTTTCATAAACGGGTGTATGTCTACTACCTTTCACATGTTTATTATCATATTTTTTATAACTTTTTTCTACTTTCTTTTTTTGTGCGTCCCTCACCTTTTGTAATTTTTTGAGTTCCTTTCCAGCTTGCATTATAATATGTGTATATTTTTTTTGGTACCCTATTATAAATGCGAGTCCACATCGTGGGTGCCGGACCCACGGGCATGTCTGTCGCATGGGAACTTCTCAGGTCCACGGACCACGAGGTCATCGTGTACGACCGCAAACCATCGGCGGGTGGTTCGTGGTGGGAACCAGAAACAGAGACTCGTGATTTGCACGCACACAGAATCGTGTTTGATAACGCATTCGTAAACACGCGTAGTCTGTTCAGGGAGATGGACATAGAGTGGGATGATGTATTTCAACCAGTGGACACCGACGTTTATCGCGTGTTGTTCAATAATCTTCACATCCAGGATTACGCATCGCTCGTGTCACTCGCAGCACGTGTTTTAGCTAGACAAAACAAATACAGGTCTATATCTCTTAAAGATGCACTCGGACGACTCTCTGAATCTGGTGAAAATTTGATACGCACACTCACATACGTGATGGATGGTGTAGGTTGGGAAACCATGTCTGCATACGAATTTGTGAATAGCTTTGATCACGTGGGTATGTCTAAACAGTGTACACAGCGTGTATCCGGAAAAGTAATGAGCGACGCGATGCAGCGGGCACTCTTGGATAAAGGTGCGACATTCATGTTTAACACACACCTCGAGTCAGTCGAGTACTTCGAAGACGGATACGAGGCTAAATTCATGGACGGGGTCACTATAAACGATGGATTACTCGTCTTGTGTGTAGACAACAGTAAAGCACTCGAACTCATATCAGATAATTGGGGTGAAGATGCGAAACGTAAAATAGGACCAAGTACATACGGATCCATAAACGTCTTACTCGACTACGACGAACCCGTAACACTCGAGTCAGATTTACACATAGGTATGAACACAAAATTGAGACTCCAGCCTGTAGTTCTTTCAGACGGTAAAACCGTGTCGTGCGTGATATGTGACCTCACAGACGAAATATTGAAAATGGAGCCACAAGTATTAAAAGATGAAGTCATACGTGAACTCAATTTGCCACCACCTACATCTTCAAGAATCGGGTGGGGTGCGGAGTGGAAGGATGGTGCATGGCATTTTGAACAGTCTTCTGGTGTTTTGAGTCTTCACGGACAAGTGTCATTCTTTGGTAAAAGTAAAAAGGTGGCTCTGTGTGGTATGATGTCCCATAGAAACACCCCATATTCAAGCATAGAAGCCGCCATAGAAGTTGGTCGATCTTTTTGTAGCCAAGAATTTGGAACTAGAAAACCGCATCAACCCATAAGAATAACACTCGTGTTATTCGTACTTATAGCTTTAATTCTAATAACCATATATACCAGAAAAGGATGATCCCAATAGAGGGTACGGTATACACTCCCATGTACGAATATAACGATAAAAAGTACATGCGTGTGATGGTGAATGATAGAACACGCGATTACATACACGGACTTCAAGACAGTAAATCTAAATTTATCATGAATAAACAAAATGTGGACAACCCACTTGAAGGTAACGTTTTGACGATAAAAATACCTTTCAGATACAGACGTGTGATGTGTACCGTTGAGGGTGACACACCCGTACAATCTCTAGCTAAGGGTGACAAAGTCAAAATATTAGCAAATTTTAGTGGCGCTTGGAACGTCGCAAACTACAGTGGCTACGCTTGGGTCATTAAGGAGATCCAGACACCTGAGTTATGTCAACTGTCTGCTCCACCGCCTTCTCCGGGACATCAATCTCCTCTAGACCCGCTTCCTTGAATCCCAAGAAGACACGAAGACTTCCTTGGAGTCTATAAATTTCTTGATGCAACTTTTCGAGTTCATTCGTCAACTTTTCAATATTTTGTTCCACGTTAAGAACAGGCATGTTTCTAGTCTATTAAAGTTTTTACTCTTTAATACATTAGAATGCTCACACGGAGTGGATACATCGTAAACAATCCACCCCCAGAAATAAAAAAGGAGCTCACGGTAAGGGCCATCGTCAATGATGATTTTGGCTTTCCTCCTCCCCCTTTCAAGGTATTTAGACCAACTAAGAACGGAATCTGCGTTCCAAGATACTACGGAACTAGTAAACTGGGAGAGCCAACGGAGGATAAGCGACCTGTGCCTACACGAATTAATACCAGATTCCACGGAACTCTCCGGGACGCCACCCATCAGAACGCCGCACTTGCTGCGGCTATTGACGCAGGTCACGGGGTCCTCAGCCTACCGTGCGGGTTCGGGAAGACCACCGTTTCATTAGCCATCGCGTGTAAACTCGGGTACCGAACCATGATCATCGTACACAAGGAATTCCTCGCGAATCAATGGGAAGAACGCATCAAACAGTTTTGTCCGGGTGCGACCATTGGCCGTGTTCAACAAAACAAGAAAGAGGTTGAGTGTGATTTCGTCATCGCCATGTTACAGTCTTTGTCCCTCAAGGAATATTCGTTCGGTGATTTCGATAGCATAGGCACAGTCATAGTAGACGAAGCGCATCACATATGCGCGAAGGTGTTTAGTCAATCCCTGTTTAAAATGTGTCCCAATCACATATTCGGTTTATCGGCGACACCAAACAGGAAAGATGGACTCACGAAGGTGCTTCACTGGTTCATGGGTCCCACATTTTTTGCGGTGGAACGGGAAAATCAACAAGACGTGGAGGTGTTCCCAATTGAGTTTGAGTGTCCCCGTTTCAGAGACCCTCCACCGTGTACACGATTCGGGAAGCTCTCACTCTCCACGATGATCACAGAACTCTCAGAGAACCGAGACCGAAACAAGATGTTAGTCGACCTGATTAAACGTATCACGAAGGGTACGAGACAATTACTCGTGTTGAGTGACCGACGTCAACACTGCATGATGCTTCAACAGTGTTTTCCAAAAACGTCCGGACTCTACATGGGTGGCATGAAAGAATCAGAACTCACGGAATCTAGTAAGAAACAGATCATATTCGCAACGTTTAGTCAGGCACACGAGGGACTCGATATACCGACGCTCGACACGGTGATTCTCGCGACCCCTAAATCGGATATCGTCCAGTCCATAGGTAGAATCATGCGTGAGACCAAAGGAAAGAAGAACAACCCAAACATTTACGACATCTTCGATCAGTGGTCGGTGTGTCACGCCATGTATAACAAACGTCTGCGCGTGTATAAACAGGGTGGATTCAAGATGCCGAAGGTGAAAGAGGAAGAACCGGGTGACTTCGCGCGAGGGCAGTGTTTGATAAAATTGTAGTGTAATTACAGAATGCCGTGTGATCCATACAAAAGGTTGCAGCGGAAACTAAAAAGGGTGATTAGAGCGAAGAAAGTACCAAATTAGATTATTACGGTATACACCGTCTCATCCATCAATGAACTCTGGGAGATAGTCGAAGAACTCGAAAACGCTTAAATTTCTCTTTTTACCATTCACGTGCTGTGTGAATGGTAAAAGGTTGTTGTTTACTTTTTAATAGAATCCATAGCGGCGAGTGCGAGAACACCCGCGATAAAGAATAAGACCACATAGTTCGTCTCCGTGTCTTCCATTCGAGAACCCCTCGCTGGGGCTCTCTGAGATGGAGCACGCATCTGAGGAACGCGCACTGGCGGTTCTTCCTCGATGGGACAATACCCTATCATTTATACTGTACGCTTACAAATTTATTTCGACAGACTTCTTCTTACGCCCACGTTTACCCTTGGTGGTTGTAGACACCTTGACTTCTTTGACATCACTCTCATCTTCGTCATCCTCTGGGGCATCGACTATGTCAGAAATGGCGTCGTCATCGTCGTCTGGGTCAACGCTTGGAATTGGTTGCGGTGGCGTAGTAGACATGGGTGGAACCGGTGGCATCATGATGTTACCCATCAAGCTGGATATATCCACACCGGGTCCCTTCATTTCGTAGCGTCCACTTTCACCCGAAGAAGATGATGGTTCGGCTGCACCACGTGGAGTCGTATTTTTCACTGCATCTACCATGTTCTGAACTAAACCCGGATTTTGCTTGAGAATGTCATTCATATTAGGCATGACCGACTTGAACATACTGTTTGTCAAGTGGAACATCATGGCAGAACCACCAAGCATCATGATGAGCTTGATTTCTGGAGCCACAGTCATCTTGGTTCTGTATTTCACATACAGTTCTTCGAAAACTTCATCGTAGTCATCTACGTTTTCCATGACGTTTTCCGACCAACCATCGAGTTGGATCTCGAATGGATTATACTTTTTGTTCAAAAACTCGAGACCCGTGCAACACGCGATAAGCATACGTCTACTAAACTTTATAGACTTTTCAACGTCTATACTATAGGTAATTCTCTTAACTTCCGTACGTAAATCATCTACATTAGAATATACATTAAGTCGCTTGTTAACGGTGAAACCACGTTTCTCAAGGCGACCCAATTTGTTTACCAAATCCGCCTTTTCTTCGTCTATAGACTTGTATCCAGGAGAAGGCCTCTCTTCTTGTTGGATCGTGTAGTCTCCTTGCATGTACTCCTGCTGTTCGTATTCTTCCTCGTAATCTCCATAATCTACTGGTTCGTCTTGTGGCGGTGGTGGCGGCGCCGCTTGTTTAGTTGGGTTCGCAAACGCATCTATGTCTTCCTGAACAGCAGATTCCATTGGTGGTCTACTTGGTGGTTTATAGACAGCTGGTTTTGGGACGTGTCTAGAAGAACGCGGTCTAGGGATCTCTATCTCAATCTCATCCATGATGGCCTGTTCGTTATCATCAAGTTTCATGACATTTCCGTGACTTCTGTCGAGTACTATCTCTCCATCCATTACTCTGTACTTTGAAACTAATTCAATTTCTTTAACGCACTTTATATAAAAAATATCTAGTACATAATAAATGAAGCTCAACCTTAACGCCGCAAACCGAAACACACTCACTGCTATTGTCATCGTGTTCTGTCTGTTGTCTGTGATGATGGCGTTGTCTCCAAGAGCCAGAAGCTATTACCAGCCCAGACCTATCAATATTCGTATGGGGGATGACACTCCTACTTCCATCTTTGATTTGGAACACAAGATTGAATGTGTCCCAGGATCTCCAGAATCTGCGTACTACACTAAGTCTTTGACTCCAGGTGGTATCTGTGGTGACCAAGCATTTGTGAAGAAGAGCGCGGACGCGAAGATTGTCGGTGGAATAGGCGGATCTTTAATCTAGGCTTACTGTAAATGAGTAAGGTGAACGTCACCCGCACAGCTTTACCCGATTTTGATTTTGAATATCACACTATCACGGTCGATACCATCGGTCAAGATAGCAAAAATACATTCACTGTTCATCTCACACAACCACTCGAAAACATAGTTCAAGCGAAACTCATAGCTGCTCGAATTGATGCAGTGGGATCTAACGTGTGTCATGTTTCGGTAGATGAATTGAACACAAATTATTCACAGAGAACCTCTAATACTTACGGAGGTCAGTCAACTATGACAAATCTTAACAGGGGATTCGGAACCGTCATTCAGGCTGGATCCAATCCAATAATATTTAGAGATGATTACGATGTGGAGACTCAATACATGACTCCAATTAGAAAAGTTGATAGGCTTACGTGCACATTGAGAGATGAAAATGGATCTACCATCACGGATGGTTCGGATAACTTTTTGATTTTTAAATTTGCGTGTAAGAACAAAAATTTGCCCTTCATTGAATCAGGGCGCTAGGTAGGTGTATTTTTTACCTTTCGTTATATTATAAATGTCGACGGGAGTCGTGCAACTCATAGCAGTCGGCGCCCAAGATAAACACATCATGGGTGAGCCAGAGATATCATTCTTCTCATCGACATTTAAACGACATTCGAATTTTTCGCAATCCATCGAAAAACAGATGATGCGCGGAAACGTGACAAATGGTTCCATGACATCCATAAAATTTGAAAAAACGGGTGATTTACTTGGATATGTATACATCGCAGTCGACGATGGAACAGAGTCAATTGACCCAACTGACTGGACGCAGATCATAGATAAGGTAGAACTATACATAGGTGGACATTTAATTGATTCACAAGATTCGGTGTTTACAGAAAAGATAGCCATCGATACATTTGCACAAAATGTATCAAAGAGTTCAAACGGACCACATCCAGGTATTAATTCAAAATCTTATTTTTACCCATTGAGATTCTTTTTCTGTGAAGGGCCACAATCGGCACTCCCTTTGATAGCGTTGCATTACCACGAAGTAGAATTAAGATTTTATTGGGGACAAAATGTTGGGAATTATAATTATGAAGTGTATGCAAATTACTACTATTTAGATAACGAAGAGAGAGGTAACATAGTGTCCAGAAACCAAGAGATGTTAATCACACAGGTTCAAAAGAATATCCCATCTGGTGAAAATATACAGGATCTTACATTTAATCACCCAGTAAAGTACCTGGCGTGCGCGGATACTACGTCTAACGGGGCACTTACTTCAAGTTCCAATAAGGTAAAATTAAACATAAATGGTTTAGATATAGGTAATTATAAATGGGCTAGAACACATTATATAGATGCTATGGCGTATTATCACACAAATTATGTGACGTCACCGGATTTCTTTTTATATTGTTTCTGCATACTTACAAGTTCTTTACAGCCCACAGGTACGTTAAATTTTAGTCGTTTGGATTCAGCAAAGATCATGAGCGAAAAAATGAAAATAACAGATCCAATTTATGCGGTAAACTATAATATTTTGAGAGTTGAAAATGGTATGGCTGGTTTGGTATACGCGAATTAAAATACGATTGTATATTAAATGGTAAAGAATTCGGGTATAAACCAGCCTACTGACATGGTTCGTCTCGGTAGACTCACAGATTCCGAGCAGCCTAAAAACTCCATTGTGTTTAACGCATCAGACAAAAAGATTCGTGATATAAAACACAGCGGATTATACATAAGTCCAATACGTAATGCGAGTGCATCCAACTTACTTGCGTATGATTCGATCACGAATGAAGTCATAGACATCGGCGGTAAACAATTGAAAATAGATGACTTACAGGTTAAAAACTTTGAAGCATTGAACATGAAAATATTGAATGAAGAACGCGTGTACACATCGGTGTTACAAATTGGTGAAGGGTGTTCTAACAAGGAAAACGTTGGATTAGACATGCATGGTATGACAATCTTGAATGATAAGTCAACGGGTAAATTGTGTGTGAATGAAAATACAAAGTTTAGTGGTGCCGTAGAGGCTACACAATTTATAGGTGATGGAGGACTTCTATCTAACGTTCAATACGATTTAAATATTGACATAGGGGATGTGGTTGAAAATTTACATGTCGTGGGCGAATTAAAAGCGGATGGGGGCCTCTTGTCTAACATCACAGTGTCTCAAATCACAGATTTTAGTGGATATTCTCCGACATTTAGTGAAATGCATGTCGATAAGGATGTTAAATGCGGTCGGTCCATATACATAAACAACAGAATACATAGCAAGGGCAATATAAATTCCGATGGAAACGTGATAGCATCTGCATTCTATGGGGATGGAACTAAACTCACGGGTGTATCCATGGTGTCAGACTTGGAAAAAACAAATTCTATAGTCTCTTATCTAGAAAAACAAATCCCACGTTTTCAACCTCTCGAAAAGGCCAAAACAAAATTGGATGAAGCTATTAAGAAAACAAAAACCGAACTGGACAAACAGGTCACGCGCTTCGAACCAATAGAAACAACACTCACAACTCTCACGTCTAGAATATCTAATGTAGAACCAAAACTCATGCATGTTGAAAACCAGATACCAAGAATAAAAGATTGTGAATCTAAGATATCCGATCTTAGAAAGGAAGTTCAAACTCTACCAGAATTAGACACCATTAAAAAACAAATAAATTCTATAAATGAACAAATACCTATAATTCACGAAACAAAGTGTGTTTTACCTATCGCACAATCAAATGAAACTAAAATAAAACAGATAGAAAACAAAATAGGTAAATTATCTGAAATAGATGAAATAAAGCAAACTCTTACAAAATTCAAACATGTATATGGTCAACTTGAACGTTTTAATCCTCTTGAACATCGCGTGAGTTTATGTGAAGAATCAATTGAAAAAACAATTGATTTACCAAACATTAGAACAAGACTTTCAGTTTTAGAAAATGCACCACTTGAAGGCGACGGGTGTTTAATTTCAAATGTTGGTCTCACACATATATTATCATGCCAAAATGATTCGGAAGTACCACTCGTAATAAGGAATGACATCACAGCTAATAAAATAGTCACACAGGGTGTTTCGCAAGTCACATCTCGTTTGGGTGAAATAAAGTCGATATCCATGGGATCTCTCGCAGAACTAAATGTTTACACAAAAGCGAACAATGGTACAACAGCGGGTAACCCCGGTGGGATCGTTTTTAGAACAAGGGGTATTGATGGAAAAATGGATGCCAGAATGACACTGGATGGAAATGGTAAACTCGCTTTAGGTACAAATAAGAGTGAAATGTCTTCAATTCTTACATTAGAATCAAAAACAAGTGGCTTTTTACCACCACGCATGTGTCGCGAAGACATTGAAAATATAAAAAATCCGGTGCCGGGTCTAATGGTATACGACACAGAAAATGACGCACTGTGTGTATACAAGAAATCTGGGTGGACAGAAATAAAATGACTTCTAATATAAATGGTGAAAAACCTCAATACTATCGATAGATCTGAGAGGGTCAGGATAGGTAAGCATGTTCCAGATGAACAAGCTGTAAACACCATAATAATTAACGCTTCCTCTAATGTTATTCAGGCATCACAAGAAGGTTTGTATATTGCACCAATAAGAGTAGATAATACATTTGCTTCAAATGCACTATGTTATGATATACTTACTAATGAAATCATAGATTCTGGAAAAACTGTAGAACCACAAGACTTACAGGGAGTCACCGAAACTGGAAACACTACGACTGAAACCGTCGAATTTAATAACACGACGACAAGTTTTGTGACTTCATCAAATGTGGGTATAGCCAATTCAAATCCACAACATGAACTTTCCGTAGGTGGGGATGCATATATTTCTGGAAATCTTACCGTGCTTGGAGAAACCACGATGATTTCATCTGAAAATTTAAGAGTAAGGGATGCCATCATAGAAATCGGCGAAAATAACACGGACAGTGATTTTACATTCGATTTGGGTTTGGTTATGTCTAGACCCGGTTCAAATGTGGCGGCGGCTTTCATTGAATCGAGCAATGAATATGTGATTGGCTACACACAAAACTCTGCATCTGATCGATACATTACTATTGATAGCTCAAACCTCATACAAATGCATGTTTATGGTGACATAGACGCAAACAGTTTTGTAGGTGACGGTACATTCATTTCAAACGTAGTTAAATTTTCAGATTTAAGTGCAAATCTTGTTGTTATACGAAATGAAATGGCTGCAAACACGGTAACACTTAGAGCGGACATTCTATCGAATGCAAACGTTTTAAGAGATGAAATGGCTGCAAACACGGTAACACTTAGAGCGGACATTCTATCGAATGCAAACGTTTTAAGAGATGAAATGGCTGCAAACACTGTGACTTTGAGAGCGGACCTCACATCTAATGCAAACATCTTGAGAGATGAAATGGCTGCAAACACCGTCACTTTGAGAGCAGATCTTACGTCTAATGCGAATATTTTGAGAGGCGAAATGGCTGCAAATACAGTGACTTTGAGAGCAGACCTCACTTCTAATGCGAATATTTTGAGAGGCGAAATGGCTGCAAACACCGTCACTTTGAGAGCAGACCTCGCGTCTAATGCTAATATTTTGAGGGGTGAGATGGCCGCAAACACTGTCACTTTGAGAGCAGACCTCGCGTCTAATGTGAATATTTTGAGAGGTGAAATGGCCGCGAATACAGTTACCATAAGAAATGAGATGGCCGCGAATACATTGTCACTCCGAAGTGATTTGCAATCAAATGCAAACATTTTGAGGGGTGAGATGGCCGCAAATACTATCACACTGCGAAACGAAATAGCCCTTAAATCAAACATACACAATCCAGTGTTTACTGGAATCATAACGGGTGACGGTGGTGCGATTTCAAACATTAGCCTTCAACACGTGACTGAATATGGTAATTCGAGTGATAGAACAATAACTCTTTCTAACACATTAGCTCTTGTGACATCGGGTAACGTTGGTATAAACACACCCACACCCCAAAAAATGTTACACGTCGCGGGCGAGATACTCGCGGATGATGACATCACAGGTGTAGACTTTTACGGGGACGACGCGACATTCACGGGTGGTCTCACTGTTTCTGGTGATACACTTTTTTACGGAAATCTAGAAGTTCGTGGCAACACGACGTATCTCTCCACACAAAATTTACTCGTTGAAGATCCAATATTAGCACTCGGCGCGAACAACACGACCTCTTCGTTGGACACGGGTGTAATACTTGTGTATCAAGGAGACTCTAACGTCGCCTTTGGTTACAGGGGTGCGAGCAATGAATTCATCATCAGTCACACTCTCAGTTCTCCAGATGATTCTGAACTCACACCTGATACATCGAATGCAATCAACGTACACGTGTATGGTGATGTCACCGCGGATACATTTAGGGGTGACGGTGGGTTCTTATCTAATATCGCGAGTAATCTACAACAAATTTCACTAAATGGAAACGTCACGTCTGAAACAATTTATCTTCAGCAAGACATTACTGGTTTGGACGTATCTAACAATGTATTAGTTGGTGGGAATGTGACCGCATCAAGTTTTATTGGTGACGGTGGTTTCTTGTCAAACATAGCCAGTAATTTACATCAAATTGCTTTGAATGGAAATGTCACGTCCGAAACAATTTATCTCCAACAAGACATTACCGGGTTGGATGTATCTAACAATGTATTAGTTGGTGGGAATGTGACCGCATCAAGTTTTATTGGTGATGGTGGCCTTTTGTCAAACATAGCCAGTAATTTACAACAAATTGCTTTGAATGGAAATGTCACGTCCGAAACAATTTATCTCCAACAAGACATTACCGGGTTGGATGTATCTAACAATGTATTAGTTGGTGGGAATGTGACCGCAACAAGTTTTATTGGTGACGGCGGTTTCTTGTCAAACATAGCCAGTAATTTACATCAAATTGCTTTGAATGGAAATGTCACGTCCGAAACAATTTATCTCCAACAAGACATTACTGGTTTGGACGTATCTAACAATGTATTAGTTGGTGGGAATGTGACCGCATCAAGTTTTATTGGTGACGGTGGTTTCTTGTCCAATATAGCGAGTAATTTACATCAAATTGCTTTGAATGGAAATGTCACGTCCGAAACAATTTATCTCCAACAAGACATTACCGGGTTGGATGTATCTAACAATGTATTAGTTGGTGGGAATGTGACCGCAACAAGTTTTATTGGTGACGGTGGTTTCTTGTCCAATATAGCGAGTAATTTAGAACAAATTGCACTTAATGGAAATGTAACCACCCAAACACTTTACTTGAATAACCCAATTACTGGTTTAGAGGTGGGTTCGAATTTGGTAGTTAATGGAAATGTGTATGCGAGTTATTTTGTGGGTGATGGTTCCAATTTATCTGGGATAGTCACAGATTTACAATCTGTAACCGATAATGGTAATGTGACATCAAATACAGTTCAATTTACAAATAGTAATACATCTTTAATCACTGAATCAAATGTGGGTATAGCTAATGCAAATCCTATACACACCTTAGATATAGGTGACAAAGTTTCAATTGACATAAACGATTCAAATGTACTAAGTGTTAAAGGTAATATATTTGCGAGTAAATTGACACTCGGTACCGTGTCTATATATGGTTCCGGTAGCATAAATCCAACACAAACTCTCAATCTATACAATGAAATTACATCAATGAATGCCGCATCAAACGTTATAGTAAATGGGAATGTTACGGCTATAACTTTTATAGGAGATGGTTCAAATTTAACTGGTTTGGTTAAATATTCAGAACTTGAATCAAACATATCCGTAATAGAAGCTAATTTAAGTGTCATCTCCTCGGATTTGAGTGATAACTCATCTAGAATAGGTGTGATCTCCTCGGATTTGAGTGATAACTCATCTAGAATAGGTGTGATCTCCTCGGATTTGAGTGATAACTCATCTAGAATAGGTGTGATCTCCTCGGATTTGAGTGATAACTCATCTAGAATAGGTGTGATCTCTTCGGATTTGAGTGATAACTCATCTAGAATAGGTGTGATCTCTTCGGATTTGAGTGATAACTCATCTAGAATAGGTGTGATATCTTCGGATTTGAGTGATAACTCATCTAGAATAGGTGTGATCTCTTCGGATTTGAGTGATAACTCATCTAGAATAGGTGTGATCTCTTCGGATTTGAGTGATAACTCATCTAGAATAGGTGTGATCTCTTCAGATTTGAGTGATAACTCATCTAGAATAGGCGTGATCTCTTCGGATTTGAGTGATAACTCATCTAGAATAGGCGTGATCTCTTCGGATTTGAGTGATAACTCATCTAGAATAGGTGTGATCTCTTCGGATTTGAGTGATAACTCATCTAGAATAGGTGTGATCTCTTCGGATTTGAGTGATAACTCATCTAGAATAGGTGTGATCTCTTCGGATTTGAGTGATAACTCATCTAGAATATCTACACTCGAAATAGGTGACACTACCATAAGCGGACTAAAAACGTTTAGTGAAGAAGTCATATTTGAATCAAACATCCATGTAAAAGGGGATCTTCTTGTCGCTAATACGGTCAACATGATTGTTTCAGATCCAATAATAGAATTGGGTGCGAACAATCTAAACACAAATGATTTAGGTATAGTCATGACACGACATGGTGTATCGGATTCAAACGTAGCACTTTTCTATGATGAAAGTGAAGACACATTTAATATAGGTTACACCTCTAACAGTGCATACGATTCGGTAATAAATGCAGAAGCTGGTAATCCTATAACTATGAATGTACACGGAAACATAGAAGCAACCACGAACATACAAGCGAGTAACATCATGACCAATTATTCTAATATATCCGGAAGGTTGGATTTAGGGAGCATTTACTCACAAAACATGATATGTCAAACGCGACAATATGAATATTCTTCTTCAACCGCGACTTACGTTACATCCGGTACACTCACACTATTGACGTGTGCATTCACACCCAAGTATTCAAATTCCAAAATACTCATTGAATTGAGTTGCCCCGTGGAAACAACAGCGACATATTTTAACATTTTTGTAGATAGAGGTTCTAGTAGAATTACATCAAATCCAGGAAGTTATGGTATTATTTCATATAATTCAGGTACTAGCCTTGGTGGCCATTTTATACACACGGGTATTGGTTATGATTTACCAAGTACAACATCTAGTATAAATTATAACGTGGTCGCGGAATATGGAAGTGGTGATACATTAACAATATTGACACAGTCTGGTAAAATACTTGTATTTATCCATGAACTTTGTCAATAATTATTTTAACTCATTATAGTAATGAAGCCGAAATACATAGAACGCGCTTTAAGGGGGGTCATGTCTTCCCTCCCACCTAACTTTAAAGCCGGCAATGATTGGGATAGTATAGTCTTCCCTCCAGGGTATTCAAAGCCAGATAAAACTACATTTGAAGCAAAACTTCAAGAAATTGTCGATGATGATGATGAAGATTTACCAAAGACCGAGTTATTGGGAGATTTAACAGTTGGTAATTCGACATTGTTTGTGGACATATCTACTTCAAATGTTGGGATAGGTGTAGGTACACCTGCGTATGAATTAGATGTGTCAGGTAATGTACACTTTACAGGTGGTCTTTACCAAGATGGCGCTCCATTTGTGAGTTCACTTTGGACGACTGGCACCGATTCCCTGTATTACCGTTCTAACATTGAAGTTGGTACAGCAAATTTATTTGTGGATACGACAACATCAAGTGTTGGCATAGGTACGAGTGAACCAGTCTATGCCCTAGATGTAGTGGGCGACATAAATGTACCACTTGGTTCTGCTTACAAAATAGGTGGTAATGATGTACACTATTTAGCATCGATAAGCTCTGTGTCTGTAAACACTGGAAATGAGGGAACGAGTGCATCGGTTGTGCTTGGTGGAACATCGGCTGCTTCTACTCTAACATTTACTATACCAAGAGGTGATACCGGTGCGGCTGGTCCACAAGGTCCCACGGGTGCAACCGGTCCACAAGGTGCAACAGGTCCACAAGGTGACACTGGTGCAACGGGTCCACAAGGTCCACAAGGTGACACTGGTGCAACGGGTCCACAAGGTCCACAAGGTCCACAGGGACCAGCTGGAAGCGATGCTGCGGTGGTTTGGTCTACATCTGGTACATCCGCTTATTACACAAGTGGTAACGTCGGTATTGGTTTAAATAATCCAACAAATAAGTTGCACGTAGACGGAGATATATATTCAACAGGTAACGTCACCGCCTATTCCGACATAAGAAACAAAAGAAACCTAAAAATAATAGAAAACTCCCTAGAAAAGATAAAAAGTGTAAATGGATACACGTACGAAATAGAAAATAAAAAATATACAGGTTTGGTGGCACAGGAAATTATTAATATTTTACCCGAAGCTGTGGCGGGCGACGAAGAAAAGGGATATTCACTCGCATATGGAAATATGGCAGGTATATTTGTTGAAGCGATCAAAGAATTATCAAAAAAGGTAGAAGATCTAGAAAATGAATTATCTAAGTTCAGATAAATATGTATGATTTATTAAAAAAAACCTCCTCATATATTAAATGTCTCTAGGGACACCCGATGGACAGTTAATAATTGAGAATGCCACGGTTATTACGAACAACATTAATGTTCAGGATAGGGTAGGGGTGGCAACTGACTATCCCCAATATAACTTAGATGTTCATGGTACAGCAAATGTAGGCACATTATTTGTGAGTAGTATAACTGGTGATGGGGGTTTACTATCAAATATAGCATCCAATTTAGAAGAAATAACAGTAAATGGTAATGTTACAACTAAAACAGTTGAATTTATCAATTCGAATACTTCCATAGTAGCGAGTGGGAATATTCATGCATCATACTTCATAGGCAATGGTTCATTTTTATCGAACGTTGTAAATGATAATGAATTGGAATCCAATGTTTCCATTTTGAGAAGTGAGATGGCTTCAAATACATTGGAACTGCGATCAGATTTACAGTCCAATATTTCTACTTTGAGAAGTGAGATGGCTTCAAATACATTGGAACTACGAACAGATCTTCAATCCAATGTTTCTACTTTAAGAAGTGAGATGGCTTCAAATACATTGGAACTACGAACTGATCTTCAATCCAATGTAGATATTTTGAGAGGTGAGATGGCTTCAAATACATTGGAACTACGAACAGATTTGCAGTCCAATGTTTCTACTTTAAGAAGTGAGATGGCTTCAAATACATTGGAACTACGAACTGATCTTCAATCCAATGTAGATATTTTGAGAGGTGAGATGGCTTCAAATACATTGGAACTACGAACAGATTTGCAGTCCAACGTAACTGTTCTGAGAACAGATCTTCAATCCAATGTTTCTACTTTAAGAAGTGAGATGGCTTCAAATACATTGGAACTGCGAACTGATCTTCAATCCAATGTAGATATTTTGAGAGGTGAGATGGCTTCAAATACACTGGAACTGCGAACTAATCTTCAATCCAATGTGGATATTTTGAGAGGTGAGATGGCTTCAAATACATTGGAACTGCGAACTGATCTTCAATCCAATCTTTCCACTTTGAGAGGCGAGATGGCTTCAAACACATTGGAACTACGAACCGATCTTCAATCCAATGTAGGTATACTAAGAGGTGAAATATCAAGAGCGAATACCATCACATTCTCTAATGTCATGACTGGCTTAATTGTAGACGCAAATGTAGTTGTGGGAGGAAACGTAACGGCTACCACATTTATCGGTGACGGTGGTTTCTTGTCTAACATCGCGAGTAACCTGGAACAAATCGCACTCAATGGAAACGTAACGACCCAAACGCTTTATTTGAACAACGCAACGACGGCGTTTACCACCGATCTCACGTCTAATGTAGGCGTCAAACTCGACCAATTGTCAAATGTAATCATCACGAGTCCACAAACGGATCACCTTCTCACATACGATGGCGAGAATTGGGTAAATGATTTCAATATACACAACTTCATTAAAGTGCACAACACCACTGGTGATACACTTTATAAAGGTAATGTTGTCTACATTGTAGACTCGTTTAACAATAACGTAGCAAACGTTGCACTGGCTAAGGCGGATAGCGCGTCTACGATGCCGGGCATCGGTCTCATCCACGAAGACATTCTTGATGGCCAAGAAGGGTCTGCGGTAGCGTATGGTAAGGTGAGCGATATTAATACACTTGGGTTCACAGAAGGTCAAACCGTCTACGTGAGCAACACGAGTGCGGGTAATATCATGAACTCGAAACCATATGGTTTGGATGACCAAATTCAAAACGTGGGTGTTTGTATTAGGGTGCACCAAAGTAACGGTGTCGTGTTTGTGACGGGTGTGGGTCGTTCGAATGATATTCCAAATGCACCCATTTCTTCATCTCCCAACTACGTGTACGTGAATGAAACGAACAATGACATGAAAAAGATTGCACCCGAAAACTTATTGACGAAGCTCCAAACGCTTGAACAAGTCGTGAATACCGGGAATACCGTGTCTAATTCTATTGAAATTACAGGAAATCTAACTGTTTCTGAAAATGTGTCCATCGGGGGTTTAAGTTCTAGTTACATACCATTTGTTGGTACGGGTAACTATCTCGAGGATTCATCAATTCGAAAAGATAATGGAAACATTATCATTTCCGCAGATACCGAGATCACCGGAAACCTCATCGTGACAGGTAATTCATACATCGTGTCTTCAAATAATGTCGTCATAGAGGATCGAATTTTGGGTCTGGCAAATAACAACCCGAGTCATGACTTGGACACGGGCATCATCATGGAACACCCGGGACACAACGTGGCTTTGATTCACCACGGAGACGAAGATAGGTTTTCGATGGGTTACACACAAAATACGGTCACGGATGACCACGTATTACCAGACAGTAACATATTTCTGTTAGATATTTTGGGTAATGTCACCGTACAAAACAACTTAACTGTGGGGTCGGGTGGAAGTTATTTTGGAGATGGCACAACACTCACGGGTGTCGCACTCGAAACCGATCTCACAGATAATGTGACCAGAATAGGTGTTTTGGAAACGGATCTCACGGATAATGTGACCAGAATAGGTGTTTTGGAAACCGATCTCACAGATAATGTGACCAGAATAGGTGTTTTGGAAACGGATCTCACGGATAATGTGACCAGAATAGGTGTTTTGGAAACCGATCTTACGGATAATACTTCTAGAATTGATGTTTTAGAAACCGATCTCACAGATAACGCTTCTAGAATTGATGTTTTGGAAACGGATCTCACGGATAATGTGACCAGAATAGGTGTTTTGGAAACGGATCTCACAGATAACGCGACCAGAATAGGTGTTTTAGAAATCGATCTCACAGATAACGCTTCTAGAATTGATGTTTTGGAAACGGATCTCACAGATAACGCTTCTAGAATCGATGTTTTGGAAACGGATCTCACAGATAATGTGACCAGAATAGGTGTTTTGGAAACGGATCTCACAGATAACGCTTCTAGAATTGATGTTTTGGAAACCGATCTCACGGATAACGCTTCTAGAATTGATGTTTTGGAAACGGATCTCACAGATAATGTGACCAGAATAGGTGTTTTGGAAACGGATCTCACAGATAACGCTTCTAGAATTGATGTTTTGGAAACCGATCTCACGGATAACGCTTCTAGAATTGATGTTTTAGAAACCGATCTCACGGATAATGCTTCTAGAATTGATGTTTTGGAAACCGATCTCACAGATAATGCTTCTAGAATTGATGTTTTAGAAACCGATCTCACAGATAACGCTTCTAGAATTGATGTTTTGGAAACGGATCTCACAGACAATGCTTCTAGAATTGATGTTTTGGAAACCGATCTCACAGATAACGCTTCTAGAATTGATGTTTTGGAAACGGATCTCACAGATAACGCTTCTAGAATCGATGTTTTGGAAACGGATCTCACAGATAATGTGACCAGAATAGGTGTTTTGGAAACGGATCTCACAGATAACGCTTCTAGAATTGATGTTTTGGAAACCGATCTCACAGATAATGTGACTAGAATAGGTGTTTTGGAAACGGATCTCACAGATAACGCTTCTAGAATTGATGTTTTGGAAACCGATCTCACGGATAATGCTTCTAGAATTGATGTTTTGGAAACCGATCTCACAGATAATGCTTCTAGAATTGATGTTTTGGAAACCGATCTCACAGATAATGTGACTAGAATAGGTGTTTTGGAAACGGATCTCACAGATAACGCTTCTAGAATTGATGTTTTGGAAACCGATCTCACGGATAATGCTTCTAGAATTGATGTTTTGGAAACCGATCTCACAGATAATGCTTCTAGAATTGATGTTTTGGAAACGGATCTCACAGACAATGCTTCTAGAATTGATGTTTTAGAAACCGATCTCACAGATAACGCTTCTAGAATTGATGTTTTGGAAACGGATCTCACAGATAACGCTTCTAGAATTGATGTTTTGGAAACGGATCTCACTGATAATGTGACCAGAATAGGTGTTTTGGAAACGGATCTCACAGATAACGCTTCTAGAATTGATGTTTTAGAAACCGATCTCACAGATAACGCTTCTAGAATTGATGTTTTGGAAACCGATCTCACAGATAATGTGACCAGGATAGGTGTTTTAGAAACCGATCTCACAGATAACGCTTCTAGAATTGATGTTTTGGAAACAGATCTCACTGATAATGTGACCAGAATAGGTGTTTTGGAAACGGATCTCACAGATAACGCTTCTAGAATTGATGTTTTAGAAACGGATTTGAGTGATAATTCGTCTAGGATCACGAGCATAGAGAGTGGGTCGTACACATTTACGGGTATAAAAACATTTGAAAATGATGTGATTCTTGAGAGTAACCTTAGAATTAATGGAGACTTGATGGTTGCCAATACGATAAACATGATTGTTTCCGACCCTATCATGGAACTAGGTGCAAATAACCTAAATACAGGTGATTTGGGTATTGTTATGACTCGTCACGGTGTATCCGAATCAAATGTGGCCATAGTATACGACGAAAGTCAAGATATATTTAGAGTGGGTTACACATCTAATAGTGCTTACGAATCGACTATAGAAATAGACGATGCGTCCGCAATTACAATGAATGTGCACGGTAACGTAGAGGCTGCATATTTTAAAGGTGACGGTTCTCAGCTCACGGGTGTTGGTATCGATACCACCCAAACATTGACCTTGTCCAATGTGACGACGGGTTTGATAGTGGACTCTAATGTTGTTGTTTCTGGTAATGTGACAGCGGGTTCGTTCATAGGTGACGGTTCTCAGCTCACGGGTGTGGCCACAACTCTCAATAACATTACGGAAGTTGATTCAAACGTCGGTATTTCGAATACCAATCCACAACACACACTAGCTGTGGGTTCCAATCTCTGGATTGAAGATACGGGTTCAAACGTGCTCACCGTGGAAGGGAACGTGGCAGCTAATTATTTCATCGGTGATGGTTCACAACTCACGGGTGTCGCCGCAAGTCTCAATAACATTACGGAAGTTGATTCAAATGTTGGTATTTCTAATACTAATCCACAACACACACTAGCTGTAGGCTCCAATCTCTGGGTTGAAGATGCAGGTTCGAATGTGCTCACTGTTCTTGGGAATGTTGCGGCTGTGAATATGACATTAGATAGTATTACTCTTGCGACGGGGCATGCACTCGATTATGTGACAAGTGTAGGAAATACTACATCTAACACTGTTCAGTTTACAAATCCAGCCACGGGCTTTGTGACGACTTCTAATGTAGGTATAGCCAACGTAAACCCGATACACACTCTGGACGTAGGTTCAAATCTTTGGATTGATGAAACGAGTTCAAACGTTCTTTACGTAGACGGAAACGTGTGGTCTAAAAATATAACTGTCGGCTCAAATTTGTATGTAGAAGACACAAATTCTAATGTGGTGACCATTGAAGGTAACGTTTCTGCACATAACTTGTGGCTTGGGTCGGTGGAAATCACACCTTCTTACACTTTAGAAGAAGTCACGGGCGAAGGAAACACGACGACACAAGTCATTCAATTCTTAGACTCTAATGTGGGTACAGTGTCTTCAGGTGGTATAGTTATAAACAAATACGCATTCGCGTGTAAACACTACGCATACAGTAACGTGAGTGTACCCATAGATTTCGCAAACGTGGTCATGACATTCTCTTCAAACGTGTTCCATGCGAAAATCACGGCACAACTCACACACGGAAACGAAGAAGTCAGCACAATGATTCTCGACGTTCAGGGTGGTACGAGAGACGGTGCGACCTCGTCACTCAATATCGCCACTGGCCCAGGATCCGTGTTCGGTAACACGAACACTAAACCATGGAACGGAACGGTGTCTACCACACCCACACAAGTCATACTCGAACCGAGTGCGACGGGTACGACCGCGTATGGGGTCGATCTCTACGTGGAGTACAAATCTTCAT
>Ga0255743_10001071_pt1 | contig 23507 bp, 27 predicted proteins | sample 101ome_19_FD_179950 | JGI IMG/M metagenome (GOLD analysis project Ga0255743, IMG submission 179950) | Coastal salt marsh microbial communities from the Groves Creek Marsh, Skidaway Island, Georgia - 101405AT metaG (version 2) | ecosystem: Environmental > Aquatic > Marine > Intertidal zone >... | reverse complement strand
GATTGAGAGAATTTTTGCTGCACTTAAGGCTCAATTTTCTAACTTTGAATATGAGCTAAACCATTTTTCTTTCACAAGAACAGAAAATCAAATTCAAAAGATTTTAGGTAACGCTAAAAAAAAAGAAAATCCAATTATATTATATACAATTGTTAACAGTAAACTTGCCAAATATTTGGCAGATGAATCTCAAAAAAAACAAATACCATGTTTTGGCGTTCTGGGTGATTTAATCCTTAACTTTTCTAAAATTTTAAACCAAAGAGCATCCCACCAGCCTAGTGGACAGCACGTTCTTGATGAAGAGTATTATCAGAGAATCGAAGCAATTCAATTTACAATGAATCATGATGATGGCAATCAAATTGATGACATAGAAAAATCTGATATTATTTTACTTGGGGTAAGCAGAACTAGTAAAACACCAACATCCATTTATTTAGCAAATAAAGGATTCAAAACATCCAACATTCCTTTGGTAAATGAAAATTCAATACCTATAAAATTAATAAATAAAAAAATAAAATCATGCGTAGTGGGATTAACGACAGAAGCTGAACGATTATTCGATATTAGAAAGAATAGGCTAACAAGCCTAAAAGAAAACGAAAATACAGAATATATTGATCTAGATAGAATACGTGAAGAGGTTGAAAATTCAAAAAAAATTTTTAAAAAAAATCAGTGGCCAGTAATTGATGTAACTAGAAAATCTGTTGAGGAAACAGCAGCATCAATAATTAAAATTTTTGAGATAAAAAATAAGTGATAAAAATAATACTCGCGTCAAAAAGCAAAGTCAGGAAAAATATATTGACCCAAAACAATATTGACTGCGAAGTAATTGTTTCTAATATAGATGAAGAACCAGTAAAAAATAGTTTAATAAATGAGGGAGCGTCACCTGAAATTATTTCAAAAAATCTTGCGGAATTAAAAGCAAACAAAGTAAGCCAAAAAAAAACTGATTTTTTTGTTTTGGGGGCTGATAGTGTAATTGATTTAGATGGGCAATTAATTTCCAAACCAAGTTCTAGAAATGAAGCTCTAGAAATTCTTAAGAAACTTAACGGCAAATCTCATTTTTTAATTAGTTCTGTCTGTATATCTAAAAATAGCAAAATGATCTGGAACTATACCGACAGAGCAAAACTCACCATGAAAGACTTCTCAGAAAATCAACTTAAGGAATATTTATCGAAACTTACAGACGAAGCCCTTTATTCATATAATGTATATCAAATTGAAGGACACGGTAGAGCCTTGTTTGATACGATAGAAGGTGATGAAGATACAATCATGGGATTGCCTGTTAAAAAAATAAAAGAATATATTACAAATTACATATGAAAAAATTTTTAGTAGTTGGAAATCCTATTAAACACTCTCTTTCCCCAGAGTTACATAATTATTGGCTCAGAACAAATAATATAAACGGAACATATGAAAAAAAATTACTGAACGAGACAGAGTTAGAGAATATTGTATCGAAAGTTAGAAGTGAAGAATTGGCTGGAGCAAATATAACGGTTCCTTTTAAAAATAAAATTATTAAACATCTAGATGTTTTAACTGATGATGCAAAAATTACTCAATCTGTAAATACAATTTATAAAGAAAATGGAAAAATTTTAGGATGTAATACTGACACCATTGGTTTTGAGTTGTCTTTAAGTAAATTTACAGAACATTTAAAAGGCAAAAAGGTTGTAATTTTAGGTGCTGGAGGTGTTGTACCCTCTATGGTTTATGTTTTAAAAAAACTAGAGGTAGACAAGATATATATAAGTAATCGAACTATGGAAAAATCTGAAAAAATTAAGCTTATGTTTGAAGATATTGAAATAGTAAAATGGGGAGAGATACCTGTTGTCGATGCAATTATAAACGGTACTAGTCTTGGTTTAAAAACCGATGATAGAATAGATATTGATTACCAAAAGATAGGTCCAAATAAATTTTTTTATGATGTAATTTATAGTCCATCCAGAACCAATTTCTTAATGGAGGCTGAAAGCAAAGGAAATATAACCGCAAATGGCAAATTAATGTTTGTTTATCAAGCACAAAAAGCTTTTGAAATTTGGAATAAATTCAAACCCAAAATCAATGAAGAAGTATTAAATTTGTTAAAATGATTAGAGTAGCTATTTTAGGAGATATTGGATCCGGCAAAACATTTGTATCAAAACAATTTGGTTTTCCAGTATTCAATGCCGATGAAGAAGTAAGCGAAATTTATAAAAATGATAATTCGTGTTTTCTAAGAATAAAAAAAGCTTTACCAAAGTTTATTTTATCAGACTCTTTAAATAAAAATGAACTTACAAAAGCAATTTTAGATGATTTTAAAAACTTAAAAAAAATATCTAGCATAGTTCATCCATTAGTAAGAAGAAGACTAAGAAAATTTTTAATAAAAAATAAGAAAAAAAAATTAGTAATTCTTGATATACCGTTGTTTATTGAAAATAAGCTCAATAAAAAAAATGATATACTAATTTTTATTAAAGCTAAAAAAAATGAAATTCAGAAAAAATTAAGAAAGAGAAAAAACTATAATAAAAAGGTATTTAAAAATTTAAGAAGTATTCAATTACCTTTGGCTAAAAAAAAGAAGATCTCAGATTTTATATTAGTTAATAATTTTAAGCCAAAAAACATCAAAAAAAACATTAAAATAATTAAAAAAAAAATTTTAGATAAATGAAAGAAATAGTTTTAGATACAGAAACAACAGGCTTATCAGTTAAAGATGGTCATAGAATTGTTGAAATAGGTTGTATTGAGCTTGATAATTTAATCCCTACAAAAAATGTTTTTCATTGTTATTTAAATCCTGAGAGAAAAGTCTCAGAAAAAGCATTTGAAGTCCATGGTTACTCTGACGAATTTTTATCTGATAAAAAAAAGTTTTTTGAGATAGCAGACGAATTTCTAGATTTTATAAAAGATAAAAAAATAATAATTCATAACGCTGAATTTGATATTTCTCATTTAAATAATGAATTGTCTTTAATTGGAAAGCCAAAAATAAATAAAATAGATACTGTTGACACATTAGATATTGCTAGAAATAAATTTCCTGGATCAGGAATTAGTCTTGATGCTTTGTGCAAACGCTTTAGAATTGACAATTCAAAAAGAGAAAAACATACTGCATTGATAGATTGTGAACTTCTTGCTAAAGTTTATATAAATTTGTTAGATCAAAAAGAGCCAAAGCTAAATTTTTCAAATAGCAGTGAAAACTTTTCTTCCGCAGCCAAGCGAAAAATAGCTGATTATTCAAAAAAAGTAATTTACCCAAGTGCAGATGAATTAAAAAAACACAGTGAATTTTTAAAAAAAAATTTAAAAAAAAATTTTTTTTAATTTTATCTTTCTTTATAGAGTTTCATAAAATCCACTTTTCCAGAAATTTTTATTTGAGGAAATCCAGATAGCTTTAAAATGTGGATAAATGTTTCTTGTATTTTTGGATATATTTCAATTTGTAAATCACAAAGTATAAATTTTTTCAGTTCCTCTTTTTTAGGATTTTCCTCTTCTATTTGAATAACCGTAGAATGAACCATCTCAAAATATGTTTTTTTTTTACTGTTTTCTTTATCTTTGTAAATAAGTTTAGTAAAAACCTCTATCATTTTGTTTTTTAAAGGTTTTGAAGTTATATCAAGATTTAATGCATACTTAGATATCCTTTCTCTTGCCACTATTAATGATTCTGGGTCTGGTGTTTCAACAGATAAATCTTTTATATAACTAAAAATTTTTTTATGTTTAATTGACATTATTTATCATCCATATCTTTATACTCACCTTCAATAAAGTCTTTTCCTTTATTTTCATCTTTTTTAGACTTAAAATTTTTTGAGAAAGATTGAATAATTAATTTCCTAGTTAATGGAAAAACCAAAAGAATTCCCAAAAGATCAGTAGCAAATCCTGGTAATATTAAGAGCAAAGCGGCAAAAGTTAAAGTTGCCCCAGAAATTATTTCGTAAATTGGAACCTCATTTCTCATCAATTGAGACATTCCAGACTTAAGTGTATTAAAGCCTTCATATCTGGCATATGCGACACCTACTATCGCTGTTATTAATATTAGTGCAATCGTATTTAATGCTCCTATTTGAGATCCAATTTTTATGAATAAATAGATTTCAATAAGCGGGATTGATAAAATGAGAATAAGCACTGTGTTCATTTGTCTATAATGTAAATTGCTGGTTGAAATTAGGCAACATAGTAAATATTATTATTTTATGAATTATAGTTTTGAATACATTGATATCATCTTGCTTGCAATGATTGCTGGCTTCATCTTTCTTCGACTAAGAGGAATTTTGGGTAAAAAAACTGGATATGAAGAGGATATTAATCAAAGCTTTGCCCATGATGAACCGGTAGTTAAGCCTGTTGTTAAATTAAATTCAGAAACATTTGACGAAAACGCAAAAAAAGAGTTCTTAAAAGGAGCTAAAATTGCTTATGAAACAATTGTTACAAGCTTTTCAGAGGGCAAACTAAAAGATATAAAATCTTTGCTTGCTAAAGATGTGTACGACCAGTTTGATCAAGCGGTGAAAGATAGAAAAACAAAAAATCTATCATCAAATACAAAATTTGTAGGAATTAATTCTGCTGAAATTAAAAATCATGAGCAGAACAAAAATATGCTTGAGGTTACAGTAGAATTTGTGAGTGAAATTATTTCTCACACAAAGGATAAAGAAAATAAAACTGTTTCAGGAGATCCTGAGAAAATTAAAAAAGTTCACGACATATGGAAATTTTCTAAAGATAGTAGATCTATAAATCCTAACTGGGTGTTGATTGACACACAAGCTTAGTTGACAAATAAACTTTCAGATAAAGATAAAAAAGACTGGCAAAAATTCATAGAAAGTTCTGAAAAGCTATACAATAAAGAAAAAGAATTACCCACAAGAGCTGAAAGATTAGAAAAAACTATAGATCTTCATGGATTTACTTTAGAGGAAGCAAATTCTAAGATTTTAGAGTTCATTGAAGAATGTTTCGAAAAAAATATATCAAAAATTAATATTATTACAGGAAAGGGATTGAGATCCAAAAATTTAGATGATCCATATCAATCAAAAGATTTAAGCATATTAAAACATTCTGTTCCAAATTTTATAAAAAATAACAAACAATTAATGTCAAAAATTATCAAAATAGATTTTGGTGCGGTTCAAAGTCCTTCCAAAGGAAACTTTGATATTTATCTTAAAAAGAAATCTTAATTTGAAAGTAAAAAAAACAAAAAATAGAATTAAAGCCAGAATAAGAAAAAGTAAAATTGATATTAAAAAAAATATTGATAATTTTTTTGAATGGGTCAAAGGTGCAAAACTTGTGGAGCTTACTGAATGTAATCCCAATGAAGATCCAGTTAGACCTGAATTAGATAATAAATTTAGAACTGGTTACGGCAGAAAGATATATGGTGTTCAGTATCAAGGAGAAATTCATGCTGTTATGTGTTTTGCTTACACAAATATAATTCCAAGAAGTGTTGATGAACTAGAGAAATTAAGCACTGATGCTTTTTTGCAAAGTGCAATGAGAGATCAAAAAGGTGGTCAAATAGCTGTTGCTTATACTGTTTGGTCTAAAAAAAAAGGTGGAGGAAAATTAATAGTTAAAGAAGTATTTAAAAAAATTAAAAAATCAAATCATTTGAATAGATTAGTAACACTTTCACCACTAACTGAGATGGCAACTTCTTTTCATGAGAGAAATGGTGCTAAATTAGTTCAAGTAAATAAGGAAACACAAAATTTTGAATATAAAATTATAAAATAAATTTCGATAAATCAGTATCTTTCACCAACTCACCAATATTTTTCTTAATATATTCTGAGTCTACTGTAATTTTCTCACCCGCTCTGTCTGTTGCAGTAAAACTTATTTCGTCTAATACTCTTTCAATAATTGTATGAAGTCTTCTTGCACCTATATTTTCAACTGTTGTATTAACTTCACTTGCAATATTAGCTATTGTATCTATGCCATCGTCTGTAAATTCTAAATCTACATTTTCTGTTTTAAGCAAAGCCTTGTACTGTTTAATCAAACTATTGTCTGGCTCTTTCAAAATTCTTTTAAAATCTTCACTGTTTAGTGCGTCTAATTCAACTCTTATAGGAAGCCTTCCTTGTAATTCAGGAAGTAGATCTGAAGGTTTTGCAAGTTGGAATGCTCCCGATGCAATAAATAAAATATGATCAGTTTTAATTGCACCGTATTTTGTACTTACTGTTGTTCCTTCAATTAAAGGCAATAAATCCCTTTGAACACCTTCTCTTGAGACATCACCCCCAACACGGTCTGTTCTTGCAGAAATTTTATCTATCTCATCAAGAAAAACGATACCATTATTTTCTGTAGAATTTTTTGCAGCTTTAATAATTTTATCTTGTTCAATTAATTTGTCAGATTCCTCATTTATTAAAATTTCATGAGATTCTTTTACTGACATTTTTTTCTTTTTTGGTTTTTGACCTATAGACTTTCCTAAAACATCAGAAATATTTATCATCCCAACATTTGCGCCAGGCATACCTGGTATCTCAAAAGAAGGCATTTGATTACTTTCTGAAACCACTATTTCAATTTCATTATCATCTAGATCGCCATCTCTTAATCTTTTTCTAAAACTTTCTCTTGTTGCAACACTTGCTTTATCACCAACCAAGGCATCTAAAACTCTTTCCTCAGCAAACTTTTGAGCTTGAGCGTGAACTTCTTTTCTTTTTTTCACTTTTTCCATTGAGATAGCAATTTCTAAAAGGTCTCTAACGATTTGTTCTACATCTCTTCCTACATAACCAACTTCAGTAAATCTTGTTGCTTCAACTTTTACAAATGGAGCCTCAGCAAGTTTTGATAATCTTCTAGAGATTTCAGTTTTTCCAACTCCAGTTGGACCAATCATTAAAATATTTTTGGGAAGAACCTCATCCCTCATGTCTCCAGACAAAGCTTGTCTTCTCCATCTATTTCTTAAAGCTATCGCTACAGCTCTTTTAGCTTTGTTTTGACCTACAACAAATCTATCTAATTCTGATACAATTTCTCTTGGTGAAAGTGAGTTTTCTATGGTTGAACTTTCTTTTGAAACCTTTTCTTTTGGAAAATTAGTTACGTTTGATTTTTCCATTATTAAATTTTCTCCATACTTAAATTATCATTTGTAAATACACAAATCTCAGATGCAACTTTTATTGCCTTTTTAGCTATATCTTCTGCTGAAGTATCTGTATCCATCAAAACTTTTGCTGCTGCTAGCGCGTAATTTCCTCCAGAGCCAATTCCAATTACGTCTCCTTCAGGCTCTAACACATCCCCAGTTCCTGAGATAATAAAACTTTTTTCTTTATCGGCTATTGCCATCAATGCCTCTAATCTTCTCAGATATTTATCTGTGCGCCAATCTTTAGCTAGTTCTACTGCTGCTCTTGTTAAATTTCCCGCGTGTTTTTCTAATTTAGACTCTAATCTTTCAAATAAAGTTAATGCATCTGCTGTTGATCCTGCAAATCCAGCAATCACATTTCTTTTCTCAATTTTTCTTACTTTGTTAGCAGTTTTTTTTATGACAGTATTTCCCATACTAACCTGACCATCACTTGCAACCACCACATCGTTGTTTTTTCTTACTAATACTATTGTTGTCATGATCTATAAATGGATATTAAATCTAATACTTCAAGCCCAGGTTTAGTATTATTGCCATATTTGAATTATATATATATACCTCTTAAAAGTTATGAAGCGTAAAGCAAAAATCAGCAGGAAGACAAAAGAAACTAATATTAATGTAGAAGTAAACATTGATGGCAAGGGTAAATATAAAGTTGATACAGGCATTGGATTTCTAGATCACATGCTTGAGCAACTATCTAAACATTCTTCAATAGATATGAACATCAAAGCAAAAGGTGACACTCATATCGATCTTCACCACACCACAGAAGATACAGGTATTGCCATAGGTGAATGTTTGAAAAAAGCTTCTAAAAAATTTGTTGGTATAAAAAGATATGCTCATGCAATGATACCAATGGATGAAACACTCACAAGGGTTGCCATTGATGTATCAAATAGACCTTATTTAATATGGAAAGTTAAGGTTAAAGTAGAAAAACTTGGTGAGATGGACACAGAATTGTTTAAGGAGTGGTTTCAAGCATTTTCACAAGCAGCTGGAATAACATTACATGTTGAAAATATTTATGGCGATAACAGCCACCATATAATTGAATCTTGTTTTAAAGGATTAGCAAGATCTCTTAGAACTGCATTAGAAATGGACCCAAGGAATAAAACGACAATTCCTTCTACAAAAGGTTCTTTATAAGTTTAATGAATGTCACTATTGTTGACTATAACTCGGGCAATATAAGCTCAGTAATAAATTCTTTTACTGAAGTTGCAAAAGGTAAAGTTAATTTGGAAGTCACATCAGATATAAATAAAATTAAATCAAGTGATAAAGTCGTATTGCCGGGACAAGGCTCATTTAAGAGCTGTATTGACGCTTTAAACAGCATAAATGGGTTAACTGATAGTCTTAGTGAATTTGTGAGAATTAAAAAGAAACCACTCCTTGGGATTTGTGTGGGTTTACAGATGTTTGCAGATGTTGGCTATGAGGAATCAGAAACAAAAGGACTTGGATGGATTTCTGGAAAAGTATCAAAAATAGATAATCAAAATGGAAAATTTAAACTTCCTCACATTGGGTGGAACCAAATAAAAATTATCAAAGATAGTAAAATTTATAAAAATATAGAAAACAATTCCCACATGTATTTTGTCCACAGTTACGAATTTATTCCCAAAGATAAAGATGTAATTTCCGCAACAACTGATTATTCATCGGAGATTGCTTGCTCTATAGAAAAAGAAAATATTTTTGGAACTCAATTTCACCCTGAAAAAAGTGATAAAATTGGACTTAAAATAATTGATAATTTTATAAGTTTATAAATGAAAATATTTCCTGCTATAGATATTAAAGATAAAAAGTGTGTTAGGTTAGTCAAAGGAGATTTTGATAATAAAACTGAATATGAAATGTCTCCAATTGAACAGGCTGGAAAATACAAGTATCACGGTTTTAAAAATTTACACATAGTAGATTTGGATGGAGCCTTGACTGGAGAAACGGTTAATTTAGACATTATTCAAGAAATAGTTGTTAAATTTGACCTTAAAATTGAAATAGGAGGAGGAATAAGAAATTTTGAAAGCATCAAGAAATACATAGATGTTGGTGTTGAGAAAGTAATTTTAGGAAGCGCTGCCATAAAAGATAAAAATTTTTTAAAAGAGTCTTGTGAAAAATTTCCAAAAAATATTGCTCTAGGCTTAGATGCTAAAAATGGATATCTATCAGTTTCTGGTTGGAAAGAAAATTCCAACAAATTAACCTTAGATTATTTGAGTGAAGTTAATAATTATGGAGCAAGTAGATTAATATATACAGATATTAACAAGGATGGCATGAAGCAAAGCCCTAATTTTGATGAGACATCAAAAATTGCTGAAATCTCAAATTGCCCAGTAATAATATCTGGAGGGGTTTCATCTATAGATGATATTAAAAAAGCTAAAGAATTAAATAACAAAAATATTGAAGGGATAATAGTTGGTAAAGCAATATATGATGGTGATATTAAACTTGAGGATCTCGCAAAGGAAGTAAACTAAATGAAATCTATAGATTATCTAGGTCTTTACATGCTAGTTATTATATTTTGTTCTGTGAGTGTAAACTTTCTGTATAGGATGTACTTTTAGTAATGCTAAAGAATAGAATAATACCTTGTTTGGATGTAAAAAATGGAAGAGTAGTAAAGGGTATTAACTTTGTTGATCTTCAAGATGCTGGTGATCCAGTTGAACAAGCAAAAATTTATAGTGATGGTGGCGCTGATGAGATTTGTTTTTTAGACATAACCGCATCAAATGAAAATAGAGATACAATTTATGAAGTTGTAAAGGAAACATCCAAGAAATGCTTTGTTCCTTTAACAGTTGGCGGTGGCGTAAGAAGTGTTGAAGATATTAGTAAACTTTTAAACTGTGGAGCTGATAAAGTTTCAATTAATACTGCGGCAGTTCAAAATGAAAAAGTTATTATAGAAAGTTCAAAAAAATTTGGTTCACAATGCATTGTTGTTGCAATTGATGCAAAACAAAATGGAAAACAGTGGGAAATTTTTACCCACGGAGGTAGAAATGCGACTGGAATTAATGCTGTAGAGTTTGCATTAAAAATGGAAAAATGTGGTGCTGGAGAATTACTTATTACATCTATGGATAAAGATGGAACTCAATCAGGCTATGATATCGAGTTAATGGAAAAAATTTCATCAAATGTAAACATTCCAGTAATTGCTTCAGGTGGTGTTGGAACTTTAGACCACCTAGTGGATGGTATTAAATCTGGCGCAAGTGCTGTTTTGGCAGCATCCATATTTCATTATGGAACTTATTCTGTTAAAGAAGCAAAGGAATATTTGGCTTCAAAAGATATACCTGTTAGGATTTAAAATGTTAAAAATTTTAGAAGATCTAATATTGCTTGCTAGAGAAAGAAAAAAAAATCCTATTGAGGGGTCATATACAAACAAACTTTTAGAAAATAAAAATTTAGCAAAAGACAAAGTTTTAGAAGAAATTGATGAACTGATTGAGTCTGTTGAGGAAAACTCAAATAAAATACATGAAGCGGCAGATGTCCTTTACCATTTAATTATGTACCTAGAGTCAAATGGTATAAAAATTGAAGAAATAATGGAAGAATTGTCTGCTAGAAAAAAATAATGACTTACGATGATCAAAATATTTTTGCAAAAATTTTAAGAGGAGAAATTCCTTGTAAGAAAATTTATGAAGATAAGTTTGTCCTTTCATTTCATGATATAAATCCTCAAAAAAAAATTCATGCTCTCGTGATACCTAAAGGAAAATATGTAGATTTAGATGATTTTAATAAAAATGCTTCTAATGATGAGATAGCAGGACTTATAAAAGGAATTACAATTGTTTCAAAAAAGCTTGGAATTTCCTCAGAAGTTGGCAAAGGATACAGAGCCCTAGCTAATATTAGCGAAGATGGAGGTCAAGAAGTTCCCCATTTACACTTTCATATATTCGGAGGAGAAAAAGTTGGTAAAATGGTTTCGTGATAACAAAAGTTCACAGAAATTATCTAGTTATAAATTCTCTTGAAGAATTAAATTTCTCAAAAAGTCCAAACAATAATTGTCAATTAGTTGAAATAAATCCACCAGATTTTCAAATAAATAAATTCTTTTATAAACAAATTGGTAAAGATCATAGATGGATTGACCGTTTAATTTGGGATGATCGGAAATGGATATCCTATGTTGACAAGTCAAATGTTAATACATTTGTTCTAAAGGAGAATGAGAAATTAGTTGGCTATTTTGAGCAAATAATAAATTATGAAAAAAAAGATTGCGAAATAGCGTATTTTGGAATTTTGAAAGAGTTCTATGGAAAAAAATATGGTGCTTACTTTTTATCATTAGCAATCAAAAAATGTTTTGAACAAAATTTAGAAAAGGTATGGCTTCATACTTGTTCACTTGATCATGAGAATGCTCTTAAAAATTATTTAGCAAGAGGTATGAAAATATTTAAATCTGAAACAATAAATTTAGATATTAGTTAGTATAATTTGTGATAACAAATATTTCTTCATCAACAAAAACATTTGTTTCAACAGTAGATAATTTTGTTTCAACTTTATTTTGATAAATATCTATAGTTGTCCAACCAACTAAATTTAAAGTTTTCTCATCAAAATAAATTACTATATCTAAATTTTCATAATCTAATTTAAATTTATATAATTCATTGATTTTGGTTTCATTATTTAGATCATTAATTTTTGAAATAATAAATTCTTTATCTAAAATTAAATTTAATGGCGTTTTGTCCAATGAGTATCTGTAATATTGATTATTTCTATTTGAATTAATTAGTAATGATTTTCCATTAGATACTAAAACTTTCTTATAAAAATCATCATACTCACAAAAAATTTTTTTTGGGTAATAAATTATACACTCTCCAGTCTCAACTTCTTCAGAAATTTTTTGTTCAAATCTAAATTTTAAACTATCTGTTGAAATTAAATTTGAAACAATTTGGGATTTGATCGAGCTGTGTACTGAGGATGTTGATAAAATAAAAAAAAATAAAATTAATTTTTTCATTTTAAAACTTCTCTTTTTCCTACATGGTTTGCTTTGCTTACCTCACCATTTAATTCCATCTGGTCTATAATTCTTGCTGCTCTGTTGTATCCAATCTGTAATTTTCTTTGAAGAAAAGAAGTAGATGCTTTTCTCTCACTTTTAACAATTTCTAGAGCTGTTTGATAAAGTTCATCCTGGTTTTCATCCTCAGTACTTGAAGATTTAGTTTCTTTTTCATCTGCAAAGTGTAAAATTTCATCCACATAATTTGGCTCTGCTTGATTTCTTAAGAAATTGTTAATTTTTTCTATTTCGCTTTCAGACACAAAGGGAGCATGAATTCTAACAATTCTATTGGCTGAGGACATATATAACATGTCACCTTTTCCAAGTAATTGTTCTGCTCCTTGCTCTCCTAATATTGTTCTACTATCTATTTTAGAGGTAACTTGAAAAGATATTCTTGTTGGAAAATTTGCTTTAATTGTTCCTGTAATTACATCTACACTAGGTCTCTGCGTGGCCATGATTATATGAATACCTGCTGCTCGAGCCATTTGAGATAATTTTTGAATATAGTTTTCTATTTCTTTTCCAGCTACTAACATTAGGTCTGACATTTCATCAACAATTACAACTATGTAAGGCATAGAAATTTTATGTTTTTCGTTATAACCATCTATGTTCCTAACCCCAACTCTCGTCATAAGTCTGTACCTACTTTCCATTTCTTTAACCACCCATCCTAAAACAGAAGCTGCTTTTTTTGCTTCTGTTATTACCGGACATAATAAATGTGGGATTCCTTCATAAGTAGAAAGTTCAAGCATTTTAGGATCAATTAGAATAAATTTACACTTCTCAGGTGGATGTCTGTATAGAAGAGAGAGAATAATTGTATTTATACATACAGATTTTCCAGAACCAGTTGTACCAGCTATTAATAAATGAGGCATCGAACTTAAATCACCGGTTATTGGTACTCCAGAAATACTTTTACCTAATGCTATTGGTAATTTTATATTTTTTTTTGAAAAATCACTGCTTGATATAATTTCACTTAAATAAACATTCTCTCGTGAAGATTTAGGAAGTTCGATACCTATTGAACTACTCCCGGGTATTGTTGCAATTCTTGCAGATTCTGAGCTTGTATTTCTGGCTATATCTTCAGATAAATTAATAATTTTAGATACTTTCACGCCTGGAGCAGGCTCAAATTCGTTTAAAGTTACAACAGGTCCGTTACTTATTTTATTTATTTTACCCTCAACACCAAAATCTAACAAAATTTTTTCAAGCGTCTCTCCATTTATTTTTATTTCTGAAGAACTTTCTCTTTCTTTTTTATTGGGTTTTTTCAAAAAATCTAAAGTAGGTAGTTTGAATTTTATTTGTTTTGTTTCATTAGAAGATTTTTTTTCAAATACAAAATTTTCTTGAACTCTAGTTTCTTTTATTTCAGGTTCTAACGGCTCCTCAAAATTAGTTTGAATATAATTATTTTTTTCAACACTCCTCCTCTTAAATAGCAGAGGAATTTTTTTGATTACATTTATAATGTAAGAAACTTTAAAATTAATACTTTTTAAAAAAAACAAAGATATTAATAAAATCAAAATATAAAAAGAGATTTGAGCTGAACTTTGCACAGCAGATAAAATAAAAGTTTTATCAAATAAATTTCCTATAAATCCATTATTACCATTTATAAATAACCAGTATGAATCAATATAGAAAGCTGAAAAAAATAAACATCCAAATATAATATATAGAATAGAAAAAAAAGTATTTTCGATTAAAATTAAGAATTTTTTAGTTAGAATAATATTAATACCAGTAAATAGAAAAGTGATCGGTATTAAAACAGAAATCAAACCAAAGCTCTGATATAACAAATCTGATATGAAACTTCCTTTTGATCCCATTATATTTTTGATTTCAGTATTATCTGTAATAATAAAATTTGGATCTTCGGGTGAATAGGAGATTAATGAAATCATTAGAAAAATTGACAAAGCAACAATTGAAATACCAACGAATTCAGCCAACCTATTAATGCAAAAAGTGCCTATTTTATTAATAAATTCTTTCATATGTATCGCAAATCAGATTTGTCACTTTGTATCATTATATTATTGTTGTTAAAATTAAATAATAAATGAAAGCATGTTTAATAGGTCATAACCTCACCAATTTTGTACTAGCAATAATTTTTAATAAGAAAGCTATTAAAGTAGATATTCTCTCAGATAAAAATAAAAAAACTTCTTTCTCTAATAGGACTATTGGAATTTCAAGAAATAATATTAATTTTTTAAATTCCATTATTAGTAAAAAAAACAAATATTTTTGGCCCATAAATAGTATTAAAATTTTTAATTTTAAAAATGAAAATTCAAAAAGTATAGAATTTAAAGAAAATAAAAAAGAAAATTTTTTTCTAATTAAACATAACGATTTACAAAATTTATTTTTAAATAAATGTAAAAAACTAAAAAATATATCATTTAAAAATTATAATAAAAATGAACTTTTGAAATTAGAAAAAAAAAACCATTATAACTTTATAATTAATTCTGAAACAGATAATATTCTCTCAAAAAATTTTTTTTATAAAAAAATCCAGAAAGATTTGAACACCACTGCTTATACAGGAATTCTTGAACATAAAAAAAAGGAGAATAATACAGCTATACAGATATTTACAAAATATGGTCCTCTAGCTTTTTTACCTCTTTCAAGAGAAAAAACATCAATTGTTTTTTCTGTAGAAAACAAATTTAAAATTAAAGACATGGAAGTAAAAAAAGAGATCTTAAAATTTAATAAAAATTATAATGTAATTAAATTAAATGAATTAGAAAAATTTAATTTAAAATTTTCTTTTCCAAGAAAATATATTCATAAAAATTTTTTAATTTTTGGCGATAATTTGCATAAAGTTCATCCATTAGCTGGACAAGGTTTTAATATGACTTTGAGAGATATAAAGCAACTATCTCAAATTATTGATACCCAGATATCATTCGGTCTTGAAATTGACAAATCAGTATTATTAGAATTTGAAAAAAGAACCCAACATAAAAATTATATATTTGGTGCTGGTATTAATTTTATTAATGATTTTTTTAAAATCGATAATAAATTTCAAGGTAAAATATCTGAAAATGTATTTAACCTTTTAAATAATAATAATTTTTTTAAAAAAACTTCTATTTCCTTGGCTGATAAAGGTTTTGTTTAATTATTGTATAGTTTTACTTGTAAAATTATCATTAGTGTAAGTGTTCAAAATATCTTCTAAGGCTTTTTTTCTTTCTATTAAATTCTTTGTCTCAAGTAAAATTTGTTTTTCTTCCAACGTAAATGGAGACGCCATTGACAATGTATTTATAGTTTGATCTAGACTTTGTTTTTCAACATCTTTCCAGTTAATTATATAACCTTGTTTTTTAAATAAGTTTTTTAAATCACTAAAAATTAACTTTAGGTCTGAAAAATTAATTTCTTCTTTAACTTGCTCTAAATCATTAGAATACTTTCCAAAATCAATTTTGCATTCTCTGTAAAGTTTATCAGTTTCGAGTTCGCTTGTTATTTCATACCTACAAACACCATTTACAACAATTAAATACCGGCCATCTTCGGTTTCATTAAAACTTGTTATTTTTCCCACACAACCAGTGCTATACAAATTTGGTTTTTTTAAACTTCCAGTTTTTTTTGGTTGTATCATTCCTATTAATCTATTTCCCTTCATGCAATCGTCAATCATTTGAATATATCTTGGTTCAAAAATGTTTAATGGGACTGTTGTTTTGGGAAAAATTATAAAATTTGATAAAGGAAATACCGGTATTTTTTCAGGTAATTCTAATTTTTTATTCATATCTATAAATTGTATTCTTACTAAATTATATAGTAATACCAATAAAATAATATGGACTTAGAAGTAGGCAAGAAATTTGTAAAAGAAAAAAATTATATTAAAGCTGAGAAGATATTTTTAAATTTATTAAAAAATAATAATAATGCTTTATTGTCAAACTTTTTCCTTGGCGGGATTTATTTTGAGCTCGATGAATACGAAAAAAGTAAGTTACATTACAATAAAGCCTTAAAATTAAATAAAAATTCAAAAGAGATTTTAATTAATTTAGCTTTTCTAGAACAATCATATGGAAATTTAACTACAGCTAAAAAAATTTATGAAGAAATTATAGAATTAGATTCAAATTATATCGAAGCATACTATAGATTATATTTATTAAATTCTAAAAATTTAAAAATAGAGCAAGAAGCTAAATTTAGAAGAATTATGGAAGACAAAAATATTTCTTTACATAATAAATCTTTAGCTAATTTTTTAATATCAAAAATAAATAAAAAAAAGGGCAATTATAAAATTGAATTAGATTATTTAAATAAAAGTCATATAGATATTTTTAATTCTAAAAGAGAATACAATTTACAATCAAATTTTTATTATGAAAAAATAATTTCTAAAAAATTTAATAAAATTAAATTTGAAAAAGAAGAATATATAAATAAAAATTTGAAAAATTATTCACCTATATTTATTATTGGACTACCAAGATCAGGATCAACTTTAGTTGAAACTTTATTATCATCTAGTGATAGAGTAGTTTCTATTGGAGAGAATTCAATAATTAATATGGCAGTGTTAAATCAAATTCCAAAAAAGTTTTTTTTAAAAAACTCAACTTTAGAAATGTTTAATTTATCTTTAAATTGTGAAAAAATTAGTACTTATGTATTTGAAAAATTTTCACAAATAAAGAAAATTCAATCAATAAATAAAATCAATATTGTTGATAAAACATTAGTAAATTTTTTTAATATTGAAATCATATTAAGTTTATTTCCTAACGCAAAATTTATCCATTGTTCTAGAAATCATAAGGACACAATTATTGGAATATATCAGTCTTTGCTGCCCACATTATCTTGGACACATAATTTAGAAAATATCATTAGATATGTAGATTATTATATTAAAGCTATGAACTACTTTAAATCAAAATATTCAGATAAAATTTTTAACGTTAAATTAGAGAATGTTGCAAAGAACAAATCTCAAATATGGAGAGAATTATTTAATTTTTGCGAACTTGAATGGAAAGAGAATTTTTTGAATTTTAAAGATAAGAAAAATTTAATAATCAGAACATCAAGCAATGTTCAATTAAGAGACAATATCAACGAGTATGATTATAATAAATATTCAAATTATTATTTTATACTAGAAAATTTTAAAAAAGATTTTCAATGGCTGTAAAGTAAAAAATGATTATGGAAAAAAAAAATCTATTATTTCAAAAAAAAAAATTGATAAATTTATTCAATCAAAAAAAGTTTTCTAAAATTTGCAAAATATCGTCAAAAACATTAAATCTTTTCATAGATCAAAAAGAAATTGTAAAAATCATAGTTATTTCTTATTTGAATCAGAAAAATTATTTTAAAGCCGAGCAATTTTTAAAAAAAGCACTATTTAATGAAACGTCATCAGAATTATTCTATTTTTTAGGCAACGTTTTAAAAATTCAAGAAAAAAATACCGAGGCAATTGAAGCATATTTTAATTCTATTGAACTAAATTCAAATTTCTCTGAGGCTTATAATAATCTTGCAAATGTTCAAAAAAAAATTGGAAAAACTGAAGATGCATTAGCAAATTATCAAAATGCAATTAAAAATAAAAAAGATAATTTTGAGGCTTTTCACAACTTGGCAAATTTACAAAGAAGTCTAAAAAATTACGATGAAGCAATAAAAAACTATAAAATTTTAACAAAATTAAAACCAGATTTTGTAGAGGTTTATAATAATATTGGTGCAATTTATTCTATCACTGGAAATTTTAAAGAGGCAAAAAAATATTATATTAAATGTATAGAATTAAATGAATTTTTTTCGGAAGCGTATAAAAATTATGTCCAATTATCAAAAATAAAAAAAAATGATATTGTTTTTAAAAAACTTTTAAGTGTTATTAAAGAAGATCATATTAGTGATGATAGTAAAGAAGTTTTTTATTACTCTTTAAGTAAAATTTACTTTGATCTTGAAAATACTGACTTAGCATTTGAGTTTTTAGATCGCGCTAACAATATAAAATTAAATAAAATTAAATATTCAATTAAAATAGAACAAAAAGAATTTGCAAGTATAAAGGAATTCTTTTCTCAAAAAGAACTGTTAAACATACATGATTTTGAAACAAAAAATTTAAAGCCAATTTTCATTGTTGGTATGCCTAGATCAGGCACAACTTTAATTGAACAAATAATTTCAAATCATTCCGAAGTTTTTGGGTGTGGTGAATTAGATTTTTTACCTATTTCAGTGCTTAATTCAAATTGGTCAACTTCAGAAGATTTTGAAAAAGTAATAAGACAAATAAGAGATGAGTATTTAAAAAAAATACTTAAATTATCTGACAAGACATATTTTACGGATAAATTACCAGGTAATTTTAAGAGAATTGGTTTTATTCTAAATTCTTTTCCAGAGGCAAAAATTATTCATTTAAGAAGAAATCCAATGGCAATTTGTTGGTCAAATTATAAATCAAACTTTAATAATATTGGAATGGGTTTTACTCTAAGTAAACAATACGTTGCAGAATATTATACTTTGTATGAGGATCTAATGACTTTTTGGAAGTCAAAATATCCAGATAAAATTATTGATTTAAATTATGAAAAATTAGTAGAAAATTTTAAAGAAGAGGTGAAAAATTTGTTCTCTAAATTAGAGCTTAAATGGGAAAAACAACTTTATGACTTTCATAAAAATGAAAGGCCAGTTGAAACCGCATCTTTTAAACAAGTTAGAAATAAAATTTTTAAGCAAAGTTCTGAAAAGTGGAAAATATATAAAAAATATTTAAAGCCAATGACTGAAATTTTAGATAGTAAAAATATAGCTTATTAAAAAATTTTATTTTTAAATATTTTGGAATTAATAGTTTTTTTTAAAAAAAAACTATGCCAAAAAAAATAATAAATAAATAAAAATTCTTGTAATTCTGAAAGTCTAAAAAAATTAAAGCTTAGAATGATGGGTATGATCTTCTTTATATTATAAATTTCGAAACCCTGATTATTAATAATATGAATATTTGAGTAATCAATAAAACCAATCTTTGTTAAGATTAAATCAGGTATAGTGAATATTATAATAATAATACTGATAAATAACAACTTATCTGAGGGACATATGATTTTTTGAAAATCAATCGTGATAGATTTTTTAAATTTCATTACTATTAAAATTGAAAAAGCACACCATATCAAAACTAGTGCTCTTGGAATTTCATTAAATAAATTTGAGGTATTATGAAGATTAAATTCCTCTTGATGATTATAAAAAATGCTATTTTTATTTAAAAAAAAATTAGGTGTTTTAAAATTTATTAGCTGTTGCCCCCAGCTTATCTCTTCAAGAAGAAAGTAACTTAGAGCAAGTATTTTTAAAATTATGAAAATTTTATAATAATGAAGTTTATTAGAAGAGTTTTTTTTAATAAAAAAATAAATATTAATTAAATATATTATTGTAATAAATAAAAGAGCTTCTTGAATTATCTCTATAATGCCATTTTCTTGCCAAATAATCGGGTTCCATCCTTCACTAGGATTTCCATATTTGAAAATTTTAATATCAGTATAAATTTTGCTTAACCTCCATCCAAATCCCCAAATAAGCGCCTCAACAATTAAAATTCCCAATATAGTTATTAAAATTATATTAACTTTTTTATATAGTTTTGAATTAAATTTGTTTTTCAACATTGTTAAAAAAATTAGCTTTAGAATATTTAATTTATTTGACAGTACAATAATTAAAAAATTTTAAATATGTTAGGTAAAACATTTAAAATAAAATTTTAAATTTCTTATTGCTTGCATTTATAAAAACCGCTCACTATAATGTTTTTTAACAAGCGGGCATAGCTCAGTGGTAGAGCGTCTCGTTGCCAACGAGAAGGTCGTGGGTTCAAGTCCCATTGCCCGCTCCAAAATTATGAGTGATTTAGCAAATAAAAAATGTGTTCCATGCGAAGGAAATATTCATCCATTTGATATTAATGAAATTCACAATTATTTAAAAAAAGTTGATGGATGGACAGTTAATCAAGACAAAATTGATGGATTTCATTTAATAAAAGATTTTAAGTTTAAAAATTTCATTGAAAGTCAAAACTTTGTTAACAAAGTAGGTGAAATTGCTGAACTAGAAGGGCATCATCCAGATATATGGTTTGGTTGGGGTTATGCAAAAATAAAAATATTTACACATGCAATAAAAGGATTAGCAGAAAGTGATTTCATTCTTGCTGCAAAAATTGATAAAATACCTAGTGTCTAAAGTGTCTTGTTTTTGAGAAAACTAAAACAGTATCTGTTTGGTCCGCAAACTTAATTATTTCTTTGTCCCTTATTGACCCTGATGGCTGTATCACAGCCGAAACTCCTGATTGCACTAAAGTTTCTATCCCGTCTACAAAAGGAAAAAATGCATCCGATGCAGCTATAATCTCTTCATCATTTTTTAATTCCTGAAATTTATTCATTTTCTCTATAGCAATTTTGCAACTGTCTAATCTACTTGGTTGACCAGATCCAATTCCAACGGTTTTTGTTCCTGAGGTTAAAACTATTGCATTTGATTTAACATATCTACAAACATTAAATGCAAAAATAAGTTCTTTAAGCATTTTTTTGCTAGGTTTTTTTTTAGATACAACTTTAAAATTTTTACTTTCAAAAAATTTATTATCTGGTGTTTGAAATAACGCTGTATTAAAATTAGATACTAAATTTATTTTACTTTCTAAATTTAAATTTATTGCATCAATTAATCGTAAATTTTTTTTCTTTATCAAATATTTTAATGCATCTTTTTCAAATCCATTTCCTATAACTACTTCTAAAAAAATTTTACTTAATTCTTTTGCTAAATTTAAATCTATTTTAAAATTGCAAGAAACTATTCCACCAAATGCACTTATAGGATCACATCTAAGAGCTTCTTCAAATGAATTAACTTTATTTTTATTAATTGATACACCGCATGGATTAGCATGTTTTACAATAACTGTTCCAAGATTGTTTGGTAATGATTTTGACAAATTTAAAGCAGCAAATATATCATTATAATTGTTATAACTTAACTTTTTACCACTGGTTTGCTTTAATCCAATTGAATCTGAAAAACTGTATATAGATGCCTCTTGATGGGAATTTTCTCCATATCTTAATTTTTCAATTAAGTTAGCTTTCAAAATCTTTATTTTTGGAAATTCTGTTTTGCTTCTCTTAATTAAATAATCTGAAATTGCAGCATCATAAGAAGAAGTTTGAATAAATGCTTCCTCTGACATTTTTTCTCTAAAATCTAGAGAAGTTGATCCATTATTTTTTATTAGTTCAGAAGTAAACAGCTCGTATTGACCTATACTTGTTAAGACTGTTACATCATTATAATTTTTAGCAGCGCCCCTTACTAATGATGGTCCACCAATATCAATATTTTCTATAATTTTTTTATGATCTTTTGTTTTTTTAATCGTACTTTCGAATGGGTAAAAATTAACTACAACTAAATCAATATTTTCATAATTTGCATTTTTCATTTGAGATCTATGAGATCTATTATTTCTTTTGTTTAAAATTCCAGCGTGTATTTTTGGATGAAGTGTTTTGACTCTCCCATCGAGAATTTCATGAAAACCAGTAAAATCTGATACCTCTCTACATTTAAAGCCTAGTTTTTTTATCTCAGTGTAAGTGCCACCAGAACTAATTATTTTAACATTAAATTTTTTTAAAGTTTTTAAGAGATTTTTTAAGTTACTTTTGTCAGAAACGGAGATTAAGGCTTGTGATATTTTTCTCATTAAATTTTAGTTATTTCCCATCTAATTTCTTGATCTTTATTTTGTGTCTGCCCAGAAATATATATGTTTTGATTTTCTATAAAGCTATTTTTCTTACCAAAATATAATCCAGTTTCAACGTCTATAGGACCGCTGTTGGAATAAAATTTCCAACCAGAATTTTCTAGTTCAATTAATAAGGTTTTTGAATCTTGAGTTTTTGTAACTTTTGAATTGGGCATTAAATGAAACCTAATTTCAAAATTAGTTGCCTTGAAATCTTTATTTTTAATAATTTTATCAATACCTATAAATTTATCCTTCTCAGGGTAAAACTCTAAAGATCTCTCATGAATAATACCATATTTTTTTGCAAAGCCGTCGTGTGAACTTTTTAATTGCCAATAGTTTTTTTCAAATACAATATTTTTTGAGAAAGATTTGAAATTTGATTTATTTAAAATTTTTCCTCCATTTTTTTTAGAAAAATTAGTCACTGAGGAATTATCAATGATAAGTGTTGAGTGAGCTGCAGATGATTTGGATATCAAATTTAACTTATTGTGAGTATCTTGAAAATAACCAGAGTTACAGATTAATTTTTTACCTTTGTAAATTATCTCAATTGAAAGAGGCCCACTCTGGTAGTGTTCAGAAAATATAGTTTCAGGATTTGATCCCACATCCATTGCAACAATTAAATTTTTGTTTTTCAAAATTCCATATCCACCCAATTCATTTTTTATATTTTTAAAAGAATATTTTTGTTGTGAAAGATATTTATCAAAATCACCAAAATCACTTTCGTAATTTCCATTGAACAAAAGACTTTCTTTAGTTGAACCCCAAACAAAATCATAAGCTTTGCCCAGGTGGAAAATTATTTCATCTAGATAATCTGGTATGTCAGATGAGGAGTCTTTAAATAATTCTCTAATTAGGATGAAATATGTTAGATAAAAAGTTAATTGTCTTATATTTCTTGATTTTGGAAAGTACTCGTTATCGAATGAAGTGTTAATTATTTTTTTTAACAAATTTAAACCATAATCCAAAAACTTTTCATCATTATAAGAAAGACCAACTAAAATTACTGCTGTACAACCTATCAATTTGTCATTGTAATTATCGGATCTGTTAATTTCATTCAAAAGATGATTTATTTGCTTAAAAATTATTTTATTAAAATTTTGTTTATGAATTGTATCTGCTTCATCATAAATTAATTTAGAATTTGAAATCCAAGATATTATTCTTTTTGATAAAATATCAATTTCCCAAGTGTTTTTTAAATATCTTTGATTTTTTTTTATCCAATTATCAAGAATTGA
>Ga0255743_10001068_pt1 | contig 23570 bp, 18 predicted proteins | sample 101ome_19_FD_179950 | JGI IMG/M metagenome (GOLD analysis project Ga0255743, IMG submission 179950) | Coastal salt marsh microbial communities from the Groves Creek Marsh, Skidaway Island, Georgia - 101405AT metaG (version 2) | ecosystem: Environmental > Aquatic > Marine > Intertidal zone >... | reverse complement strand
GTAGCTCGGGGCGCAAGTCGTCAAGCCCGTTCATGAGCTTGGCGCTGCGACCGTGGTACAAGAGGTAACCCGGGCGATTAGCCATCTCCATCCACGGTAACCACGGACCAGTGCGCGACCAGGTGCCAATCTCCGGGAGGGAGGTTTTTGATCGATCCGCCAGATCCGCCTTGGTCACAAAGCTGTTAAAGAGCTCCGCGGCTTCGTACCAATCGTTGGCCGTGTACTTGGGGTACTGTGCTTTGGGTAACGGGTTGGGGTAACGAAGCGGTATCTGGCGATGAAAGCCAATGGTGTGTCCCAGATCATCAAACTTGACCCGGTAAGGGCCGCGCTGGGTCTCCACCGTGAAGGGAAAGTTAACGGGATCGTTCTGGATATGAATCACCTCAACCGATTCGCCCGACCAGGGGTTATCCCAGGTACCCATAACTTCGCCGGTCTGTAAATCGGTGTATAGCCCCACCTCACGATGCAGGCGCTGATATCCCTCATCAGTGGGTAAAAAGCGGCTGGCACCCAGCACCTCCAAACCAAAGAGCTTTTGCCCTTTCTCGCCCGGATACATGCCTATCACCACTACCGAGGCATACAGCAGTACGGGTTTTCCAGAGGTATCCCCCACCGTGCGAACGTAGGCATCGAGCAGCTCCTCCGGATCGCTGAGGTCGGGCATTCCCTCCGGGTCTGCCGCGTAAGTAGGTAGCCAGAGCAGATTGCAGAACATCAGGGTGATCGTGCAGAGCAGGGATATGAGGCGTTGTGAGTTCATAACGTGACCTTTTTGTTGTGGTGGGCCGCTACTGCTTGGCAAGGGCGGCCACACGCGGGAGGCGGATGGCGACAATCCGGCCGTTCATCTCCCAGCCAATGATGGCTTCGCGATCGTTCAAGGCAATAGCCGGAAATGCTGCGGCTTCTGCACCAGAGAGTCTTTCAGGGGAGCTGAGTGTGGCTCCGCCATTGTCGCTGGTGCTGAGATAAATGCCGCGTTCCGAATCGTCGGTTTTGGCGTGCCACACCACCCACAGTGCATCGCCATGTGCAGCGGTTGCCGGCGCGTCAGAGACCGCGGCATCAGGGTGCAATGGTGTGTAGTGACCAAAGCTCTGATCTTTGTTGTCACGTCGGCCGAGCCACACGCCCTTTGGCGTCTCCATCTCGGCGTACCAGGCCACGTATTCCTGCTCACTGCCCGCCGCCACACTGATGCGCTTTAAGGGGCAGCCTTCAAGCTGCCAGCGGCCGTTGCCCACTCGCACCGCAGTTTCTGTTGATTTCAAATCAGCCGCCACGCGGTGAATGTGTGGGTCACGGTGGCTCTCGGCGTCGACCTGCCGCGAGCTCACCAAGAGCTGGTTGTTAGACCACACCGTATCGGGCTGGCAGCAGGGGCAGACCTGCTCAAAGAGCGGTGTGTCCTCGGACCAGCTGGCGCCGTTGTCTGTACTGCGGGTCCCGTACACCCATGAATTCGACTCGGTGAACTCCGAGTGCCGAGAGTCAATCCAGAGGGCGTAAAGGTCGTTACTGGGCCCGGCAGACAGACTCAAAAAGGTCGCCGCGGAGCCCACGTTACTGTGCGACGTGCTGCTGAGGTCGTTGGCTGCTGGGGTATTGAGTTGAACCGTGGGGGCGTTGCTACTGAGCGACTGATAGCGGATATTGATCACTGGTTTGCCATGCACGGGCGAGACATCCGCTACCGGGTAGAGCGCGTGCACACCCCCAGCACTGTCGATGCCAATTCGGGCCCTGCTCAGCGCTGAAGCCCTGACCTGACCTTCATCGGCGTTCACTTTGACCGGGGCCTCGGGTGGTCCATCGGCGGGCCAGCGGGTTAGATACAAGTCATCGGCAGAGGCATGGCCGGCGCCGGGTATCCGCGCGCCTTTTTGAACCCACAGTAGCCAGGCCGTGCCCTCGCCATCGTAGGCAATGTCTACCGCTGAGGCGCGCACGCCCTCTGGTGAGATCACCACCGGCTCGGCCTGCGCAGACAGCCCAGTCAACGCTGTGATCCAAAATACACCTATCGTCCCAAGATGGCGTCGAATGGCCCGAGCAGAGTTGTTGGCACCAAGCCCGAGCGCATTAGCGAAAGTAAGCATCACTGATCTCCCTGTTTATTGTTATCGGGCAGATTCATAAATGACGGCCGCAGGCGATGCGTCCCGTCCTTCAATTTTTTGTAGATTACTCCGATGCGTAGGCGTTATCACCCACCTTGCCCGCCATGTAGGTGGGCAGATCGGCCTCGCTATACAGCGTGACTACGTAGTCTCCTGCCGAGGGGTTCAAGCGCATTGGTTTGATCTCGTTTTGATAGAAGTCGTCGTACCAGAAGTTCACCGCTGAACACTCCGAGGGGAAGCGCACCATCAATGCCACGTCGTCCGCGTCGGGCTCTCCCTCCAGCACGCGGAGGGGCCGTGGGATATTCAGGTAATAGCCGCGGGCGTTGGGGTAGAGGTCGGAACTGCCCAAAGCAATGGCATAGTCACGCATGCGCTCGGCGTCTAAAGTGCGACCGGCGACCAGCATGATCACAGGTTTCTGACTATCACAGGTCATATCGACAACAGTGGTGTCGCCCGCTTGAGCGGTAATGACAACGAGGGTCATTACGCTGATCAAGACGGTTGCAAACCATCGCTCAAGCGCCTTACGGGTGAACCGTTTCATGCTGAATTTCTCTTTTTCTTGTTGGACTGATGCGGATGAAATAGTTACCTGCGGTAATCGAGCGGCGGCGCGCGATCACCCAGCAGCGGGGCATAGACAAAATCCGGCCCGCGCCGCTCCAGAAACTCCGCCGTGGCAGCCTCGATAAGCGCGGGCGATTTGAGTAGATCGATGGCAGTGGCGGCAAGCACCTCGGCAGCGACCAGCGTGCCTTTGTGGGCCAGCGGTGTTCCGCCCGTGGCGACCGCCTGCCAGGTGTGGAGCCCGGTGCCGGGGACCATTGTGGCGGTGCTCAACCCCACGGTGGGTACGTTCCAACTGACATCTCCCACGTCGGTTGAGCCTTTGCCCTGCTCAACGCTAAAGGGTTCGATCACCGATTCAGACCCGTCCTTGTACTCACCGATGGGTAGCGTTTGCGCAATTTGCCGGGCGAAGGCCCGGTCGGTCTCGTCGTATTCCACGCCCCCCAGCCGAATCAGGTGCTCGTAGGCGACCCGCGCCAGTGCCTCATTGGGTAGCACGCTGTGGTTACCGTGTATCACCTCGTATTCGAGGCTGGTGCCTGTGCCCAGTGCTGCGGCGTCTGCTGCGGCAATCACGCGGTCCCAAATAGTGGCAAGCTCGCCCGCGTTGGGGTGGCGCACGTAGTAAAAACTCTCGGCAAAGTTAGGAACTACATTGGGGGCGATACCACCCTCGGTAATCACATAGTGGATGCGGGTTTCTTCTGGCACATGCTCGCGCAGCAAATTCACCATGAAGTTCATGGCTTCGATGGCGTCGAGCGCCGAGCGTCCGCGCTCGGGATTGGCGGCGGCGTGGGACGAAACCCCCGAAAAACGAAATTTTGCAGACTTATTGGCCAGCGTGCTCGACGGGCTTGCCTTGTTCTCATCGCCGGGGTGCCAGTGCAGCACCACGTCGACATCGGCAAAGGCGCCGGCACGCACCAGATAGACCTTGCCTGAGCCCCCTTCCTCGGCGGGGGTGCCATAAAAGCGCACGGTACCTGATTGACCAGAGGCTGCCAGGTAGTCCCTCACCGCCAGTGCCGCCCCCAGCGAACCCGCGCCAAACAGGTTGTGCCCGCAGGCGTGACCCCGGGGTTTGTCATCCATGATCTCGCGGTAGGGCACCGCCGCCTGGGAGATCCCGGGCAAGGCATCAAACTCACCCAAAATGCCGATCACGGGCTCACCGCTGCCGTAACTCGCCACGAACGCCGTGGGGATGTCGGCCAGCCCCGGAGTCACGTCAAAACCGGCATCCGCCAGGGTCTGTTGTAGCAAACCACTCGATTGCGTTTCGAGATAACCCAGCTCGGCTAAGTCCCATAACGATTGTGCGGTGGTGGTTACGGTTTGGGCGTGGGGCGCCACCAAGGGCAGGCGCGTGTCAGCGCTCGCGGCGCTGGCCTCGGCGGTGGCGGCCTGAATGCAGAACACCGTTAAAACGCCCAACAATGCCTGCTTCAGGGTACGGTTGCGCGTGGCACGGATGCTTAGAGAAAAAGGATTGGCGGTAATGGGTCGTGTCTTCATGGGTGAGTGAGATCTTCGGTGATGGCTATGTGGCGCTGCAACGTCAGAGCATACGCAATAGCGGGTGCTTCTGCATCGGATCGGAGGTGCCACATACCGGCGCATTTACCGTATTTACGGTATTGTGTGCGCCCTAACCCATCTTGGCGTTGGCGCCGTATCAACCCAAACGAGTGCCCCGCACCTTTTAATCGCTGATGACGTGGAGACCAGCATGACAATGAATCGACAGTGGCTATTGCACGAGCGCCCCGTGGGGATGATCGGCCCCGAACACTTTAAATACGTGGAGACCACTATTCCCGAGCCGGGTGAGGGCGAGGTGTTGATTCGGAATCTGATGTTCTCCTTTGACCCTACCCAGCGTGGCTGGACGATGGATCGGGAGAGCTACCTACCCCCCGTACAGATTGGTGAACCGATGCGCGCGGGGTGTGTGGCACAGGTGGTGAAATCGAATCATCCGGATTTCGCGGCGGGTCAAATGGTACAGGCCACCAATGGCTGGCAGGACTATGCGGTTGTTGACCCCGCGCACCCGCCCTCAAGCTTGCGACCCATGCCCGAAGGTGCGCCGCCAGAAATGATGCTGTCGGTGTTGGGTGTCACGGGTCTCACGGCCTATTTTGGTCTGTTGGATTTAGGCGACCCCCAGCCTGGTGAAACGGTGCTGGTTTCCGGTGCGGCAGGCGCCACGGGCTCTGTGGCCGGGCAAATCGCCAAGATCAAAGGTTGCCGCGTCGTCGGCATTGCCGGTGGTCCCGAAAAATGCGCCTGGCTCACCGAAGAAGCGGGCTTTGACCACGCTATCGACTACAAGCAGGGCAACCTGAATGAGCAGATCGCCGCAGCCTGCCCCGAAAAGTGGAATGTGTTCTTCGATAATGTTGGTGGCGATACGCTCGAGGCGGCGCTCAATCACCTCAATATGCGCTCACGGGTCGTGATGTGTGGCGGCATTGCCAACTACAACGCCACCGAGCCCCAGCCGGGCCCCACCAACATCATGAATCTGGTCATCATGCGCAGCCGCATGGAGGGCTTCATTGTGCTGGATTACCTGCCGCGTGCCGGCGAGGCGATCAAGGATCTGCTGGGGTGGATAGGCGAGGGCAAGCTCAAGTACCAGATCGACATGCAGGAGGGGTTTGAGAATATTCCAACCACATTGCAGCGTCTGTTTACCGGCAAGAACCTCGGCAAGCAGCTGTTGAAGGTGGCTGATCCCGAGTAAATGCGCTCCCATGTGGGCGCTCGACTGGCGGCGTTCGAAGTTCCTCGAGCGAGCCTGTCTGGTGTGGGTAAACCACTAAAATGCGCGGGCAAAAGCCCGCGCTTTCAGTGACCGCCCTCGGGATCGACAGGCGCTGCAATGAGAGTGCTCCATGCTGTCGAACTCACAACACTTTGAACGTCGCGACTTTTTGGACTTAACGACCTGTTAGATTTCACGACCCTGTAAAGAGGCCCGATACATGATCGAATTCACATTAAACGACCAGCCGGTGAGTGCGGACGTAGATCCTAATACGCCGCTTCTTTGGGTGGTGCGAGATCACTTTAAGCTCAAGGGTTCAAAATTCGGCTGCGGCGCGGGCTTGTGTGGTGCTTGCACCATGCACATTGACGGTGCGGCGATTAAAACCTGTATCACACCCGTCGCCTCTGTAATGGGTAAGTCAGTGACGACGATCGAGGGGCTGGGCACCCCCGACAATCTCCATCCGCTGCAGGCGGCGTGGCATGAGCACGCGGTGCCCCAGTGTGGTTACTGCCAGTCGGGGCAAATTATGGCGGCGGCGGCGCTGCTTGAACAAAATCCCAACCCCAGCAGTGATGAGATCGATGCCGCGATGTTGGGCAATATTTGCCGTTGCGGTTGCTACCCGCGCATCAAGCGCGCAATTCAGTCAGCCAGTGAGGGCGCTCTGGCCTACGATGCCATGGCCACGGCGGGAGGTCAGGCATGAATACGGTGAATGTCTCCCGGCGCCGATTTTTGCAATCGGGCGCCGTCGCGGGCGGCGGTTTGGTGGTTGGATTTTCACTCAGCAGCTGCTCCAGCACGTCGGCGCCGCTCCCGGTGGACGACGCTCAAGGGGCCTGGACGCCCAACGCGTTTCTGCAGGTATTGCCCGATAACAAGATTCGTTTTTACACGGCGCGCTCCGAGATGGGGCAGGGCGTTACCACGGGTTTGTCGACGCTGGTGGGTGAAGAACTCGACGTCAATCCTCTCGAGATGGAGATTCGCCTGGCCGGAGTGCATACCGACTACGTCAATCCCGATTTTGGCATGCAAGGTACCGGGGGCAGTTCATCGATCCACGCGCACTACCTGCAGCTCCGTCAGGTGGGCGCCAATACCCGTGCGCTTATCCTCGAGGCCGCGGCGCAGGACCTTGGCGTTGCAACCAATACGCTCGCAACGGATAACGGCTTTGTGATTCAAGGCGAGTCGCGCTACCCCTACGCACAATTTATTACGACGGCGCAAACGCTTAGCATTGAGACCGATGCTCCGTTAAAACCAGTTGCCGAATTTCGATACATCGGTAAGGAAACACGCCGGGTCGACGCCATTGCCAAGTCGACGGGCACCGCCGAGTTTGGTCTGGACGTTGATCTACCCGGGATGCACTACGCCGTTGTGGTGCGGCCTCCTGTGGCACGTGCGAAGGCACTGAGCGTTGATGCCAGCGCGGCTAAAACGATGCCGGGTGTCACCGATGTGCTTGAGGTGGGCAGCGGTGTGGCGGTGGTGGCCGAGAGTTTCTGGCAGGCGCAGCAAGCCGCCAAGCAAGTCTCGGTGCAGTGGGAGTCAGTCTCGCTCAATCGCGTGAGCACCGAGATCTTGCGCGCGGATTACGCAAAGGCGCTGGATACCGGTGACGGGGTCGAGGGCCCGAACGACGGCGACGTTTCAACCGCCTTGAGCAGCGCAGCGACGCTGCATGAGGCAGAGTACTGGGCTCCGCTGTTGTCACACTCACCTATGGAGCCGGTTAATGCCGTCGTGCGGATCGAGGGTGATTACGCCGATGTTTGGACTGGCATCCAGTTCCCTTCCGCAGTGCCCGGACTGGTATCTCGCGTAGCCGATATTCCAGCCGAGAACGTGCGCTTTCATCAGTGCTACCTCGGTGGCGGTTTTGGTCGGCGCGGCACGCCAACCCACCTCGTAGAAGCAACCCAGATTGCCGTGGCAACTGGCAAGCCGATTCAGCTGGTGTGGACCCGGGAAGACGACATTCAACAGGGGCCTTTCCGACCGGCCTCCCTGATGCGGATTAAGGCGGGGGTCGATGAGGCCGGCAACCTCACTGCTTGGGATGCGGCACGCGCCGGTGGTGATATTTCACCCGATACCTTCCGCAGTTTGTTGCCCGCGCTGTATTCGTGGATGGGTGACGGCATGATCGAAGGGGTTGCCAACATCAGCGAGTGGTACTTCGAGAATTTTGCCACTGACGAGTCCAGCACCGAGGGCTTGTTTGAGGATTACGATCACCCGAATACACGGGTGACGCACATGACAGTGGATCATGAGCTGCCGCTGACGTTCTGGCGCTCTGTGGGCCACTCCTACACCGCTTTTGCCAAGGAGTCGATGATCGACGAACTGGCGCATGCCGCTGGTCTTAACGAAATCGAATTCCGATTACAGAACACGCGTAATAACCCCAGGCTCAACAACGTTATTCGCGTTGCCGGTGAGCACATGGCCAGAATGAACCCCCCTGACGGGCACTTTTTAGGTTTTGCGGCACATCATTCCTTCCGTACCGACGTCGCCGAGATCGCCGAGGTCTCTGTGGATAACGGCAGCATTCGCGTGCACAAGGTCACCTGCGTGCTCGACTGTGGGCAGGCGGTAAATCCCGATATTGTGCGCGCGCAGATGGAGGGCGGCGTGGTTTACGGACTGACCGCGGCACTTTATGGCGGTCTGAATCTGGAAAATGGCGCGATCAAAGAGAGCAACTTCCACGATTATCCGATGCTGCGCATGGATGAATCACCGGAGATAGAGGTGATTATTATCGATAGTGGCACAGAGCCCACGGGGGTGGGTGAGCCGGGTCTGCCACCGATTGCGCCGGCGGTTGCCAACGCGGTGTTCAAAGCCACCGGCCAGCGACTGCGCTCGTTGCCTCTGCAGTTAGCGTAGGGGCGGGCAGGATCAGCGGGGGCGGCTCGCGCCAGTGCGCCACAAGCGCACAGGCTGCGTGTTACCTCGCAGCCCTTTGTTAACACCCCGCGGCACCTTCGGGGGAGGCTCCCGACTTCCACACCTCTCAGCGCAGTGGCGAAACCGACCGCAAACGATACACTGCGTTGGGTGCAATGATGGTGTGGCGGAGGTGTAACGATGGATGTGACGGATCGAGTGGTGTTGATTACTGGTGCGAGTTCGGGTGTGGGGGCTGCGCTGGCACACAAACTGGGGGCGATGGGCGCCGCCGTGGTGGTGAACTACAGTCGTTCCGCTGACGCCGCAACCCAGGTGGTGGCGCAAGTCGAAGCGGCCGGTGGTCGGGCAATTGCCATTCAGGCAGATGTCTCCGAACAAGCGGATTGCGAACGCCTCGTGACTGCAACGGTGGCCGAGTATGGCCGCCTTGATGTGCTGGTTAACAACGCCGGAACCACCACCTTTGTGCCCCATGACCAGCTTGATGCCCTCAGTGAAGAGATCTGGCTGCGCACCCTGCGGGTCAACTTGATTGGTGCCTTTATGATGTCCAGAGAGGCGGCGCCCCATATTGCCGCGGCCGAGGGCGGCGAGATTGTTATGACCTCAAGTATCGCCAGTATCACCGCCAACGGCAGCTCTATTGCCTACTGCGCCTCCAAGGCCGGGATGAATAGCCTCACTCGGACACTCGCCAAGACATTGGGTAAACAGAAAATCCGCGTGAATGCGGTGCTGCCCGGGCTGATTGACGGCGACTGGGCCTTTAATACCTGGGGCGGCGGCGATGCCGAGCAGTACGAGGGCCTGAAAAAGATGTTCTCTGAGCAAACCCCCCTTGGGCATGTGGTAACCCCTGAAGATGTAGCCGACACCATTGTGTCGCTGATCACGGGTTCTGATTATGTGACCGGCCAACTGGTCACCTTGGATTCCGGCTTCACGCTGTAGCAGTTGAGACCCCGGTTGCGCGCTGCCTGATGGAGCGACGTGCAGAGCGGTAAAACAGCAAAAGAGGCAGTGAGATGGTTTTTGATTGGCATAAACGCCAAACCGAGCGGTGGGTCGCTCGGCTCGGGCTGAGTGCGTATCAGGCGCTATGGTGGGCGTGGGCCAAGGGTTTTGTGTTCGGTCTGCTGGTTTACTGGTGGCTGGGCGGTTAACCCCGAGACCTACAGTTGAATCCAGCGCAACGCGGTCTGTTCAAGCGCTATCGATGGCTGCTGCTTCCTTGCAAGGCGCGAGCTGATTGCGACCCGCAAAACTTGTGCAGAGTGGCGCAGGGCAGGCAGGTGGAATAACCAGGCCGTTGTCTGCCGCGGCAGTGCCTCAAGCAGCGTGCACCCCAGGAATCGCCGCCAGCAGCGACTGGGTATAGGCCTCTCTGGGGGCGTTAAATACCTCGGTCGTTGCGCCTTGTTCTACCAGTTTGCCGTGGTACATCACCGCAATGCGATCAGCGATTTGCCGAATCACCGCCAGATCATGGGAGATAAACAGCATGGTCAGGCCGTATTCCCTGGTGAGGTCTGCGAGCAGGTCGAGAATCTGTGCCTGAATGGTCACATCCAGCGCCGAGACCGGCTCGTCGGCCACAATAAACTCAGGCCGCGTCGCTAAGGCGCGGCCAATGGCAATGCGCTGGCGTTGGCCACCGGAGAACTCGTGGGGATACTTGCGCACGAAGTTTCTGGCCAAACCCACGTTGTCCATCAATTCCCGAATAGACTGATCCAGATTGGCTTTGCGCACCAAGCCGTGCAGCAGCAGTGGCTCGGCGAGCGTGTCATACACGGTCATGCGCGGGTTCAGTGACGCGTAAGGATCCTGGAAAATCATCTGCATGCGGTGGCGGAACTGTTTGAGGCTATTGCCTGATAGCGAACTCAGTGACGTGCCGTCGAAGTCGATGCTGCCCCCGGTAATGGGCACCAGCCGCAAAATGGAGCGCCCGAGCGTAGATTTGCCGCTGCCTGATTCGCCCACCAGCCCCAGGACCTCGCCGCGGTGGATCTCCAGCGTGACGTCATCCACGGCCTTCACCGGGGTTGCATTACCCGTAGGCGTGAACCAGGTTTTTAACTGATTGATCCGAATCAATGGCTCGGCTTGCTGCGCGCCGGTGCTCTTTTGGCCGCTGGGAATCGCGGACAGGAGTTTTTGTGTATACGGGTGCTGGGCGCGCTCAAAAATATCGGCTGGCGTGCCGGTCTCCACGACCTTGCCTTGTTCCATGACCACAATGTTATCGGCAATATCCGAGACCACCGCCAGATCGTGGCTGATAAACAGCACGCCAATATCGCGTTTGGTCTGCAGTTCGGCAATCAGCTTGAGGATTTGCGCTTGAATGGTGACGTCCAGCGCCGTCGTCGGTTCATCCGCAATCAGGAGTTTTGGCTCGTTGATGAGCGCCATCGCGATCATGACGCGCTGGCGCATGCCGCCAGAGAACTCGTGCGGGTAAGCATTCACCGCCGCCTGCGGGTCGCGGATGCCGACTTCATCCAGTAGCGCCACCGCACGTTCCCGCGCTGCGTTTTTGGCAAGGCCTTTGTGCAGCGTGAGGGGCTCGATGAGCTGATCGCCGATCTTCATGAACGGGTTCAGGCAGGTCATCGGATCCTGAAAGATCATGGCGATGTCGCGACCGCGAATGGCCCTGAGTTCCGCCTCGGAGAGCGCCAGTAAATCCTGGCCCTGAAAACGTGCCGTGCCGCCATCGATGCGACCGGGCGGGCTGGGAACCAGCCCCAGCATGGCGTAGCAAGAGACCGATTTGCCTGACCCGCTCTCGCCAATAACGGCGGTGATCTGGCGCGCTTCGACAGAGAAACTGACGTTGTCCACGGCCTTGTTGGTGCCGTTACGGGTGACAAAACTGACCGAGAGGTTGTTGACGTCAAGTAAGGCCATGGTCAGTCCTTGGATCCACGCACGTCCAGGGCGTCACGCAGGCCGTCGCCGAGGAAGTTGAGTGAGAACAGCGTTAGCGTTAAGGCACAACCCGGGAAGATGAGTAGCCACGGATACTCCTCCATGGTCTCGGCGCCGTAGCTGATCAGGAGCCCCCAGGAGGTGGCCGGGGGTTGAATGCCCAGGCCTAAAAAGCTCAAAAACGCTTCCAGCAGCATCACGCTCGGAATCGTCAGCGTGGTGTAGACGATGATTGGCCCCAGCGCATTGGGCACCACGTGCTTACGGATAATCGCCGCAGGGGATAGGCCTACCGAGACTGCGGCCTCGACAAATTCTTGCTGCCTGAGAGACTGCACCTGCGAGCGCATGATGCGCGCCATAGTGAGCCACTCCACCGCGCCGATGGCGAGGAACAAGAGCAAAATATTGCGCCCGAATACCACCATCAACAGCACGATAAAAATCATGAAAGGCAGCGCGTAGAGAATATCGACCAGCCGCATCATCACGGCATCGACCCGGCCACCTACGTAACCTGCGATGGCGCCCCAGGTGACACCAATCAGGAGCGCGACCGCGGTGGCAATAAAACCCACTGCGAGCGAGATGCGACCGCCGTACATGATTTGTGTGAGCAAGTCGCGGCCAAAGATGTCGGTGCCCAGCCAGTGCGCCGCCGAGGGAGGTGTGGCACCGAGGTCCAGATTCTGTGTTTCGTAGCTGTAGGGCGCGATCCAAGGTGTGAGTAAGGCCACCACAATCATGAACAGCAATACGCCGCCACCAAAAACGGCAAGTTTGTTTTTGCTCAGACGAATCCAGGCGTCGTGCCACAAAGATGAGCCCTGCTCGGCGTTATCAAAGACGGCCGCGGTGTCGTTCATGAGCCCGCCCCCGCTTTAAATTGATCTCGCAGGCGCGGATTGAGCCAAGCCGCAACGACGTCGCTCACAAGGTTGAAAAACACGATCAGGGTAGAGAGAAACACGGTGGTACCCAGAATCATGGTGTAGTCGCGATTAAAAGCGGCCTGCACATAAAAGCGTCCCAGACCCGGAATCTGAAAAATGGTCTCGACCACAAAAGAGCCCGCCAGCAGGCCGGCGAACGCGGGACCCAGAAAGGCGATCACCGGAATCAGCCCGCCACGCAGAGCGTGCTGGGTGACCACGCGCCATTCGGGCAGGCCTTTGGCGCGCGCGGTGCGAATGTAATCCTGGGAGAGAATTTCGAGCATGCCCGCGCGGCTTAATCGTGCAATGTAAGCGGCGTAGGCTGATCCCAGTGTGATCGACGGCAGGATCTTATCTCCGGGGATATCACCCCAGCCGGTAATCGGCAGCCAGTCGAGCCCAATACCAAAGATCAGCACCAACAGGGGCCCCAATAAAAATGACGGCATACAGATACCGATCATCGCCAGACTCATCGGCACATAGTCCTGCGCGGTATTAGGTTTAAGAGAGGCGAATACGCCCGCCGTCATCCCAATCACCAGAGCGATCATCAAGGCATAAAGACCCAGCTCTGCCGTTACCGGCAGGCCGGAGAACAGAATCTCGTTCACACTGCGGCCCGGGTATTTGAATGATGGGCCGAGGTCGCCCTGCGCCAGATCGCCAAGATAGGCAAAGTACTGCTCGTGCAGCGGCAGATCGAGGCGATACTGCGCCTCCAGTGCCTTCTTGACCTCGGGGATCACGACCTTTTCCTGATCGAATGGTCCACCCGGTGCGGAGCGCACAAGGAAAAATGTTGCGGAGATCACCACAAAGATCACGGGCAACGCCTGAAGAATGCGAATGATCAAAAAGCGCAGCATCAGCGCAAAGACTCCGGCAGCGTTCGCCCGGGAACCAATCGCACGTACTTCAGGTTCAGCGAGTCCATCAGATTGGCGTACAGTCCCTCTACACTGGGGTGAATGAGATGTTTGCTGGTATAGGTGTAAAGCGGAATGATCGGCATTTCTTCCATCAGCATGGTCTCGGCTTCGGTAAACAGCGCATAGCGCTCCTCACGCGTGGGCGCCTTGGGCGCTTTGTAGAGAATCAAATCGTCGTAGACCGGGTCACTGTAGTGGGTGTTGTTATTACCACCTTCGGTGATGAACAGGTCGAGGAAATTGTTGGCGTCCACATAGTCCCCAATCCAGCCGCGACGCGCTATCTGAAAATCGATCTGCGTGACGGCATCAAGGTAGACCTTCCACTCCTGATTGGAGATGGTTACATCGATGCCCAGTTCTGATTTCCACATCTGCTGAATTGCCACTGCGATTTTTCGGTGGGCTTCCTGGGTGTTGTAAAGAATTTCTATCCCTGGCCAGCCATCGCCATTGGGGTAGCCGGCTTCTGCTAATAATCGGCGTGCTTCGTCGGGGTCGTAATCAAATAGCTTGGGTGGAAAGTATCCCAGCGTATCGGGCGGGGTAATCGAGTATGCCGGCACAGCAGTTTGCTGGAGCACTGAGCGCACAAGTTTGTCTCTATCCACTGCCATCGAGAGCGCCTTGCGCACCCTGACGTCGTTAACAGGCGGTCGTTGGGTATTGATGAGGTAGTAATACGTGCCGAGGTAGGGCGCTTGAATATAGGGGCTGTTGGGCATCTCCCGATACAGGGGGATTTTGTCCAGGGGCACTACTTGCGTGTAGTGGAGCTGCTCGGCCCGAAACATGCGTTCTTCACTCACCACGTTTTCGGTGGGGTAGTAGATCACTTTATTGAGCGACACCTTGTCCCGATCCCAGTAATGCTCGCTCTTCTCCACCACAATGCGGCGGTTCAACGACCACTCGGTGAGCTTGAATGCGCCATTGCTGACAATGTTGCCCACCCGCGTCCAGGGAGTGTAGCGGTCGGTCATCTCGCCAAACTGCAGCAGCGTCTCGGGGTGCACAGCAAACGTGCTGTAGTGGTCCATCAACTGAATAAAGTACGGTGTGGGTGCATTGAGTGTGACTTGGAGCGTGGTGTCATCCAGCGCCTTGACGCCGACCTCATTGAAATCGGTGATCTGTCCCTTGAGATAGGCCTCGGCGTTGACTACCGGGAACAGCATGTAGGAATACTCGTTGCCGGTCATGGGGTGCAGGGCGCGATGCCAGCTCCACACGTAGTCACTTGCAGTGACCTGCTCACCGTTGGACCACTTGGCCCTCGGGTTGAGATAAAAGGTAATGACACGGCCTTCGTCACTGAACTCCCAGCGCTCGGCGACGCCGGGCTCGGGTTCGAGCGTGATTGGGTTTTTGACTGCGAGGCCCTCAAACAGGGCCCGGATAATGTGGTTCTCGGGTACGCCCGTTACCACTTGCGGGTCAAGGCCCTGGGGCTCGGCGCCGTTACCGTAGTGCAGCACGCCATCGCGGTTGCCACTCGCTACGTTGCTTTCGCCGCCACCGCAGCCTGCTAAAACCAAAGTCAGCAGTAGTGATAGCGTTGCGATGGAGGCACGTGGGGTCTTGGCTGAGGTGTAATAACGACGATGTGCCCAATTGTTAAGGAATAATGGGTGCTTCAAACCTGACTACCTGCGCGCAGAATGCGCCTATGCTACCGGAGTTTTGGCGTCGATGAGAGTGCCCGTTGCGACAGCGTCAATAATGTCGATGATCACCACTAACGCTGTCCTGTGCGTTTGATAAACTATTCGCTCATAACCCACTCCCTGTTGACGCTGCATGGTAGCTAGAACATGACGGTAAGAACCCGCGTTGCGCCTTCACCTACCGGTGATCCCCATGTGGGCACCGCCTATATGGCGTTGTTTAATCGTTGCTTCGCCCATGCGCACGGCGGTCAGTTCATTCTGCGCATAGAGGATACCGATCAGGCGCGCAGCACCCCTGAGGCAGAGGCCAAGATTTTTGAATCCCTGCGTTGGTTGGGGCTGAGTTGGGATGAGGGCCCTGATGTGGGAGGCCCCAAGGGCCCTTACCGACAGAGTGAGCGGGCCGATATTTACAGTGGTTACGCTTGGGAGTTGGTCGAAAAAGGTCACGCGTTTGTCTGTTATCGCACCCCGGAGGAGCTCAACGACCTGCGCGAGGCGCGAAGGGAGGCCGGTCAGGCGACGGCGCTCAAGCCTTCCGACCTGATCCTGCCGGAGGATGAGCAGGCGGCGCGAAAGGCGGCGGGTGATCCCTACGTGATTCGGATGATGGTGCCTGAAGCGGAGGGCGCCTGCGTCATTGACGACATGCTACGCGGCGTCATCGAGCTCGACTGGAGCATGGTGGATGCGCAGATCCTGCTCAAATCGGACGGACTGCCCACCTACCACCTGGCCAATGTGGTCGACGACCACTTAATGGAAATCAGCCACGTCATCCGCGGTGAGGAGTGGATTAACTCGGCGCCCAAGCACCAACTGCTCTATGAGTATTTTGGTTGGCAGATGCCGGTGCTGTGCCATATGCCGTTGTTAAGAAATCCCGACAAATCCAAGCTCAGTAAGCGCAAAAACCCGACCAGCATTTTGTATTACCAGCGCATGGGGTTTTTGCCCGAGGCGGTGGTGAATTATCTCGGGCGCATGGGGTGGTCGATGCCCAATGAAGAGGAGAAATTTACCCTCGAAGAAATGCAGGCCGCTTTTGATATTTCTCGAGTATCACTGGGCGGTCCGATTTTCGATATGGAAAAACTCAAATGGCTTAACGGTTTGTGGATTCGCGAATCGTTGAGCCAGGAAGCGCTCGCCAATCGGCTGCGCGACTGGGCGCTGAATCCGGAGATGCTCAATCGCATCTTGCCCCATGCGCAGGGGCGCATCGAGGTGCTGTCGGACCTGATTCCGCAGGCGGCTTACCTGCTCTCGGGTGAGATTCACCTGACTGCAGAGGCCTTTGGCGAGACCGTCGAGGCGCGTGAGCCTATCGTGGCTCAATTGCAGTTTGTGTTGTGGCGGTTGGAGGCCCTGCAGGACTGGCGCCGGGATACGGTGTTTGCGGTACTCAAGGCGTTGGCCGATGCCATGGCGCTGAAGCCCAAGGTGCTGTTTGCGCCGCTTTTTGTGGCGCTCTCGGGCGAGGCGGTGGCGTATTCCATACCTGACTCGATGGCGATTTTAGGCCCTGATATAACGCGGGCCAGATTGCGGCACGCTATTGAAGCCTGTGGCGGTGTGTCGAAGAAGGCCGCCAAACGTCTGGAAAAAGACTACGCAGCGCTCGGGGTATAGCCGCGCTCAGTTGCGGTTTTCTTTGTTGAGCAGACAGAGCCCGGCGAATAGGGCAAAGCTTGCCTCGAACAGCAGCGCGTACCAGGTGTAGGCGGAAAAATCCGAGCTCATGGCAACGTCGGTGGCGCCTCTGGCGGCCTGCACCGTCATTTCAAAATCACCAAACGCCACGCTGCCTCTGGCCGCAGCTAGGCCGCCAAGGCACATCATGACCAGCCACAACCCCGGACGCAGATAGCCTTTGAGCACGCCGGAGAGGAAAATGATGGAGCCCAGACAGAGCTGAAGGCCACCGTACATGGCCGCAAGCTCTGCCATGCCATCTTTGTGCGCAACCCAGAGACCCGCATATTCTGCGGGCATCTCCGGGTTATACCAGCACATGGCGCCGTAAACGATAAAGAGTATCCCGGGAATAATAAGAACCCCTCTGGCGATCATGGTGCTGTCCTGTGAAATCGACGTGGGTCTAGTTTACTACCGATGGCTTGCAGAGTTGCAATGCGTTCATCAAATCGCGATTCGAGAGTAGAGGTTTGCCGTGGGCCATTCTGTGTGGGTGATAAGCGCCCGCCCATAACTGAGAATGGCTTAATTTGGTAATGATGCGGCAGCGCTTGACAGCTTTTCGGGGTATCCGTACTGTTGCGCCCCTCGACATTCGTCGGGGACTGATGTGGGGCTATAGCTCAGCTGGGAGAGCGCAACACTGGCAGTGTTGAGGTCGGCGGTTCGATCCCGCCTAGCTCCACCACCATTTTACTAGCACGCTTTTGCGCAACACTTGTGGCTTGCGCTTCTTTTAGAACATCCTGTTCTATACCGTTATCAGACCTCTCGTTCTGAATATAGGTATTTCTCGGCACCGACATACCGTTGTTGACGAAGTTCTTCATGTCCATCGAACTGAGATGAGTGTACTTCTCCAACATCGCCATGCTGTTCCAGCCGCCTAGCTTCTGAAGCAGTGGCAGTGGCGTACCAGACAGGACGTGTCGCGTGGCCCAAGTGTGCCGCAGGTCATGGAACCTGACGCTACCCACCTCTGCTCGCTCACAGGCGCGTTGCCACACGCCGTTCGTCACGCTGGTGCGACTACCTATAGGCTTCCCGTTTCGCTTCGTGAAGACGTACTCAGGAGCCTGTCGTCGCTTCGACTGGGTATCCCTCTGCTCTTGCAGGATCTTCATTGCCTCTTCAGACATGGGCACAAACAACTGCTTGCCCGCCTTCGTCTTGGATGCCTTGATGTTGATCATGCCGTCCTGCACTTCGCTCCACATCAGATCCCTGACGTTCGATACACGCAGGCCAGTAGCCAGCGCAAACCGAGCCATGGATGACTGAAGCTTGGGCAGGGTGAACAGGAGACGATGCACTTTGGCGCCTAAATTGAATCCAAGACAACTAAAATTTGGCGCTATGGTGATCGCGGAGTTTGAGGGAGACTCTTCGATCTTTGTCCGGTGATCTTGTAGACTCCCATGCGGTAATTCGGTTGATCAGCGCTATTTCGTGGCGCCTCACTGCGACTGAGAACAGAAAGCTTGCTAATAGCGCCGATGCTCTCACCAGCCACTTTCCAAACCACCGTGCCGAGTACCGGCAACATTGTTCAGGAGAAAATTAATGCAGCGATCGGTCAGGGCTCAGTTACTCGCCTTATTCGCGTCAGTTTATGTGGGGCTTGCCTCATCCTCGCAAATGCCGGACATCAATATTCCCTACGATAAGTTCACGCTCGACAATGGCCTCACGGTGGTGGTGCATGAGGACCGCAAAGCCCCCATTGTTGCTGTCAGTATCTGGTACCACGTGGGCTCCAAGAATGAGCCCGCAGGCAAGACGGGATTCGCGCATCTGTTTGAGCATCTGATGTTCAATGGATCAGAGCACTACGACGGTGAATATTTTGAGCCCTTCGAAAACGTAGGGGCGACGGGTATGAATGGCACCACCTGGTTTGATCGCACAAATTACTTTGAGACGGTGCCTACGCCTGCGCTGGAAATGGCGTTGTGGATGGAGTCCGATCGTATGGGGCACCTTCTTGGCGCGGTGACCCAGGAAAAACTGGATAACCAGATTGGAGTCGTTCAGAACGAGAAGCGGCAGGGCGACAACCGGCCCTACGGCAAAACCGAGTACCGTATTCTGGAAGCGCTATTTCCGCCCGGACATCCCTATCGACATAGCACCATCGGCTCGATGGAAGACCTCAGTGCCGCCTCGCTCGAAACCGTGCAACAGTGGTTTAAAGATTACTACGGGGCGGCCAATACCGTGCTCGTTCTGGCGGGTGATATCGACGTTGTGCAAGCCAGAGCGCTGACAGAGAAGTATTTTGGTGACATTGATGCGGGTCCGCCCGTCACTCGGATGAAAGCGGCCATCCCTACACATCTGTCAGATACCTACGAGGTGATGTACGACCGGGTACCCCAAGCGCGGGTTTTTCACAATTGGGTGGCGCCCGGGCGCACCACCCGGGCAGCCGCAGAGATGGAGTTGGTCGCCAGTATTCTTGGGAGCGGCAAGAACTCGCGCCTCTATCAGGCGCTCATATACGGCCAGCAGCTCGCGGTAGATGCGAGTTCCTCTCTTCAGGGTCAAGAGCTGGCCAGTATGTTCGATATCGATGTCACCCTTCAGTCCGATGCGTCTATGGATAGGGTAAACGCAATTATCGATCGGGAGCTGCAAAATTTTATCGACGCCGGCCCTACTCCCGAGGAGCTACAGCGGGTCCAGACCAGAATCAATGCGAGAGTGGTACGCGGCCTCGAGCAAATTGGTGGGTTTGGCGGTAAGGCCGTGACGCTGGCGCAAAGTGAGCTTTACGCTGACGACCCCGGTTTTTGGAAAACGCGACTTGAGTGGATAAATGGGGCCACCCCAGAAAGTGTCAGGGCCACAGCCGCAGAGTGGCTGAGTCGTGGTCGATACAAGCTGGAGGTTTATCCTTTTGCTGACTTTACAACCACTGAGTCTTCGGTGGATCGGACTGCAGGGTTACCCCCGGTCGGCGCGATGCCCGATTTGGTGTTTCCCGACATCGAGCGAGCGGAGCTGGAAAACGGGCTCAAGGTGGTGCTCGCGACACGCAATGCGGTCCCGGTCGTTAATATCAGCTTACAGTTCGACGCGGGGTATGCAGCGGACTCCTTCGGCACGTTGGGCGCGGCCAGTTTCGCCATGGCCATGTTGGACGAGGGCACTGCAACGCGCGATGCGTTACAAATTGCCGCCGAAGCAGAATCGCTAGGCGCTTTTATCTCCACTGATTCAGATCTGGATACGTCTATGGCCTATCTTTCTGCTCTCAAGAGTCAGTTGCAACCTTCCCTCGATCTCTTCTCAGAGATAGTAAAGGAGCCTGCTTTTCCTGATGAGGAGTTGGTACGTTTGCGAAAACGTTGGATCGCCGGGATTGGGCAAGAGAAAAACGAACCGGTTCAACTGGCGCTCAGAACACTGCCACTGCTGATGTATGGTGATGATCATGCCTACGGCATTCCCTTTACGGGTTCGGGCACTGAGGCGTCGATCAACGCGCTTACAAGAGATGAGCTGGTCAGCTGGCACCAGACCTGGATACGACCCAGTAATGGCACGCTGTTTGTGGTGGGAGATACCACCATGGAGGAGATATTGCCGCTGTTGAATCAGTACTTTGGCGCGTGGAAAGAGAATCGGATGGCGGTGCCCGAGAAAAACATTGCCGAGGTGGCAATGAGGGAGGGAGCCGTTTATTTGATCGACAAGCCCGGCGCACCCCAGTCATTGATTCTCGCGGGACACGTTGCGCCAGCAACCGGTGTGGATAACAACATCGACATTCTCACAATGAACGATGTCATCGGCGGATCTTTTACCGCGCGCGTCAATATGAATCTGCGAGAGGACAAAGGCTGGGCGTATGGCGCATATACCTTTATGCAAGATGCCCGGGGTCAAAGACCATGGTTGGCGTACGCGCCGGTACAGACTGACAAAACTGCCGATTCGATCAAGGAACTGAAGCGTGAAATGGATGAATTCTTAAATTCATCACCGGCGAGGCAAGACGAGCTCGACAAGAGCGTCCGCAATAACGTTAATAGCCTGCCGGGTCAGTTCGAAACGGCGGGCGCGGTGCTGGATGCGTTGCTGAGTAACGATCGATTTGGACGCCCCGATGATTACGTGAGCTCTTTGAAAAGTCGCTACGAGGCGGTTGATCTCGCGGCGGTGCGCGCTGCTGCTGCACATGTCATCCATCCCGACAATCTGATTTGGCTGATTGTTGGAGATCTGGAGCAAATCGAACAGCAGATTCGCGATTTGGGGCTAGGAGTTGTGCAGATTATTGATGAGGATGGTAAAGCAATAGCGCAATAGGATTGAGCCGGACACTGAATAACAGGTGTAAGGGGCTGATCGTCTTGGCGGGGAGAGCCCTCTGCGGGTATCTTCCCTGCAGTTTTCGTGAGCTGCAATAACGCAGAGGGCCAGCTTGCTAACGATGAGCGGTCTGGTCCCGCCCGGGCGTTATGCAGCGCGATCCATGGATACCCGCAGCCGCCAGTCCGCAACACAAGAATGGAGAGTCTGCTCCGCGACTATCATTTCCACGCGGAGTGCCAGATAGCGCGCTTTTGCTTCCCGGTTATTACCACCGGCCATTGACCAAGCCTTGGCCCACAGGCCCACACGCACGGCGCCGTGTGTGAGTTCTTCGGTAGCCAGCGCGTACATGCGCTCTTCCACCGCCTTACTGTGTGCCTCGTGCACCGATGTGCCACTGTATTGGGACATTCCCTGTCTCCCTTTGATCCACTAGACCGAACTCGGCCATTCCACCTCGACAAGGATCGAGCAAATGTGGGTGTAGTTATTGCCGCAATACGCCAAGGTGTTGGCAAAACGCGCCAGTGCAGATCCCGGTGCTCGCTTGACTTGATATCGCCGATTTCAAAGGAGTAGTCGCGGGAAATGCCATAGCGTTGGTGCCTGATCGGAGCGGTCCATAGGCATAGGGAGGGGCCTCCGGCGGAGGCCTGGCACAGTGAGTAACTTGTCAGGTGGTTAGCTGACTAGGCCGCGAGGTGACAAGAGCATTGGTGAATTAAGGGGGGCAGGGACTCAGAGTGGAACTAGCAAGCTTGCTTTCGGACCAAGAGGGGAGAGTTGGAGATAAGATAGTGGTTAACCCGTCAAAAATTTTCAGCGAATCGGAGCGAGTGCGCGTCAACCTCCGCGCTGATCCCGGAGTTCGCTGCGCCGAATTTTGCCGGCCTCATTGCGCGGCAGTGCGTCCAGGAATTCAAATGAACGAGGCACTTTGTATTTGAGGAGCTGCTCGCTACACAGTCGCAGCAGCTCTTCTTCCGTTGGCGGGTCGCTCGGGTCGAAACTCTCGACAATGGCATGGACGCGTCGACCCAAATCATCATCCTTGAGGCCCACTACTGCCACATCTTTCACTTTGGAGTGTTGGCTGACGATGGCTTCGACCTCTGCCGGAAAAATATTGGCACCGCCCGCGATAATCAGGTCAGTGCGACGATCGGCAAGATAAAGATAGCCCTCTTCGTCCACCCACCCCATGTCTCCCACGCTGGTAAAGCCATCGAGGATAATCTCGAGATTTGCCGTGCCGCGGTATTCGCAGGGTGGCGCAGCGCCGGCAATACGCGAGAAGATTTCTCCCACTTCGCCCGTAGGAAGTGGTTGGCGCTTTTCATCCAGGATCAAAATGTCGGTGCCGATCGGTTTTCCCACGCTACCGCGATGCGAGAGCCATTCATTACCGTCTAGTACGGTGAGTCCATTGCCTTCGGTGGCGGCCCATAGTTCGAGTATTTTTTCGCCGCCAAGCTTTTCAATAAATGCCTCCTTTGCCCAGGCGGGGCAGGGCGCAGCCAGATGCCACACAACGCGCACCGAATTCAGGTCAGCCTCTGGCCATCGAGGCTCTCTGAGCATTCGCTGCATCATGGTTGGCACCAGATTGAGCACGGTGGGTCGATAGCGCTCAATATTCTGCAAGCACTGACTCACGTTAAAACGTTCGTTCAACAGGATGCGGCCGCCACGCAGGAGCATGTTGACCGAGAACCAGAAGGGCCCGTTGTGATAAAGCGGCCCGGGTGAGTACTTGAGATCACTCGATTCGAAGCGCATCAGCATGGGAATGATCGGATTGTCGGCATCAAACAGAGCATCACCGGTAGTAATGATCAGTTTGGATTTGCCGGTAGAGCCGCCGCTGGCGAGCGCTTTGATTGGGTTGCTCACTCGAGTAAGGCGGATCTGCGGTACCTCTGTGTCGCCGCGGAAAATGGCGGGATCCAGCGTTTCGAGCCCCGTGAGGGTGCGACTGATCGCGAGCGTCGCACCCGAAAGCGCTAGCAAATGGTCGAGTTCTACCTGGGGAAGTCGATCACTCACGGGCATCGGCGTGCCACCCGCTTTGAAAATACCCACGGTTGCCACCAAAAAATCGGTGCAGGTCGGTAAATGGATAGGCACGAACACCCCGGGGCCCACGCCTCGCTCAATCAAAGCCTGGGCAATTTCATCCGACCGTTGAGACAACACTTTGCGGGTAACCGCGTCATCGGAGCCATCAAGCCCCACGGTATTGATGACAATCTCGTCAGGCTGTTGTTCAGCGCAGTGATCGAGAATTTCGCCGGGTGTTTTCAGTGTTGTTGCCATGATAGTGCTGTATTGGGAGAGGCCGCTTCGAGTTTAGCCTGACACAACACGCACCAACAGGGTGCCGACTTAGTTTTTCTTGTGACTAGCGCTGTCACCGCAAGTGTTCCCAGATAGAACTGGCTCGCGTCTCTTGCGCGAAGCTGCGACAACGCGCTGCAGTCGCCGAATGAGCTAACTTCGAGATTAGCTTGCCTGCAACGCCTGCCTGACCAGCGGCAACTGATCGTTGCCAAAGTACAACCGATCACCAATGAACAGCGTTGGTGAGCCGTAAGCGCCGCGAGTGATCGCCTCCTCGGTATTAGCACGCAGTCGGTCTTTGACGGGTTGCGAGG
>Ga0255743_10001061_pt1 | contig 23660 bp, 22 predicted proteins | sample 101ome_19_FD_179950 | JGI IMG/M metagenome (GOLD analysis project Ga0255743, IMG submission 179950) | Coastal salt marsh microbial communities from the Groves Creek Marsh, Skidaway Island, Georgia - 101405AT metaG (version 2) | ecosystem: Environmental > Aquatic > Marine > Intertidal zone >... | reverse complement strand
CTGGTCGAGATCAAGAAACTATCGAAACGGTCGAGCAGTATTCTAAAATTCAAGGATTATGGGCGAGTGATGATATAGTTTTTACTGATACTTTATCTTTAGATTTAGGAACAGTTGTCCCAAGTATTTCTGGACCTAAACGACCACAAGATAAAGTTTTATTAACGAATGCGTCGAGTGATTTTAAAAAAGTATTTGTCGAAAACAACAAAAGAGATCAAGTAAAAGACTCCGAAGTGTCTGGAGAAAAATTTAAAATCAAAGACGGTGATGTTGTCATCGCTGCTATTACTTCATGTACTAATACATCTAATCCTAGTGTTTTAATTGGTGCGGGACTACTTGCGAAAAAAGCGATTGCAAAAGGATTAGCAGTTAAACCTTGGGTTAAAACTTCTTTAGCACCAGGATCTCAGGTAGTGACTGATTATTTAAACAAAGCAGGGTTAAGTACTTATTTGGATCAATTAGGATTTAATTTAGTTGGTTATGGTTGTACCACTTGCATAGGCAATTCAGGTCCCTTAAATCAAAATATTTCAGACGCTATCCAAAAAGAAAATTTATACGCTGTTTCAGTTTTATCGGGTAATAGAAACTTTGAAGGCAGAATTAATCCTGACGTTAAAGCGAATTACTTAGCCTCACCACCACTTGTTGTTGCTTATGCGATTGCTGGTTCAATGTTTGTCGATTTATATAAAGATGCATTAGGTAAAGATAAAGAAGGCAAAGATGTCTTTTTAAAAGATATTTGGCCGAGCAATAAAGAAATTGAAGATCTAATACTCACTTCAATTAATGCCGAGATGTTTATCAATAGATACTCTAATGTGGCTGAAGGACCAAGTGAATGGGGTAAAATTAAAACAGAAGAAAGCAGTATTTATAATTGGCAGGATAATTCTACTTATGTAAAACGACCACCATTTTTTAATAACTTACCAGATCAGCCAGAAGGTTTTAAAAAAATAGCAAATGCTCGTCCTTTATTAGTCTTAGGAGATTCAGTTACAACGGACCATATTTCTCCAGCAGGTTCGATTAAAAAAGATAGTCCAACCGGAGACTATTTTATGGAACACCAGGTGCAGCAAAAAGATTTTAACTCTTATGGAGCAAGACGAGGTAACCACGAAGTGATGATGCGAGGTACCTTTGGTAATATTAGAATTAGAAATGAAATGGCGCCAGGGACTGAAGGTGGCTTTACGACCCTGCAACCTGATGGCAAAGTGACTTCTGTTTATGAAGCAGCTATGGAATATCAAAAACGAGGAGAACCACTAGTGGTGATTGCCGGTAAAGAATATGGCACTGGATCCTCTAGAGACTGGGCTGCAAAAGGGACTAAACTTTTAGGTGTTAAAGCAGTAATTGCTGAAAGCTTTGAGAGAATTCACCGTTCAAATTTGGTTGGTATGGGTATCTTACCTCTACAATTTAAAGCAGGCTTTGATCGAAAAAAACTTAATATTAATGGCAGCGAACTCTTTACGATTATTGATATTGAAAAAGGTATTAATCCAAGAGCAGAAGTCAATTGTGAAATAAAATATAAAGACGGTACTATTAAAAAAATTAACTTACTATCAAGAATTGATACTGAAAATGAAATTGAGTATTACAAACATGGTGGTATCCTCCAATATGTTTTAAGAAACATGCTGTCTTAATATGAGAGAGATTAAAGTCAAAGTTCATCCATCCTCAGCTAATTTAAAAAAAGAAGATCAACTAGCTTGGCAAATTGCCGAAATTGCCTCGGATAAATCAAGACCAAGCGGTGAAGTAATCGACATGATTATCAATCGAATTATTGATAACGCTTCTGTAGCAATCGCTTCTTTTAATCGAAAACCTGTGATCTCAGCAAGAGAGATGGCGCTAGCACATCCCAGAAAAAATGGCGCCACAGTGTTTGGTATTGATGCTAAGAAAAAATTTGATTGCGAGTGGGCTGCTTGGGCTAATGGAACAGCAGTTCGAGAATTAGATTTTCACGATACATTTTTAGCGGCAGACTATTCACATCCAGGCGATAACATTCCACCAATTTTAGCTGTCGCCCAACAAAAAAATTGCAATGGCTTAGATTTAATTAGAGGCATTTTAACAGGCTATGAAGTGCAAGTTAATTTAGTGAAAGGCATTTGCTTACATGAACATAAAATTGATCATATCGCACACTTAGGACCTAGTGCAGCTGCGGGCATTGGAACTTTATTGAATTTAAAAACTGAAACAATTTATCAAGCAGTGCAACAGGCATTACACACGACAATTTCAACGAGACAATCGAGAAAAGGTGAGATCTCAAGCTGGAAAGCATTTGCCCCAGCGCACGCTGGAAAATTAGCGATTGAAGCGGTGGATCGTTGTATGCGTGGGGAAGGAGCACCAAGTCCAATTTACGAAGGTGAAGATAGTGTAATAGCTTATGTTTTATCAGGCAAAGAGGCTGAATATACTGTCCCGCTACCTGAAAAGAACGAGGAGAAAAGAGCGATCTTAGAAACTTATACTAAAGAACATTCAGCCGAGTATCAAGCACAAGCACTTATCGATTTAGCAAGAAGTATTAGAAAAAAAGTTAAAGATTTTTCAGCCATTAAAGAAATAGAAATTCATACCAGTCATCATACTCATAATGTGATCGGGACAGGGGCTAACGATCCACAAAAAATGGACCCTAATGCGAGCAGAGAAACTTTAGACCATTCAATTATGTATATTTTTGCAGTTGCTCTTGAAGATGGTAAGTGGCATCACGTCAATTCTTATGCTCCTAGTCGAGCTAAAAAACCTTCAACAGTCGAGTTATGGCATAAGATTAAAACTTTTGAAGATCCTGCGTGGACTAAAAAATATCATGACCCAGATCCTAAAAAGAAATGTTTTGGTGGCAAAGTATCTATTCATATGAAAGATGGGAGCGTGATTACAGAAGAAAAAGGACTAGCTGATGCACATCCTGCCGGACTTCGACCTTTTGGCCGAGCTCAATATATCGAAAAATTTAAAACTCTGACAGATGGTTTGATTGGCGTTAAAGAATCTAAAAGGTTTCTAAATTGTGTACAGAATTTAAAAAACCTTAAAGCTAAGGATTTGGCAGGTTTAAATGTTGAGATTAAAAATACTCTTAAAAAGAGTAAAAGTCGTTCAGACGCTATATTTTAATTCATTTATCTAGGGATTCAGACTGTTGACATTTATAGGTGATTACGGTGAAATCAATCAATTTATAAATTCAATAAAGGGGAAAAGGATGTACAAACTAATCTCAAAACTAACTTTAGTTTTATCATTAATTCTATTTACTTCTGTAAATAGTAATGCATTTGATCCAAACAATACTAAGTGTATCGCTCCAGCAAACCCAGGTGGTGGTTGGGACTTTACTTGCCGTGCGGTAGGTAAAACACTTCAGGACCTTGGATTAATTAATGGTTCAATGGAAGTTACCAATATGGCTGGTGGTGGAGGCGGAAAAGCTTTTGCTGAAGTCGTAAACAAAAGAAATAATGACGATACATTAATCGTTGCAGCTTCATCTGCGACTGCTACTCGTCTTGCTCAAGGTGCTTACCCAGGTAACACTCAAGACCAAGTACGATGGTTAGGTACAGTTGGTGCTGATTACGGTGTCATCGCTGTGGCTGCAGATGCGCCAATTAATACTTTAGGCGGACTTCTTGAAATGATTAAAGAGAATCCAAGAAAAGTAACTATTGGTGGTGGATCAGCTGTTGGTGGTTGGGACCATTTAAAAGTTTTATTAGCTGCTAAAGAGTACGGCTATCAAGATGTTAGAAAAATTAAATATGTAGCATTTGATGGTGGTGGTGATGCAATCACTCAACTTATGGCAGGTAATGTACAAGCATTTACTGGTGACTTGTCTGAAGCAATCGGTTTCGTTGATGCCGGTGATATCAGAGTGTTAGCAGTATTATCGCCAGACAGAATTCCTGGTAAATTCTCTAATATGCCTACTGCAAAAGAACAAGGTATCAATGTAATAGGTGCAAACTGGAGAGGATTTTATGTTCCAGGTGGTATGAGCGATGATGCTTATAATTACTGGGCTAATGCGATAGCAAAAACTTATGCTTCGCCTCAGTGGAAACAAACAATGGCTAAGAATGGTTTAGCGCCGTTAGACTTAACGGGTAAAGAATTCCAGTCATTTGTTTCTGGCTCTATTGCTTCAATTCAAGATCTTTCAAGACAGATTGGCTTGATTAAGTAATTAATTAAATTCCTGGCGCCCTCATCGGGCGCCAATTTAATCATGAACGATAGAATTTTTGGATTTATTACTTTAGGTGTATCAGTTTTTTACTTCTGGGCCGCAAGTATAACTGAATTAAGTTTTATTTCAGATCCGGTGGGTCCTAAAAAATTTCCTTATATCGTTGCTTTCTTTTTAGCAGTTTCATCTTTAGTCTTAATTTTTAAACCTGATGCTAAACCCCAGTGGCCAGAAATCAGAAAAATTATCGAAATTATTATTACCGCAGCTATTTTAATTATTTATGCAACTATTTTACCTGATTTAGGTTTTACGATTTCAACAACTTTAATGGCAACTTTTTTAGCGTGGCGCTTAGGAGCAACGGTTTTAAAAGCATTTATAGCAGGCGCCATTATCTCGGTTACCATTTTTGTGCTCTTTAGACTTGTCTTAGGACTTTCATTAGCAATAGGACCTTTAGGATTTTAATGGAAACAATTAATTTATTACTGGATGGTTTTGGTGTTGCTCTGACGCTCGAGAATTTTATTTTAGCGATGATCGGCTGTATTTTAGGAACTATCTTCGGGGCTTTACCCGGCTTAGGTCCAGCCAACGGTGTTGCAATATTAATTCCGCTTTCATTTTCTTTAGGTTTAGAAGCAGCGCCTGCGATGATCTTATTAGCTAGTGTTTATTATGGTGCTATGTATGGTGGACGAATTTCTTCTATTCTTTTAAATATTCCAGGTGATGAACCTGCGCTAATGACCACCTTAGATGGTTATCCAATGACTTTACAAGGACGTGCGGGTGAAGCTTTAACGTTATCAGGTTTAGCTTCTTTCGTAGGTGCGTTCATGGCAACATTAGGTTTAGTTTTGTTAGCACCTTTGTTAGTTAAAGTTGCCTTGTTGTTTGGTCCTGCAGAATACTTTGCTTTATTTGTAATGGCGTTTGCTACCCTCGGCGGTGTTGCTTCTAAAAACCAAGCTAAAACAGTTTTAGCCTCATGTATTGGTTTAGGGGTTTCAACTATCGGTGTTGATCAACAAACTGGTGTGCCAAGAATGGCTTTTAATGAAGTTGATCTTTATGACGGAATTGATTTTTTAATTGTGATTGTGGGAATGTTTGCTGTTTCCGAAATTTTTATCTTTATTGAAAATAAAAAAGACAAAAACTTTGTGCAAGAGACTAAGTTTGTCATCGCTAGCATTATTCCAAAGTTAGCAACCATAATAAAAGTTATTCCAGCAACATTTAGAGCAACGTTCTGGGGTTTCTTCGCTGGTGTTTTACCAGGTGCAGGAGCATCGCTAGGCTCTTTTATTGCCTATACCTTTGAGAAAAAAGTTTCTAATAAGAGTGATACGTTTGGTAAAGGTGATGAGCGTGGGGTCGTTGCTCCCGAAGCTGGTAACAATGCTGCCGCTGGTGGAGCGTTAGTACCGATGTTAACGTTAGGCGTACCAGGCTCTGGAACGACTGCTGTTTTACTGGCGATGTTAATGACTTTAAACGTTACACCAGGTCCACTTTTGTTTGAACAAAATCCTGATGTGGTTTGGGGTTTAATTGCCGCTTTATTTATTGGTAACGTCGTCTTATTAATTTTAAACATTCCATTAGTTAAAGCTTTTTCCCAAATACTTTTAATTCCAGCCCAATATTTAATGCCGGTCGTTGCTGCTGTTTCATTTGTTGGTATTTACGGAATCTCTGGTTCAAGTTTTGAATTAATCGTGATGGTTATTTTTGGGTTACTGGGTTGGTTACTTCGAAAAATGGATATTCCTTTAGTACCAGTTATCATGGGTGTGATCCTGGGTAATTTAATGGAAACTAATTTAAGACGAGCAATGACTATTTATGATGGTGAGTGGTTAAGATTATTAAATTCCAATGTCTCAATCATTATTTGGTCGATAACTATCATTGGCTTCGTGGTACCTTTATTCTTTGGAGCACGAATTAGAGCTGCTTTAGCAAGTTTAAAAAAAACTAAGTAATTTTCTTATAAAGACTAGTTGCACTCAACCAAGCATGTTCAGCTTTAGGTCCTAAAAACCAATCACCACAAACACCAAGACGATGTTTAGCGCTCCAGAGACTTGGATTATTTAAAGACTGTTTGGAGTAAGCATAACGCCAACCGTGAATATTTTTAAACACTGCTGTTTTGGTATTTATGCCTGTTAATTGATTAAATCGTTTCAGTAACAGATTAATAACTTTCTGTTTATTATTTTTAAACTTATTGATGTATTTACGAGCAAATCCCTCGGTTGATTGTATAGTCCATAAAGTATTGTTATCTTTAAATCTTCCTTTAGAATTTTCGCAAGCTGCAAAACCCACGACATCATCATTAAACCGAAGACTACTTATTGGTAATTTATCATTTCCTTTTACCACCAGCATCACCGTCAGGTTAGGTTGCATTGCTACGTTTAATTTTTTTTTAAGATATTTTTTAAGCAAGACTTTAGTTTGATCATAAGGACTGGTCACGATAAGGCGTTTGCAATAAATAAGCTCATTATTTTCAAGTTTTAATTGCCATAATTTTTTAAGAAATTTACATGCAATAACTTTACTATTAAATTGAGTTTTTATTTTTTTAAGCAAAAATTTACTTATTTGATTGTTCGCTTGGTGACCAATAAATTTTTGACTAGGTTGACCAAATTTAAAATCAAAATGATTGCCTTCCCATAGTTTAACCACTTTTTTGTTTTGAAGTTTTAAAATAAATTTTTGAAATTTTTTGTTTTTCGGAGCAATATATTGCAGACCATGATCAAAACTTGATTTATTTTTATAGCGTCTATTTGAAGCTCGACCACCAGGTCCTCGCGCTTTATCAATAACAAATACAGAAAATTTTTTAGCGAGTTGATTAGCAATCGTCGCCCCAGCAATTCCAGAGCCGATAATGCCAAAATCAATCATATCGTAAATAATTTTTCGAACGGCTCGTTTATAGTGATTACGTTTAGGTTGACTAAGCCACCAATAATTAGTTGAAGAGCCACGATTAATATAACAATCAGACCTAAGTAACCAACCCATTTATGGTTTTTAATGTACTCAGCAAAATATGAGGCAAAAGTACCAATCATGATCACGGATAAGAAAAGTCCTACGACTAGTAAGTAAGTGTATTCTTTAGCGGCGCCCGCAACACCTAAGACGTTATCTAAACTTAAAGTAATATCTGCGATCAGCACTCTGATAACTCCTGTTCTAAACGGAACATGCTCAGATGATTGCACCTCAGGAGATCTTATTTTGGGTGAGTTAAATAAATCTTGTCTTAAATTATTAATGACCCAAATTAGTAATACGCCTCCGATAAGTTTAAATATTGCAAATTCTAAGAAAGTGGTTGCTGCTAAAGCGAAGATAACCCTAAAGATAAAGGCTGCTGCGATACCCCAAGCGATAATCTTCTTTCTATTAGCTGGTGCAAAACTTGCAGCAATTAGTCCAATAATGATAGCATTATCAGCTGCCATCACGATATCAATTAACACAATCTGGACGAATATTAATGACTGTTCAAACATAATTTCAACTTACTTATATCATTGAAATGGAATTTAAAATAAATTAACTGATCATTTTATGAGTTACAACACAAATGTTAGTAAAAGTTACTTATTTCAACTCTCAATACCAATATTTTTTTCAAATTTAGCAGTTCCTTTAGTTGGTTTAACAGACACATTTTTGATGGGGCATATGGAGTCTGAAAAGTTCTTAGCGGCTACCAGTATCTCAACTGCCGTGATGACCATGATCCTATGGAGTTTTGGGTTTTTAAGGATGGGAACCGTTGGTATCGTTGCGCAGTGTCTAGGTCGGGGTGATTATCGAGGGATTATTTTAACCATTTTTAGAAATTTCATTATCGCACTTGTTATTTCCTTTCTCATTATCTTATTAAAACCAATTATTATAAATTTAATTAATAAATTCTATTTACCGACAACTGAAACAAAAGATTTAATTAATGATTATATTTCAGTTCGAATATTCTCTGCGCCAGCAGAGTTGGGTTTATATATTGTGGTTGGTTTATTCCTAGGCTTACAAAAAACTAGAGTTTCAAGTTTAATTATTGCTAGTTTTTGTATTCTTAATATTATTCTTAGTGTTCTTTTTGTTAAAAAATATAATCTTGGTATCACCGGTGTTGCACTTGGAACTTTAGCGGCTGCTTATGTTGTTTGTATTATTGCTTTAATCAATTCTTTTTGGTTTGTCACAGCTAAGTTTAACCTTAAACTTAAAACAACTAATGTTTTTATTTTAGAAAAATTCTTACAATTATTTAAAATTAATTTTGATATTTTTATCCGAACTATTCTGTTAACGTTTGCTTTTCTTTGGCTTAATTATCAAAGTTCATTAATCAGTGAGGAAATTTTAGCAGTCAATTCAATTTTACTTCAATTTATTATGTTGGCTTCATTCTTTTTAGATGCCTATGCGTTTTCAACGGAAGGCGTCATCGGTTATACCATTGGTAGAAAAACTAAAAAGAATTTTTATCTTGCAGTTAAAAATTCTATTCAACTTAGTTCAGCAACTGGTTTAGCAATTGCGTTAGTGTTTTTTATTTTGTTTAAACCCATTGTCCACGGTTTAACTGATATCGATTATCTAAGATACTTAGCTTACGGTTATTTTCTCTGGATTATTTTAATTCCGCCTGTGGCCTCTTTCTGTTACCAATTAGATGGAATTTTCATTGGTGCTGCCCAAACAGCTGAAATGCGTAACGGGATGTTTGTTTCAGTTACTTTTTTTATCGTAGCCTCTTATTATTTAGTCCAAACTTTAAGCAACCATGGTTTGTGGTTGTCCTTTTTGATGTTTATGATTTTGCGAGCGCTTACCCTTTATTTTTATTTTTCAAGAATAGAGGACAAATTTAATTAATGAATTTTTTATATAAAGTCCCAGGATACATTTTGTGTGCTCTGGGAGGATTTTTTCTAAGTACCGGTGGAGTCATTATCAGATCCTACGAAAATGCGGATCTCTGGCAGATATTATTTTGGCGATCAGTTTTCTTTCTCATGGCTATGTTCTTATTGCTGTTGTTTACTTATAAAAAAGAAACCATAAATGTTTTTAAAAAAGCAGGAGTTGCAGCATTAGTAGGTGGAATATTTCTCTCCACAAGTTTTATAACTTATGTTGCAGCGATCAAATTAATTACCGTTGCTAATGTCGTCTTTATAATCAGTTCGCAGACCATATTTCTTGCTCTCTTTGGCTTTATTTTTTTAAAAGAAAAAATTAGTTCTATAGGTTTAATCTCAATTATTGTTGCCATGGGCGGTGTTTCTTTAATGGTTGGCGACTCTATATTTTCAGGTTCTTTAATTGGTAACCTTTGTGCTTTGGTGATCCCGATCAATTTTTCAATTTTAGTTATGATTATTAGGAAATATCCTCAATTAGATATGTTGCCTGCTATTTTCTATGCTGGGATTTTAGGTTGCGTCTATGGTTATTTTTTAACTGACAGCATTATTATTTCTTCCCACGATATATTTATGTCATTTTTATTAGGCGTGCCCCAATTAGCTTTTGGTTTTACTTGTATAACTATTGGTTCAAGAACCACACCAGCAGTGACGGTCGGAATTTTAATGCTCTGCGAGACAATTTTTGCTCCGATATGGGTTTGGTTATTTAAAGATGAACTACCACCATCAAGTGTGTTGTTAGGAGGTCTTTTAATAGTTTCTGCGGTAATTATTAAATATTACGATAAAGCTCACAAAGAAAAAATTAAAGTTTGACTTTAACATCATTTTAAAACAAAATTTAATTTCAACGGGAGAGTCTATTTATTAGCGCCGAAGGAGCAACGACCCCGGAAACTCTCAGGCAAAAGGACCGTTGACGTAATAACTTCTGGAAAGCAGGCTTAGCCTCACCGAAGGAGCAAATCTCTCAGGTACCTAGACAGAAGGGGAATAAAAGAGAAGTTATTATGAGTGAAAACAAAACTGCTTTATATAATTTACATAAAGAGCTTGGTGCTAAATTTGTTTCTTTTGCTGGTTACGAGATGCCAATCCAGTATTCAGAAGGTATTGTAAAAGAACATACTTATACTAGAGAGTTTTGCACTTTCTTTGACGTTTCCCATATGGGTCAATATTTTTTAACAAGCAACCAAGCTATAGAAAAAAAATTAGAAAATATTATTCCAATCGATTTTTCTAAATTGAAATTAAACCAATCCAAATACTCTGTGCTTTTAAATGATGATGGTGGAATTATTGATGATCTGATTGTTACCAGATTAGATAAAGGATTAATGATTATTTTAAATGCCGCTTGCAAACATAACGATATTCAAGTAATTGAAAAATCTTTAGGTTCTGGCATCAAAGGTAAACTCAATAATGATTTATCTTTAATTGCTATTCAAGGTCCGAAAGCGGTCGAGGTACTTAACAAAATTATTCCTGGTGTAGAAAATTTAAAATTTATGAACGGTCAACCCTTTCAATTTCAAGGTCAGCAAATTTATGTTACTCGATCAGGCTATACAGGTGAAGATGGCTTTGAATTATCTATTGATAACAAATTAGTAAACAATTTAGTAAATGAATTTAAAAAAAATTCAGTTAAACCAGCCGGTCTTGGTGCCCGTGATACATTAAGACTAGAAGCAGGATTATGTTTATATGGACACGATTTAAATGAAAAAATAAATCCTATCGAAGCTAATTTGTTGTTCGCAATCTCTAAGTCCAAAAGAGAAGCTGGAGGATTTAAAGGTTGGAAAAAAATGAAAGATTTAATGAATGCAGGTCCAAAAACTTTAAGAGTTGGTATTAAACCGAATGGCAAAATTATTGCACGGGAGGGAACAAAAATTTATTCACAAGACAATCAAGAGATTGGTGTTGTGACTAGCGGAACTTTTGGCCCTAGTCTAAATTACCCTGTGGCTATGGGTTATGTTAAAAAAGAATTTTCAGCTAACGGTTCAAAGTTGATGTTAGAAGTTAGAGGCAAAAAACACGAAGCTATTGTGGCAGAGCTTCCATTTTATAAAAAAAGCTACGTAAAGTGAGGATGTATGAGTGAAGTTAAATATTCAAAAAAACATGAGTGGGTAAAATTAGAAAGCGATACAGCAACAGTTGGTATTACAAAGCATGCAACAGAAATGTTAGGTGATATCGTATTCGCAGAAGTACCTGAACAAGGCAAGCAAGTAGCAGCGGAAGGTCAAGCAGCGGTTGTTGAATCTACAAAAGCAGCGAGTGATGTTTACAGTCCAGTAAGCGGTGAGATTGTTGAAGGTAATGCAAAAATTGTTGAGGATCCATCTTCAATCAATGCTGATCCAGAGGGTGGTGCTTGGTTTTTTAAAATTAAATTAAGCAATAAAGCTGAGTTTGATAATTTAATGACTAAAGATGCGTATGAACAGTTTGTAAAGGATAATCCAAATTAAAATGATTGAAGACAACCATAAAGAATTTATAGCAAGACACATTGGTCCCTCGGTTGATGAGCAGTCCAAAATGTTAAACTATTTAGGTTATAACAGTCTTGATAGTCTAATCGAAGCAACGGTCCCTAGTAAAATTTTGGACCAAAAACTTCTTAAACTCACAGAGGCAGTTTCTGAAAATGATGCACTTCAACAGTTAAATGCGATCGCAAAAAAAAATAAATTATTTAAGAATTTTATTGGCATGGGTTATTACGACACCTTATTACCCAAAGTTATCTTAAGAAATATTTTAGAAAATCCAGGTTGGTATACTTCTTATACCCCTTATCAACCAGAAGTCGCTCAAGGACGATTGGAAATGTTAATCAATTTCCAACAACTTATTATGGATTTAACAGGCATGGATATAGCCAATGCTTCTTTATTAGACGAGGCAACAGCTGCTGCTGAGGCTATGGCGTTATGTCAAAGATTAGATAAAAACGATTCAAAAAAAGTATTTGTCTCTGAAAACTGCAATCCGCAAACAATTGATTTAATTAAAACAAGAGCTGAGCCTTTTAATTTAGAAATCTTAATTGGTAACGAAAATAATTATTTAAACGCTATCAAGGATAAGATTATTTGTGGTTTTATTCCATATCCAGGGACTTTCGGTGATATTAAAGATCCAACATTATCAATCAAAACCATCCAAGCCAAGGAAGGCAAAGCCGTTGTTGTTTGTGATTTGATGGCTTTGACAAAACTTAAAACCCCGGCAGAGCTCGGTGCTGATATTGCGGTAGGTAGTTCGCAGCGTTTTGGTATTCCGATGGGTTATGGTGGACCCCATGCAGCATTTTTTGCAACTAAAGATGAATTTAAAAGAGCAATGCCTGGTCGAATTATTGGTGTTTCCAAAGATCGGTATGGCAATAAAGCTTATCGCCTATCATTACAAACACGGGAGCAACATATTAGAAGAGATAAAGCAACAAGTAACATATGTACTGCGCAAGCACTCTTAGCAATTATCTCAGCTGCTTATGCTATCTACCATGGTCCTAAAGGCATTAGCAAGATTGCCGATAAAATTTCAAAACTAGCTAAATTATTTTATGACGGTCTAGCTAAAAGTAAGTTTAAAGTTCTCTCCAAAGATTTTTTTGATACGGTTACGGTGCAAACAGATAAACAAACTAAAACAATTTTACAAAAAGCCCTTAAAAAAAATATTAATCTTAGAAATGTAAATAATAAGAGTATTGCTATTGCTTTTGATGAAAATAAAACAATCGAAGATGTTAATACGTTGCTTGAACTCTTCGGGGTTAAGAAAAAATATACGATTAAACAAAAAATAACATTAACGAATATTCCTGAAAATCTTAAACGAACTTCAACATTTATGACCCATCCGGTTTTTAACAAATATCATTCAGAAACTGAGATGCTTAGATATTTAAAAAGATTAGAGGACTCAGATATTGCTCTAAATCGTTCAATGATTGCCTTAGGCTCTTGCACAATGAAACTCAATGCAACGGCAGAACTTATTCCTATTACTTGGCCAGAATTTTCAGCACCACATCCTTTCGTGCCCCCAACACAAATGCAAGGTTACAAAATACTTTTTGATGACTTAATTCATGATTTAAAAGTCATCACTGGTTTTGATGCTGTTTCGCTGCAACCGAACTCTGGCGCTCAAGGTGAGTATGCAGGTTTAATGACAATTAGAAAATATCATCTCAGTAGAGGTGATAAAAATAGAGATGTGTGTTTAATTCCAAGTTCAGCGCATGGTACTAACCCTGCTAGTGCACAGATGTGTGGGATGAAAGTCGTCGTCGTTAATTGTGATGCGAATGGTAATGTTGATATAAATGATTTAGAAACTAAAGCTAAATTACATTCGAAACAATTATCTTCTTTAATGGTGACTTATCCATCAACGCACGGAGTCTTTGAAGAAAAAATTACTGATATTTGTAAAATTATTCATCAGCACGGTGGTAAAGTTTATATGGATGGCGCTAATCTTAATGCCCTAGTAGGTATTGCAAAACCAGGCAACTTTGGTCCAGATATTTGTCATATCAATTTGCATAAAACTTTTTGCATTCCTCATGGTGGTGGTGGACCAGGCATGGGCCCAATCGCCTGCACGAAAGAATTACAAAAGTTTTTGCCAAATCATAAAGTTATTAAAGAAAGTGGTCCAGCAAGTGGTTTAGGAGCGGTCTCCGCAGCTCCATGGGGTAGTTCATCAATCTTACCTATCTCTTGGATGTATATTAAAATGATGGGACCGGAGGGTTTAAAACAAGCTTCACAAGTTTCAATTTTAAGTGCGAATTATATTGCGAAAAAATTATCTAGTGATTTTAAAGTTCTTTATACAGGCAATAACGGCAATGTTGCGCACGAATGTATTATTGATATCAGGCCAATTAAATCAGCAAGCGGTATTTCTGAAGAAGACATTGCTAAACGCTTAATTGATTATGGTTTCCATGCACCAACGATGTCTTGGCCGGTAGCCGGGACAATTATGATCGAACCTACCGAAAGTGAAAGTTTAAGTGAAATCAATCGATTTTGTGAAGCTTTAATCTCTATCAAAAAAGAAATTGATAAAGTGCAAAGTGGTGAATTTGATAAAATAAATAATCCACTTAAAAATGCGCCCCACACGTATGTGGAACTATGCAGTTCGAATTGGGAACATCCATACACTCGAGAAACAGCAGCTTTTCCAAGTGAATTTATTAAAAATAATAAATACTGGGCTCCAGTTGGTAGAGTCGATAACGTTTTCGGTGATCGTAATCTTGTTTGTTCATGTCCTTCAATTGATGAATACCGCGATGAAGCTGCTTAAACATTAATGAAGATTGCGGTTATTGGTTCAGGCATTTCAGGATTAGCTGCCGCCTATCATTTATCCAAACAATATAAAGTCGATTTATTTGAGAAAGATGACCACTTTGGTGGGCATGCTTATACTTATAAAATTGAAAAAGAAAATCTCAATGTTGATTTAGGTTTTATTGTTTTTAATGAATTAACCTATCCTAATTTGTTAAATTTTTTTAAAGAACTCGAGGTTAGTTATGAAAAAAGCAATATGTCTTTTGCAGTGAGCGTAACCGATACCAACGTTGAGTACGGCGGTACTGGTTTCAATGCAATCTTTGCTAATCGAAGAAATATTTTAAATTTCAATTTTCTTAAAATGCTTAAAGAAATAGTTAATTTTTATAAAGAGACCTCACAATTAACAGAGGCGGTGACCAATAAATTTACTCTAGGTTCTTATTTAAGTTCTATTAAGGCTTCGGCATATTTTGAAAATTATCATATTATTCCTATGGTCGCGGCGATCTGGTCCATGCCCTATCAGCAGGCTAGAAAATTACCTTTAAATCTTTTTGTCGAATTTTTTAATAATCATGGTTTATTTAAATTAAAAAATAGACCGCAGTGGTTTACCGTGACCGGACGAAGTCACACTTATGTTAACAAGGTGTTAGAGAAAATTAGCGGCGAATATTTTAAAAATTATAAAGTCAAATCTATCATTAGATCCGATGAAAACGTTAGATTAGTTATTGATCATCATGAACAACATTTAGATTATGATTATGTAGTTTTAGCAACTCATGCTGATCAAAGCCTTCAACTATTGCAGACACCCTCAACGCAAGAACAAAAAATTTTAAAAGAGTTTACTTATTTAAAAAATGTAGCAGTTTTACATACTGATCCCAATTTAATGCCAAAGTCAAAAAATGCTTGGGCAAGTTGGAACGCTTTATCTAATAAAGAAGCTAGTCAGACTTGTGTTACTTACTGGTTAAATAAACTGCAAAATTTAAATACAGAACAAAACTTTTTTTTAACTTTAAATCCTATTCGAGCAATTGAACCCAAAACCATTATTAAAGAAGTTGAATTCACACATCCTTTCTTTAATGCAACTAATCATCAATTAAAAAAAGATTTAGCTTCGCTCCAAGGTTATAAAAGGACTTGGTATTGTGGTAGTTATTTTGGTTACGGTTTCCACGAAGATGGTTTAAAATCTGCTTTAACATTAGTTAAAAATTTTAAAGCATAATGGAGTCTTGTCTTTATAATGGTTTTGTAACGCACCGACGGTTTAAACCCGTAAAACACTTTCTGTATTATAAAACTTTTTCTTTATTACTCGATCTTGATGAAATTGAAAGTTTAGCAAAATCTAATCCTCTCTTTTCTTATAATCAATTTAACGTGTTTAGCTTTTATGATAAAGATCATGGTGACCGTGATGGTAAATCTTTAAAAGAGTGGGTTTTAAATAATCTTAACAATTTAAACATCGAGCATCAGATTAATAAAATTAAACTGCTTTGCTTTCCACGTATCTTTGGCTATGTTTTTAATCCATTGAGTATTTTTTATTGTTATCACAACGATGAGTTACAGTTCATTTTTTATGAGGTGAAAAATACTTTTAACGAGCAACATACTTATGTTTTTAAAATTAACCAGACAGGCGTGCTCAATCAAAATTGTAAAAAAAAGTTTTATGTCTCACCTTTTATGGATATGGAAACAGATTATAATTTTAGATTAATCAAACCCAAACAAACGTTATCTGTCTTTATCAAACAAACAGATAGTTCAGGTACGATATTAACAGCGGTACAAAAAGGGGAGCGAAAAGAATTCAGTTTTAAACAGCTATTAATCAATTTTTTTACTTATCCCTTAATGACGTTAAAAATAATTTCCGCTATTCATTTTGAAGCTTTACGCTTATGGAAAAAAGGGGCAAAATACCGAGGACGTTCAGAAAAAATTAAAAATAATTTAAGTTACGAGGGGGAGAGTTGAGTTTATTTAAAATTTCAGAAAGATTTGTCATCAATAAACTAAAAAATATTGATGAGGGTAGTTTAAAGTTAGTGAACTACGACGGCAAAGTTTATCAGTTCGGAAACCTGGCAAGTCCTCTTAAAGCTGAAGTACAAATCAATAATCCTAAATTTTATATTAATATTATTTTGGGCGGTAGTTCAGCTATGGCTGAAGCGCATATTACGAAAGATTTTTATACTAATAATTTAACTAATCTGATCGAATTGATGGCAAGGAATATAAAACTAATTTATACTTTCTCAGGTAGTGCCAAGCTACAGACCATTAAAAATTTTTTAAAAAAGATTTTTGCCCCCAATACCAAATCTAAAAGTTTAGAATATATCTCCAAACATTATGATTTAGGGAATGAGTTTTTTTCAATCTGGTTAGATAAAACTTTAACTTACTCAAGTGCAATCTATGAAAACCCAACTGATGATTTAGAGACCGCGCAAAAGAATAAATATCAAAAACTTATTGATCTTCTAAACATTAAACCTAATGCTAAAGTTTTAGAAATTGGTTGTGGTTGGGGAGGGTTTTCTGAATATGTAGCTAAAAATTATGACGTCACAGTAGACTGTATTACAATTTCTAAAAAACAATATGAGTATGCTAAACAAAGAATGTATGACGCTGGTTTAGACAATAAAGTCAATGTTAATTTTTTGGATTACCGAGATTTAAAAACACAATACGATCATGTGGCTTCGATTGAAATGATTGAAGCGGTGGGCGAAAGTTATCTCGATACTTATTTTAAAAAGATTAAGCAGTCATTAAATCCTAATGGGACTGCAGCAATCCAAGGTATTACAATTAAAGACGAATTGTTTGATCGTTATCGAACTAGTGAAGATTTTATTCAAAAATATATTTTTCCTGGTGGCTTTTTACCGTCCTTAGGTTTTATGAAAACTATTATGCACAAGAATAACTTAAACTTAACTGCCGTTCATTCTTATGCAGATCATTATGCACAAACGCTTGCTACCTGGCGTTCTAATTTTTTAACATCTTGGCAACAAATTGCGCCTCTCGGATTTAATGACGCGTTTAAAAAGATTTGGGAGTTTTATCTAAGTTATTGTGAAGCTGGCTTTAAATCAAAAAATATAGACTTGATTCAATTTTCGATGTCTAATAAGTAATGACAATGCGATTTTTTTTAAGTGCATTATTAGTAATTTTTTTAACAGGCTGTGCAAGTAATATGAAACCAACAGATTTTCAAGGACAACAACCACGATTAATTATTGAAGATTATCTCTCCGGTAATGTGAAAGCTTGGGGCGTTTTACAAAATCGTTCTGGCAAAGTCACGCGACAATTCAAGGCCGACTTAAACGGTAAATGGGATGGCTCCACTTTAATTTTAGATGAAAAGTTCGATTGGACTGATGGTGAAGTGCAAACGCGACAGTGGACGATTAAAAAAATTGATGAACATAACTATGAAGGCACGGCTTCTGATGTAGTGGGTACTGCAAAAGGATTTTCTTATGGTCCCGCGTTTAAATTTGAATACGTATTATTAGTACCGGTTAAGGGCAAAAACATTAAAATTACTTTTGATGATTGGATCTTCATGCAAGATGAGCGAGTAGCCATCAATCGTGCCACGATGACGAAGTTTGGTATTAAAGTTGCTGAACTTACGGTGATGTTTGTAAAAGACTAAATTCTCAACCTCTATCAGAAGAAATTTTAAATTAAATTTAGTTGATAATCTCTTGCAGTAGTTACTTCTTTAGGTAAGTTTAATTTAACGTCTGCAAGCGTGATTAATTGATCTTTTTTAATATCTTTAGTCATCACTGCGTTGTCTGTTAAACCTAAAGGTAAAACTTTTTTATCTTTAGATGTCTTCGCGGTGATCAATCGACCTCTTGCACAAAAACCTCCTTCACCGTCTAATTTCTCACCCACTTTTAAATCTTTTTTGGCATAAGAGGCAACTTCAGCATTATAATTAATTGTATGACCCGTTGCTTTGTTATCTAAAGCGATGGAGTAAATAGACTGGGCTAATTCTAAACCAATATAGTGATAAGGTCGCCAAATCGCTGAATAAGATCCAGAAACATCGGTCACCATACCGTAATCTTTAAAACAATTTTTAACATATTGATTCTGTGCTTTGATAACGATGTAAACACCCCAACGTAAATCATTAGCAATATCTTTTTTATTTTGATCAATACTTGAAATCACTTCGACTTGACCATCAAAATCAATGAGACCACCATCTGCTTTTGGAATTAATTTTTTAGCAATATCGTAAACACCTACGGATGGAAACGTTAAACCGTTTGGGGGGCATTTTAGATTAGAGGCATTACTGACCGCACACATCTCTATTGCTGATTTATCTCCACATAAAAAACTATTAAACATTTTAGGGTTCATGCCTGACTCATTTTCTGCTCGTTCTTTAGTCAGTCCATAATGCTCCCAAACCGTATCCGGGGTTGAGTACTCAAACGTTGGATGATACTTAGTGCCTTTACCAGCACAAGTGACATGAAAACCATTTAGTCGAGCCCATTCAATTTGCTCCAGGATCAGAGAGGGTTGATCACCATAGGCCATCGAGCAAATAACATTATTTTGTTTGGCTAAATCTGCTAAATATTTGCCACACGTCACATCCGCTTCGACATTAACTAAGATTAAATGTTTTTTATTATTTAAGATTTTAGTTGCATGGACCGTACCAACAATTGGATTACCAGTTGCTTCTATAAATATCTCAATTTCTCTATCTAATGCTTGCTCAAGTGAGTTTACAAAATTTATTTCTTTAACAATGTTTTCAGGAACACCGCTCTTTAAACAGTTCTTTTTGGCTTGGTCTATTTTAAGATCAACAATGGTATCAATTTTAATTTTTTTTAACTGATTATATTGGGAGAGAAACATGCTGATAAATTTTCCACAGCCAATAAAACAGACCTTAATAGGTTGTTTCCTCTCTTTTAACTTAGTGTGTAGATACATAATTATCTTTTCACAAATTTATCAATTAAGAATAAATAAAGTCGATAAGGCAAGATTCTAAATATTTTAAGCAGTGTTGTTAATTCTTTGGGAAAGTCTATTTCAAAAGCAGAGGATTTCGTTAACCCTTTGAACATTTTCTCCGCTGCAAACTCAGGTGATTTGATAAAAGGCATTTCAAATGTATTTTTATCAGTCAGAGGTGTTTTAATAAATCCCGGGGAAACTAAAGAAATTTTAACGTTATACTTTTTAAAATCAAAATAAATGCTCTCAGTAAAATTTGATAAAGCAGCTTTTGACGGACCGTAACCTGAAGAATTCGGTAAACCTCGATAACCAGCTATTGAGGACACAATTGAGATATGACCATTTTTTTTCTCTTTAAAATATTGTTCAACCGCTTTGACGCAATTTAAAACACCAAAATAATTGACATCCATAACAAATTTTATTTGTTCTAAATTAATCTCTTTTTCCTTATTTGGGTCATAAGTACCACTACAAAAAACACAAAGATCAATTGTATTGAACTTTGCGATAATGTCTTGGAAAACGTTTGCACATTGATCTTTATTTGTGACATCGAGTGGGAAAGAAAAGATATTTGGGTCTTGCGCAATTTGTTCTAATTTATCTTTACTTCTGGCAGAAATTGCTACTTGCCAACCTTCTTGAGCAAATTTTTCTGCAAGTGCTTTTCCAATTCCACTGCTTGCACCTGTGATCCAAATTTTTTTATGGTGTTCTTGCATCATTTTCTTTATATCTTAATTAATGCTAAATAATAAATATTTTTCATTAGCTTTAATAATATTAATTACCTTTTCAGCTTCTTTTATCGGTAGTTATGCGACCATGGCTTACAAAGAACCGTGGTATTCTGAATTAATTCTACCTACCTTTAATCCTCCGAGTGCCGTGTTCGCGCCAGTCTGGACCACACTTTATATCATGATGAGTGTCGCTATTTGGTTAGTTTGGAAGAGATCCTTTAATAATAGAGTGATGACTATTTATTTTGTGCACTTATTCTTTAATGCGATTTGGAGCGTGTTATTTTTTGGTTACCACAATATTCTTTTGGCATTAATTGATTTAATTATCATTTTAGGATTTATAATTTGGTTAATGGTGATTTATTTTAGAGAAAACAAAATTAGTTTTTATTTAATGGTACCGTATCTCTTATGGTCGTCCTATGCCTTTGTGCTTAATTTAACGATATTAGTTATCAATTAATATGATTAGGAGAACTAACAGAATAGTCCAAAAAGATTTTCTTAAACAAAATAAAAATTTAAAAATTTTAGATCTTGGCTGTTCCAATAATAATTATTGGGAAGAAGCTAATCACTTTGCGGACATACACGACTTTAGAGAAGAATTTTCTAAACTAAAATTACCTTTTACCAAACTTGAAATCGGAAAAAGATTACCCTTCAAAGATAAGGAATTTGATTATGTCATTCTTAGCCATGTCATGGAGCATGTTGAAAATCTTTTAGAATTTAAGCAAGAAGTAGAACGAATTGCAAAAGCAGGATACATAGAATTACCAACTAAATTAAATGATAACCTGGTATTTGGTTGCGATGATGAGTTAGGTCACAAATGGTGGTTTGAGTATGATGATGATTTAAAAAAACTTTTATATACAAAAAAGATTGACGCGCTTGAAAAGTTTTTATCAGTTGGTTCGATTTGGAAATTTCAACATTACTTTGAAGATAGTTTTTTACTTCAATTATATTGGGAAAATACAATTGATTTGAAGGAAAGAGCACCCTTTAAAGTCGAGTCAAAAATTACTTTTTTAACGCTGGTTAGAAAATACTTTAGTAAAAAAATTAGAAGTTTATTTTCAAAATTTAAAAGATAATTTTTTGTTGGGATATTTTCTTTTAAATAGGATTTGATTAATAAAAATTGTCATTACCACTATTAAAATACTGCCTACAAAAACTGGCATGAATAAAAATTCATAAGAAACATCTGTGAAAATAGCAATAAGTGGATTGGCAGCTGCTGGTGGATGAATAATATCAAAATAGGACATTAAAAAAACAGCCAAACCAATGCCGAGTGCAATGCTTAAAAAAGAAAATCCTAATACGTTATTCAAAACTATTCCAATAAACATTGATAGTAAATGACCGAGAATTACATTTTTGGGTTGAGCAAATTCGCTTTTATAAAAGACAAAAACAATTAAAGCAGTAGAGCCAAATGAAAACATTATCCATAAACCTGTGGATGTTTTTTCTGTTAAAAGCGCTAAAACACCAATAACTAAGCTGGCGCCCAAAGCATTTTGAAACATTTCATAATTTTTTTTTGGATACATATATATTTTTTTTATAAATGCTTTATATATTATTTATGCAATTAACAAAACAATTCAATTTTTTATCAAAATTAGCTGGGCAATTAAATTCTTTTTACAAAAAAAAATCTAACTCTTTTATGAAGGTTGAAAATAAAGGAAAGAATAAAAAGAATTATGATCCGGTAACGAACTTCGATAAAGGTATAGAAAAATTTATTAGAACCCACATTCAGAAAAAATTTAAACATGATGGCATTATCGGAGAAGAGTTTCCAAATAAGGTTTCTAAAAATGACTTTACATGGTGTATCGATCCAATTGATGGCACTCGAGCGTTTGTTATTGGCGCACCGACCTGGTCTAATTTAATTGGGTTATCATACTTAGGGCAATCAGTTATAGGACTAGCAAATTTTCCTGAACTCGATAAACATTATGTTGCTAGTCAAAAACATTCATTCGTGATTAAAAAAAATAAAAAAACTAAAATCAAAACATCAAACGCTAAGACAATTCATAACATTAAAATGGTTGGAAATTTTCATGGCGTGCTTTCTTATGAGCGACAAAAGAAAATAATTAAAAAATTAGGTTGGTCCTTTCGGTTAGCAGGTTTTGATGCTTTAAATTTTTGTTTAATGGCAGAAGGTAAAATTGATGCCGTGATTGAGGCAAACTTAAAACCCTATGATATTTTGCCTTTAGTACCAATTGTTAAAAATGCAGGTGGTATCGTGACGAATTGGAATAATGAACCAGCAGAAAAGGGTGGACATATCGTGGCGGCAGCTAATAAAGTTTTACATAGAAAATTAATAAAGTTATTAAAACCCTTTCGTAATATTTAAATGAATTTATCTGAAAAAATTTTAGGTGTATTTAAACTTGAACCCAAAGTATTTCGTTCTTTAGAACAAGATCAAAAAAATATTTTACTACCCGGTTTTATTGTTGTGGTGGTTGCTTTAATTACATCTTATATTTATAAATCCTATTTCTTAAGAACAGTTGATTTAAATGTCTCAATCATTTTTCTGGCAGGTATATGGTTATTTGTAAATTGGTATTTACTAACCTTTGTTATCTATTTTGTGTCAACTAAATTATTTCCTGAGAGTAATACCCCGCGTGTTAAATGTTTTTCAATTGTAGCTTTCTCATATCTTCCTGAACTATTAAAAATTTTAATTTTTTTTTCACCCAAGCTGATTTTAGTAACAAGCTGGGGCTCCTTTATTTGGGTGATTGCCTGCCAGGTTGTAGGTTTAAAAGAGATCTATAAATTTAAAAGCTTTTGGAAAACGCTTGGTGTGGTTCTACTTGCCTATGTGATTCAAATTTTAACAGTTGTAATCTGCTTAATCGTATTAATGAATTTATTTTCCTGATAACGACCTGAATAAGTTTTCACGTCTGTAAATTCGCTCAAAACCCCCCTATTTTATTGACAAAATGAATGTTGTAAAAATATCACAGCAAAATTTAATTTTTATGTTTTAAGAGGGCATAATTGAAAAAAAAGAGGTAACTGCTACTTTAATCACGTTTTAATTTATAAATTTAAACAACAAAGGTAATAATAATGAAAACATTGAAAAATATACTAGTTGGATCTCTAGCTAGCTTAATCGTTTTCGCATCAGCGCAAGCTGGTGAACTTACTGTTTCTGGTTCAATGGAAGTTTCTAAAACATCTT
>Ga0255743_10001055_pt1 | contig 23701 bp, 19 predicted proteins | sample 101ome_19_FD_179950 | JGI IMG/M metagenome (GOLD analysis project Ga0255743, IMG submission 179950) | Coastal salt marsh microbial communities from the Groves Creek Marsh, Skidaway Island, Georgia - 101405AT metaG (version 2) | ecosystem: Environmental > Aquatic > Marine > Intertidal zone >... | reverse complement strand
TCGGTATACCGGTCGAGCTCGAGTTTTGCCTCATTCAACTGAATTTCCGCACTAGAGAGCATGTCACGGATATTACTCACCTGCTCTCCCTCGTGACGATCATCACTCATGAACTGTTTGAGCTTGATGAGTTGCTCACCCAAAGACTCTGAGCCCTCGGCACATGCTCCCGCACTTTCTAATAAGAAACCTGCATTACTCAACTGGCGCTGATCGGCCTCCAGTTCAAGGAGCTCGGTCTCACCCAAATCCAGCTCCTCCAACTCGCCCACCTGATACAGCAGGAGCTCTCGCTTGGCGTTGTCTTCGGTACTGCGATTTTTCAGGCGATCAAGTTTGGCGCTGAGGTCCAGGTATTCGCGAGCATGCCCCGCAACCTGAGCAGAAAGGCCCGTTGCCCCGGCGTAGTCGTCTAGGAGCGCTCGCTGGCTGTCTCCGCGCAACAGTGACTGGTGGGCGTGCTGTGAATGAATATCCACGAGCAGTTCACCCAGTTGCGCACAGTCTGCCAAGGTTGCTGGAGTGCCATTAATGAAAGCTTTCGATCGACCATCAGATCCGACCACTCGGCGCAGCAAGCAATCGGTGCTGCCCGCCTCGAGCTCTCGTTGTTCGAGCCATACTTGTGCGTCCGGGATTTGTTCAAGATCAAAGTGGGCGCTGATGTCCGCGCGTTTTGCCCCCGGCCGAACTGCTCGGGCGTCAGCACGGTCCCCAACGCAGAGTCCGAGGGCGTCCAGCATGATCGACTTGCCAGCCCCTGTTTCCCCCGTAATAGCAGTCATCCCGGCCTCCAGATCGAGGTCGAGGGACTCAACAATGGCGTAATCGCGAATAACGATTTGTTTGAGCATGCGCCTTCCCAAGACTTTGCTGTTTTATAGCGTACCCTATCGGGTCGGGGAAAGATCTTAAGCAGTTCTTTGTCCACTCTGCAGCCTGTGGTAATAATGGGGGACAGATACTCGCAGGGCCGCTATGACCAACGACAAGCTCTCAACTCGTGCCACAGATCTCCTGAGAACCCTCGTGGAGATGCACATTCGGGATGGGCACCCCGTTGGATCAAAAACTCTGCATGCTCAGACCGAGCTGACAGTTAGCCCGGCTACTATCCGCAATATCATGGCCGACCTAGAAGACCGCGGGTTTCTGGAGTCCCCACACACCTCTGCGGGCCGCATCCCCACGGCGCAAGGCTATCGGTTCTTTGTGGATTCCCTGCTGCAGGTTCAGCCCATTGAGGAGCAGGCGGTACTGGCACTCAAGGAGGAGTTGAATCCGAATCGCAGTGCCAAGGATTTGGTGCACTCGGCCTCCTCCCTGCTCGCTCAAATTACCTCCCAAGCCGGCATTGTCACTGTGCCTCGTCCGACGCTCAACCAGCTACGACAGGTCGAGTTTCTGCCTCTCTCAGAGAATCGCGTCTTGGTGATCCTTGTGGTTAACGAGCGCGAGGTACAAAACCGGGTCATAGAACTCCCGCGCCCCTTAACCGAGGCACAGCTAAAAGCCGCAGCTGAGCTGATCAACCAGCGTTACGCGGGTGCGGATCTCGGCGAAGTAAAAGCGCGATTGGTGCAGGAAATGGCGGAGGCCAGGGCACGTATCGACGAATACATGGCGGCTGCCCTTGATTTGGCCAATCGAGCGCTCGAAGAGGAGGGTGACAGCGAAGAGTACGTGGTCGCTGGGGAAAATTTCCTTCTTGGTCAGGCTGGTCCGGAGGATATGAGCAAATTGCGGGAACTGTTCGATGCCTTCGAACGAAAGCGCGATTTATTGGAGCTTTTGGAGCGATCCTATCGGGCTCAGGGCGTCCAAATTTTCATTGGAGAGGAGGCGGGCTATGACGTCTTTGGTGACTACTCCGTCGTCACTGCCCCTTACGCCCAAGGAAGTCGCACCCTGGGAGTTTTGGGGGTTATTGGGCCCACACGCATGGCTTATGAACGAGTCATACCCATGGTCGATGTCACTGCCCGTATGTTGAGCGCGGCACTCTCTCGCTAAAACACCGCTTTATCTCCCGATCGGGTTGAAAAATACCTTTCCAGACCCCAATTCCCCGTCAAAGGCCCGACTTGGCAGCTCACTCGTGCTGACCGGTCTGTTTTTATTGCTACCGATGAGGATGACGGGATGGCCGATCCAACGCCAGAAAACAATGAAGAACGTGAGAGCGAGGAGCTTGAAACTGCTGCTGGCGCTGAGGCCGACATCGGCGAAGCCAGTGCCGCGGAGGCTGAGTCTCCGACGGAGGAGCTGAGCCTTGAGGAAATGGTGGCCAAACTGGAAGCCGACCTTGCGGACGCACAGGATTCCGCCCTCAGAGCTCAGGCGGACGCCGCCAACGTTCAGCGCCGCGCCGAGCAGGAGATAGACAAAGCGCGGAAATTTGCTCTCGACCGCTTTGTTGGAGAGCTGCTACCCGTGGTGGACAACATGGAGCGTGCCCTGTCGGCAGCCACGGATAGTGGTGCTGAGGCATCTATTAGCGAGGGCCTCGAGCTGACCTTAAAAAGCTTTATGGACGCTTTGAAAAAGACTGGCGTTGAAATTGTGGACCCTCAGGGGGAGCCGTTTGACCCGCAGCTTGCCCAAGCGATGAGCATGGTGGAGAACCCCGATGTGGAACCCAATACGGTCATCGCGGTGATGCAGAAGGGGTATACCTTGAACGGCCGATTGGTGCGCCCGGCGATGGTAATGGTGAGCAAGGCAGCAGAGTAAAAACCCTACAAAAAACCTTGAAATAGGTTTTGAAAACCCCATCTAAGGAATCAATTACATACACCAGGCCAGGACGCCGGTGAAAGGAGAACATCATGGGTAAGATTATTGGAATCGACTTGGGAACAACTAATTCCTGTGTCTCGGTACTCGAGGGTGGAAAAGCTCGGGTCATTGAAAACTCGGAAGGTGGACGCACGACGCCGTCTATCGTTGCTTACACCGACGATGGTGAGGTTCTGGTGGGTCAATCCGCTAAGCGTCAGGCGGTAACCAACCCAACCAACACCCTATTTGCGGTGAAGCGATTAATTGGTCGCCGGTTCGATGATGACGTGGTGCAGAAGGACATCAAGATGGTGCCTTACAGCATCGTTAAGGCAGACAATGGTGACGCTTGGGTCGAGGTAAAAGACAACTCGATGGCACCCCCCCAGGTTTCTGCAGAAGTGCTTCGCAAGATGAAGAAAACGGCTGAAGAGTTCTTGGGCGAGCCTGTCATCGAAGCAGTGATTACAGTGCCTGCTTACTTCAATGATTCACAGCGCCAGGCGACCAAGGATGCTGGCAAGATCGCAGGCCTCGAGGTCAAGCGAATCATCAACGAGCCGACGGCGGCTGCGCTTGCCTACGGAATGGACAAGGCGCAGGGCGATCGCACCGTTGCGGTTTACGACCTCGGTGGCGGCACCTTCGATATTTCGGTCATTGAGATTGCCGAAGTCGACGGAGAGCATCAGTTTGAAGTACTCGCGACTAACGGGGATACGTTCCTCGGTGGAGAAGATTTCGATCTGCGTCTGATTGAGTATCTGGCCGATGAATTCAAGAAAGAAAATGGCATTGACCTGCACAACGACCCTCTGGCACTGCAGCGACTGAAAGAGGCGGCTGAGAAAGCCAAAATCGAACTTTCAAGCTCTCAACAGACAGAGGTTAATCTGCCTTACATTACTGCAGACGCGACGGGTCCGAAACACTTGGTCGTTAAGTTATCTCGCTCCAAGCTGGAGTCTTTGGTGGAAGATCTGGTGAAGCGATCTCTTGAGCCGGTCAAGACCGCGCTGGCAGACTCAGGATTGTCACCGTCTGAAATCCAGGATGTGATTTTGGTGGGCGGGCAAACTCGGATGCCCTTGGTTCAGCAGGCGGTTGCTGACTTTTTCGGCAAGGAGCCGCGCAAGGACGTGAACCCGGATGAGGCGGTTGCAATGGGTGCCTCCATTCAGGGTGCTGTACTCTCTGGCGACGTTAAAGACGTACTGCTCCTCGATGTCACGCCGTTGACTTTGGGTATCGAAACGATGGGTGGTGTTGCCACACCACTGATCGAGAAGAACACGACGATTCCAACCAAGAAATCGCAGGTGTTTTCGACGGCAGAAGATAACCAGACTGCGGTGACCATTCACGTGGTACAAGGAGAGCGTAAGCAGGCGGGACAGAACAAGTCGTTGGGTCGGTTCGATCTGGCGGATATTCCGCCCGCACCTCGAGGCGTGCCTCAGGTCGAGGTGACCTTCGACCTTGATGCCAACGGTATCTTGAATGTGTCAGCCAAGGACAAAGCCACCGGCAAGGAGCAGTCGATTCGTATCACCGCTTCCGGTGGTTTGTCTGAGGATGAGATCGACAACATGGTCCGGGATGCCGAGGCAAATGCTGAGGCGGACAAGAAGTTCGAAGAGCTGATTACCGTGCGCAACACGTGTGACGGGATGATCCATGCCGCGAAGAAAACCCTAGAAGAGGCTGGCGAGCACTCTACTGTCGATGAGCGTGCAGCTATTGAGGCGGCCATCAGCGAGGCGGAGGAAGCCATGAAAGGTGAGGACAAGGAGGCCATTGAGGCGGCCACTGCGAAAATCACCGAAGCTACTGGCCCCGTGGCGCAAAAGATGTACGCGGCTCAGGAAGCGGCGGGCGCAGATGCGGCGGGGGCTGCTGCAGATGCCCAGGCAGAGGCCGACGATGGAGATGTGGTAGATGCGGAGTTCGAGGAAGTTAAAGACGACGCGAAGCCGTAATAGTGAGGTCCATGGGAATCCCGTGGACCACTTATTCACCACCCGGGTCCGGGTGTAACGTGTTAAGTTCAGCGCGGGCTCAAAAGGCCCGCGTACTTTTTTAAGGACGTCTTTCGTCCCAAACAGGCTGGAGAACCATGTCCAAGCGCGATTACTACGAGGTGCTCGGAGTCGAGCGATCAACGTCGGAGGCCGATATCAAAAAGGCATATCGGCGTATCGCGATGAAGTACCACCCGGATCGTAATCCTGATGACGCCGATGCGGATGCCAAGTTTAAAGAGGCAACCGAAGCCTATGACGTCTTGATGAACGCGGAGAAGCGGTCGGCCTACGATCAGTTTGGTCATGCGGGCGTCGACTCACAGATGGGGGGCGGCTTTCAGGGCGGTGGCAGTTTCAGCGATATTTTTGGCGATGTCTTCGGGGATATATTCGGCGGCGGCCGTGGCCGTCAACAGGGCCCTCAACGCGGCTCTGATTTGCGCTACACCATGGAAGTGTCGCTCGAGGAAGCGGTGCGTGGCGCGACCAAGGAAATTCGGGTGCCAACCCTGCAACACTGCGACACCTGTGATGGTAGCGGTGCCAAGCCGGGTACCAGTCCCGTTACCTGTGGAGCCTGTGGTGGTGCGGGTCAGGTTCGCATGCAGCAGGGCTTCTTTCAGGTGCAGCAAACCTGTCCTACGTGCCGAGGTCTTGGCAAGACCATTTCGGATCCATGCCGCGAATGTCGCGGGCAGGGCCTCGTTGAAAAGACCAAGACTCTGTCGGTGAAAGTTCCACCGGGGGTCGATACCGGAGATCGCATTCGATTGAGCGGCGAGGGCGAGGCAGGGCCTTCTGGTGGCCCCAATGGCGACCTGTTTGTGCAAATAGCTGTACGTCAGCACACGCTTTTCGAGCGCGATGGCCGCCACCTGTATTGTGAGGTGCCGATTAACTTTGTCGATGCGGCCCTCGGTGGTGAGCTCGAGGTGCCTACTCTAGATGGCAAGGTGAAATTAAAAATTCCGGCTGAGACCCAGACCGGGAAGATGTTCCGATTACGTGGTAAAGGGGTGCAGCCGGTGCGGGGCGGCCCGGTAGGGGATTTGATGTGTCGCGCTGTGGTTGAGACGCCGGTTAATTTGAGCGCCCAACAAAAACAGTTGCTGGAGGAATTTAGAAACACTCTCAGCGAAGGTGGGGATTCCCAGTCTCCGCGGCAGTCAAGCTGGTTCGAGGGAGTGAAGTCATTCTTTGACGGGATGACCAAGTCGTGAGTGTACGACTGGGGATTACCGGTGCGGCAGGCCGCATGGGCAAAATGCTTATTGAGGCCATTGCAGACAGCCCGTCTGATGTCTCATTAGTCGCTGCGATTGAGCGGTCTGGTAGTTCTCTGGTGGGTGCTGATACAGGAGAACTGATTGGCAGATCACCGTCGGGCACTCACGTGGTCGATAACCTGGCTGCGGTGATTGCCGATCTCGATGTGTTGATCGACTTCACCCAGCCTGAAGCGACTGTGGCCAATGCTCTTGTCTGCGTCGAACATGGCGTGGCCATGGTTGTCGGGACAACGGGACTAACGGCTGCTCAGGGAGACCAGCTTAAGTCGGCTGCAGACACTATTGCCCTTTGTCGAGCGTCAAATTTTTCCACCGGTGTAAACCTGGCGTTCAAATTGTTGGAACAGGCCGCAACGGTGTTGGGCGATGAGGTCGATATAGAGATTGTCGAGGCGCATCATCGACACAAGGTGGATGCACCCTCGGGTACTGCGCTCAGTATGGGGGAGGTTGTTGCAACGGCCCTCGACCGGAATCTTGAGGAGGTCGCAGTCTACGGGCGTGAAGGGCAAACAGGAGCCCGTGATCGATCTACCATAGGCTTCGCCACGATTCGCGCGGGCGACGTTGTCGGGGATCACACGGTGATTTTTGCTGCCGAAGGCGAGCGCCTAGAAATAAGTCACAAGGCCAGTTCAAGAATGGCATTCGCTCGAGGCGCTGTGCGCGCGGCCCAGTGGCTCGCAGGCAAAGCCCCCGGACGTTATGACATGCAGGATGTCCTTGGCTTTAGAGAGGGTTAGACATGGATGCGCCGGCTAACATTGTTGAGATTACCGAGGCGAATGCTCAGCAGCTGCTGATTGACGAGTCCTTCAATCGGCCCGTTGTTGTGGATTTTTGGGCAGAGTGGTGTGAGCCCTGCAAGCAATTGATGCCGTTGTTGGAAAAACTGGCTCACGAGTATGGGGGCGCCTTTTTATTGGCCAAGGTCAACGCCGATGAACAGCAAATGCTGGCGTCGCAACTTGGCGTCCGCAGCCTGCCCACGGTGATGGTGATCAAAGACGGGCAGCCTATCGATGGTTTCGCGGGTGCTCAACCCGAATCTGCCATAAGAGAGGTGCTTCAAAAGCATTTACCCTCACCTTGGGATGCCAAGATCGCTGAGGCTACCGAGATGCTCGATAACGACGACGCCAACGGTGCGGTGAATTTGCTGCGAGGCGTGTGGGAGGAGTCGAACAAACTTACCGAAGTGACCCTTGCCTATGCCGGCGCCTTGATAGAGGCCAATCGTCTCGATGACGCTGAGGCGGTTCTGGGCGAGATCCGGATGGTCGATCAGGACGCACTCTATGAGCAACTGATGGCACAGATTGAGTTGAAGCGTGAAGCTGCGCGCTCCCCCGAAGTAGAGGCGCTTGAAGCTGAGCTGGCATCTAATCCTGATAGCCATGAGGTCCGTTCAAAGCTTGCGGTGCAGCTGGGCACCCACGGCCAGTACCGGGAAGCCCTGGAACACCTGCTGGTGATACTGAAAGCCGACCGTGACTGGAATAACGGCGAAGCCAAGCGGCTCTACTTGGATATGCTGGCCACGATTGGCAAGGGCGATCCGGTGTCTGCTGAATACCAGCGAAAGCTTTTTTCCCTGCTTTACTGATCCCTCATCGACGTATTACGGGGTATCCGGCCTGTTTCGGGGTCGTTTTCGCCCCTAAGGGCACTGCTTGCTGCTTAGGCCCTAAAAGAGACTTGCAAACCGCCGCCAACTTCCCTACATTCCGTAGCGTAGAAAAACATACTCCAGGTTCAAAAGCGGCGTCCGCGCTGCGTAGCCGCCCCAGATAAATCGAGGTTGATATGGATATTTCTTTTGCACAAGAAGATTTGGCGTTTCGTGACGAGGTGCGAACATTTTTCGATGAGCAGTTCGATGACGAGCTGGTGTCACGCCTTAAGTCAGAGGATTTTAAGGAAGCTATCGTTGACTGGCAGCAGCGTCTCTTCAAAAAGGGATGGATCGCCGCCAACTGGCCGGTCGAGTACGGCGGTACAGGCTGGACGCCTACACAAAAATATATTTACGAATCAGAGCGGTCTGCTCGAGGGATTCCGGGCGTTATTCCTTTTGGAATAGGCATGGTTGGGCCGATGATTTATCAGTTCGGCACGCCGGAGCAAAAGGAGAAATTTCTGCCTGGCATTCTCAATAGCGAGGTATGGTGGTGTCAGGGTTACTCCGAGCCCGGCGCGGGTTCCGATCTTGCATCACTCAAGACCAAGGCCGAGTTGGACGGAGACCACTATGTCATAAACGGTGCAAAAATCTGGACCTCCTATGCTCAGTATGCGGATTGGATTTTTGTTCTGGTGCGAACCAGTAATGAAGGAAAGAAGCAGGAAGGCATCACCTTTATCTTGGTCGACATGAAGTCCGAGGGAATCAAGGTGAACCCCATCATCGGTATCGATAATGAGCACAACCTCAATGAAGTTGAGTTCAACAACGTCCGTGTTCCCGTTGAGAATGTTGTCGGCGAGGTCAATAAGGGCTGGACAGTGGCAAAAGCCCTTCTCGCCCATGAGCGGACGGGTATTGCCGACGTCGCACAGTCTAAGCGCAATATTCGGTTGATCAAGGAAGCCGCGGCCAAGGAGATCAATGGGGGCAGACCCCTGATCGAGGATCCGGGTTTTCAGGCTCGTATTGCCGATCTGGAAATTGAGATCATGGCGCTGGAGTTCACCGATCTACGGACTATTGCCGCCATGGCCGCAGGTGGCTTTCCGGGGCCTGAATCATCCCTATTGAAGATCAAAGGCACCGAGCTTCAGCAGGCAACTCAGGAGTTGCGAATGGAATTGGCTGCCTACTATCAAGGTGTGTTGCCAAAATATATGAGTGAAGAAGACCTTGGCCACAGCTTTGGTCCGGAGGCACGGGTGTCCTACATGTATGGGCGTGCATCCACCATCTACGGCGGTTCGAATGAGGTTCAGCGAAACATTATTGCCAAGTACGTGCTTGGCCTAGAGTAAGAGACAGGACAAAACATCATGAATTTTGATCTCACAGAAGAACAGCAGATGATTCGGGATTCCATCGCCCGTTTTGTTCAGGATGATTACGACTGGGATACCCGGCGGGCAATCGCCGCCTCTGACAGTGGTATGAGCGACAAGGCCTGGTCAACGTTTGCCGAGCTTGGCTGGCTCTCCATTCCCTTCTCCGAGGAGGACGGTGGTTTTGGCGGCAATATCGTCGACACCATGGTGATCATGGAGGAGATCGGGAAAGGCCTGATAGTTGAGCCCTATTTTCCAACGGTGGTATTGCTGGGCGGGCTGTTAAAGCGCGCAGGTAACGAAGGCCAGCGCAGTGCGCTTATTCCCGGCATTATTGATGGCAGCGTTTTGGGTGCTTTTGCTTACCTTGAGCGTCAGAGCCGTTTTGAAATGGCAGACTGTCTTACCACTGCGACCGCCGAGGGAGATAGCTACACCATCAACGGCGAAAAAACTGTGGTATTCAATGGCATGAACGCCAACAAGATCGCGGTGTTGGCCAGAACCTCGGGACCCCAGAACGATCGTGAAGGACTTTCCTTGTTTGTCGTGGATGCTGACGCCGAGGGTGTCTCGCGTATTGAAGTGCCCATGATGGACGGACAGCGCTGTGCAAACATTCGGTTTGATAACGTTAAGGTGTTGGCTGATATGCGGCTAGGTACCGAGGGTGGCGCCATGGAGACGGTTGAGTCTCTTGTTCGAGAGGCGATCATCGCACTTTGCGCTGAAGCGGTGGGCTGTATGGGCACTCTCAACGCCAAAACTCTCGAGTACACCAAGACCCGTGAGCAATTCGGTACGGCGATTGGTTCGTTCCAGTCGTTGCAGCATCGCATGGTAGATACCATGATTGCCTACGAACAGGCCAAGTCGCTGCTGTTCAAAGCCGTCTGCGAGTTCAAGGAGGATCCCGCCAGTGCCGATCTGACGATCAATGCCCTGAAAGTGTTGATCGATCGAAATGGTAAGCAGGTTTACGGTGAGGCGATCCAGATGCACGGTGGCATGGGTATTACCGACGAGCTCGATATTGGTCACTACGCCAAGCGGCTGATGATGATCATTACAAGTTTCGGGGATGCGACCTACCATCGCGCTCAATATGCGGCCAAGGCCTACGCCGCATAACCACCTCTGGATCTGCAAAAGACCCGCCACGTGGCGGGTTTTTTTTGCTCGATATCAACCGCGGCCGGCGTGGGATAAACTTGCTCTCCGTCCAACTTGGATACTCGCTGAGCACGCGAGCATGAGTGAGAGTAGTGGATAAGCAGACGCGACTCGCCAGAACTATTTTAAATGGCTTCGCAGCCTACTTTGCCGAGTTTGAAAACATCACGCTCGCTGCTCGCACGCGTTTTGAAAATGCCGAGTGGCAGCTTATGCATGCGGCTTCGACCCGTCGTATTGCGCTTTACAAGGAGAAGGTGCTCGAGACCCTTGAGTTCGCGACCTATATTGCAGGAGACGAATTAACAAACTTCGATTTCTGGACCCAGACCCGTGCGATATACGCTGATCTGGTTCGTGGCATGACCAATTTTGAAATTGCCGAGACCTTCTACAATTCGATTTACAACGCGGTATTCAGTCATCGACGCATTCGAGACGAGCACGCTTTCGTTTTTTCACCTCAAGGAGATATGCCTCCGGTTGACGTTAGCAAGGTCGTTATGCGGTTCACTCGCAGGCGCGGCTTGGCTGGAGCCTTAGAGGATCTGCTTACCCATTACCAGCTTTCTATTCCCTATGAAGACAAAGCCCGTGATGTAGCCAGTATCGTAGCGGCGGTGGAAAAGCAGTTGGGCAACGATCTTGATCTGGCCAATCCATCTCTCGAAATTCAGGTGCTGGAACACCATTTCTATCGAAACAAGGCGGTGTACATCGTGGGGCGGATTGTTTCAGGGCGGAATCAAATGCCGATCGTGTTGCCCTTACTGCACAATAATGACGACGATTCGCCAGCGGTATATATCGACGCTATCCTTTTCGGCTCCGATCGGGTCAGCCTGTTATTTAGCTTCACTCGAACATACTTCATGGTTGATGCCTCGATACCCTCCCAATATGTACTGTTCCTACAGCAGTTGATGCCCAAGAAAGACACCTCGGAAATATATAGCGCCATTGGTCATCACCGGCACGGGAAAACCTTCTACTACCGCACGGCTTATCGCCACATGAGGGCCACCGAGGACGAATTTATTGTCGCGCCCGGGATTAAAGGGATGGTGATGACGGTGTTTACGCTTCCTTCATACGAGTTCGTATTCAAGATTATTAAAGATCGCTTTACTCCTCCAAAGGACATGACCCACGAGGCGGTGAAGAGCAAATATGACTTGGTAAAGCGTTGGGATCGGGCCGGGCGGATGGCCGATACCCAAGAATTTTCCAATCTTGTATTTGATCGTGCTCGGTTCTCCGAAGAGCTGATGGCCGAGTTATTGAATACCTGCCCGTCCCAGATTCATACCAGCGGCACAGCGCTCATCATCAAGCATTGCTATGTTGAGCGCCGCATGACGCCGCTCAATCTCTATCTTCAAGAGGCCACAGACGAGGAGGTGGAAGCAGTCATGGATGACTATGGCAAGGCAATCAAAGAGCTGGCGGCGGCCAATATTTTTCCCGGGGATATGTTGCTCAAGAATTTCGGCGTTACGCGCCACGGGCGTGTGGTGTTTTACGACTATGATGAGATCCAGCCACTTCTCGAATGCAAGTTCCGGCGGATCCCTCCGCCTCGGGATGAATTCGAGGAGATGTCGGGTCAGCCCTGGTATTCGGTTGGACCTAACGATGTGTTTCCCGAGGAGTTCAAGCTGTTCTTCTCAGGCAATCAGCGAGCAAGAAAGGCTTTTGATGCACTGCACAGTGATATCTATGACGCTGATTTTTGGACGGGGTTGCAGGCACGGATAGAGTCTGGACACGTGGAAGACTTTTTTCCTTATCCAAAGCGCATACGCTTTTCTCATCAAAAAACTGCGGAGGCCCACTAGTGGCATCGATTTATCTTATTCGTCACGGTCAAGCGTCTTTTGGGGCCGCGAATTACGATCAGTTGTCAGCGCTTGGTCAGCGTCAGGCTGACGTCACCGGTCAGTATCTTCAGACTATCGGATTGTTGATAGACGCCGCCTACAGTGGCAGTCTGTCCCGGCAGCTAGAGACCGCTCATCGCGTGATGGCCGGGCTAGACTTCCAAGGGAAGATCGAAACCGATGAGCGTTTTAATGAAATCAACAACGACGAGCAGGTGAAGGCGCTACTGCCGAAGCTTACTGCTCAGGATGAAGCCCTCGCAGACATTGCAAGTCGGGGCATGAAGTCCAGCAAGGATTATCAAAAGATAATCGCAGCGGTGTTCAACGCCTGGGTCGATCCGGATTGTGAGGCGTCGGATATCACCCCCTGGTCCAGCTATCGGGATGGAGTTCGCGACGCGATAGCAAATATCATTCGATCAGTAGGTAGTGGCAAGAATACGGCTGTTTTTACGTCGGGGGGCACCATTGCGACCGCTGTTGGTCTCGTGACGGGGGTAGGGCACGCCGGTTTCTACCAGTTTTATGAGCCGGTCATGAATTGCTCGATTACGCGTTTCATTTATTCTGGGAGTCGTATATCCCTTTCCAACTTCAATGATATCGCGCACCTCGAGCTTCTCGGTGCGCAGCTGTCGGAGTCACTGGTGACCTATCGATGATCCCGATTTGGCTTGTTCGGCATGGGGAGGCCGCAGCCAAGTGGGCAGAGCACCCGGATCCTGGATTAAGTGATCTTGGTCGTCAGCAGGCGGAGGCGGCGGCGGATGAATTAGAGGCTGTCATCCCAAATAATGTGCAGCTGGTTAGCAGTCCCAAGGCACGAGCCATCGAGACGGCGTTCCCTCTCCAGCAGCGTCGCGAATTGGCTGTAGAGATAGAGTCGGCGTTCATTGAGATTCAGGCGCCCGTGACGCTGGATCAGCGGCAGATTTGGCTGCGGGCCTTTATGAGCCAGCGATGGTCTGAGCAGAGTGCAGCTATTTGGTCGTGGCGAGAGCAGCTGGTGGACCAGTTGTCGCGATTAAGCCAACCAACCGTGGTGTTCACCCATTTTCTGGTGATTAATACGGTACTGGCGCATATCAGCGGCGACGAACGGACCGTTCAGCTGTGGCCTGATAATGGCTCAATCCATCATTTAGCCCTGGAGGCAGGCCAGTTAAACGTGCTGGGTCTCGGGCGGGAAATGACGACGATTGTTGGGTAATCAGCGGGTCTTGGGCCGCACCAACGCCTCTTGGGTTGTCGAGGCGAGAAGCTTGCCATCCCGATTCCACAGCTGACCACGATTGAACCCCCTGGCATTGCCTGCCCAAGGGCTGTCACATTCATACAGAATAAAGTCCGTGATGTCGGGTATTTCATGAAACCAGATGGCATGGTCGAGGCTGGCGACAACGTGGTCCTTATCCCACTCTTTTAATCCCTGTGGGTAAAAGCTGGTGCCCAGCAATGCGCAATCGCTGATGAGGGCGAGACCGGCCTGATGAATACGGGCATCGCTGATCAGCTCTCCGCGCACTTTGAACCAGTTTTGCTGTTTTTCTTGTGGCTTGCTGCTGCGCTGGGTAACCCTTACCCGATCGATCTGATACATGTCGCTAAACGTCGGATATGTAGAGCCTCTCATGCTCTCATCTTGAGCCTCGGGGAGTGGGGCATCGGGCAGGGGCTGACTGTGGGTAAAACCCGCTTCAGTGATTTGATAGCTGATTGATGTATTGAAGATAGCGGCGCCATTCTGACGAGCAACGACTCGTCGGGTCGCAAAGGATCTGCCATCACGAATGGGATCAACATCAAATTCGATAGGAATCGTGGGATCGCCTCCGCGCAGAAAGTAGGCGTGCATTGAATGGGCTAGCAGGGGACCTTCAACCGTTGCATTTGCCGCCAACAAGCACTGCGCCAGAACTTGGCCGCCAAAAATTCGCCCTTGGGGCTGGGGGCTCTGACCACGAAACCAGCACCGACCCACTTGCTCGGGATGTATCAGATCAATAACGTCCTGAAAGCTGTTCAACAGAGAGGTCTCCGAGCAGAGGTGATAACTTTACGCAGCAAGGCCAAAGAAAAATACGTCGAAATAGTCGATAGCGGCACTGTCCATGTCGTCGATGCGTCGCCAGCTCTCAATGTCCATCGAGGCGTTGATTGCCCCTTGGATCATATTTTGGGTGACCTCGATGTTGACGTCGCGCATGGTGCCTTGTTCTTTCCCTTGAGCGATAAAGCGGGTGATGAAGCTGTTGGCGGTCTCGGTCCGCGCCAGGATGCGTCTGCGAATCGGCGGAGGCAAGGCGGTAATGGTGCTGTAGCGAATGAGCGGCCCGAGATCCGAATTCTGAATACCAAAAATGCGCCGACAGGCCTCATCGAGCTTCGCCGCGGGCGAACTGTCTTTTGCAATGATCTCCTCTGACAGCGCATCGAGTTGATCTAATGAGAAATCGTAGCACTGTGTGAGCAATGACTCTTTATTGGTGAAGTGATAGTAGAAGGCGCCTTTGGACACCTGGAGGAATTCGGCAATTTCATCGAGCGATGTGCCATTAAAGCCTTTCTTATTGAAAAAGCGGGTCCCAGCTTTAAAAAAAGCTTCCTGCTTCAGTCGATTTTGCGCTTCGCGATCGAATCCTCGCGCGCTCAAGCCCGTCTCTACCGGAAGTGATGTCTCTCCGGGATGGTATTGGTAGGGTTTTTTTAACAAGCCGTGACTGACGATGTCCTGAACTGCCTGACTAGCCTGCATGGTGGTTTCGCTGGGCATTTCGTAGAGCCAATAGAAAGACCAATCGAGGGCGCCGATCAGGGCTCTGGTCGTTGATGTCGAGTGGCACGGTCGAATGGTGCCTTGATCGATGCCTTCCCGGATGTAGCCTCGCACTCGTTTGAACATCTCAAGGTACTCGGGAATCAAAGCATCCTGATGTTCTTTTTTAAGCGACGCGACTTCCAGAGGCGCTGCGAAGTAGTCACCTTCCCCTGCCAGTGCCTTTTGTATGGTGTCGATGTGGGCCTGCATGAAAAGGATGACACGCTCCAGGGGATCGCTGGTGGTTGCCTCAATTCGAGTAAGGTTTCGTTGTGTGTTGCGAAGAGACGCGCCGTAGCACTGAAAGATCAAGTCCTCTTTCGTTTTAACGTAGTAATACAGGCTCGTTTTAGTGAGCCCCAGCTTCTCGGCGACGTCGCTTAGCGTGGTTGATCGAGCGCCTTTGGTGTTAAACAACTTTGCGGCTCGCGACAGGATGGCACTGTGCTTTGCTTCGTGTTGAATACCGCGGTTGAAAGGAGAGCCGCTGTCTGAGGTGGATGCCACGTTGAGGAAATTCTCGAAATTCAATTTTTTGAACTTTAAGTATTTTTTTTGTCCGTGTCCATGCGATTGGGCATTACGCCCAAAATTCAAACTGTGCGACACTGCCACGAAGTCGGTTGGATACCTTTATTAATGAGTTCAACAGTTCTATTCGAGCAGCAAAATGGCATCGCGCGATTAAGTTTCAATCGCGCGGAAAAACATAATGCGCTTGGTCACGAGGAGCTAGCGGGCATTGAGAAAGCGCTGGAATCCATAGACGAGACCACACGAGTCCTTGTCGTGACATCGGAGAGCGGCAGGACCTTTTGCGCCGGCGCGGATCTCGGGCAAATCAACGAGGGCTTGCTGAGCGGCGAGCGTTTTCAAGCGGCGACCAATCTAATAGCCGGGTTGCCGATCCCAACGCTCTGCGTGATCAATGGCAATATCTTTGGTGGCGGCGTAGAGCTGGCGGTTTCCTGCGATTTTCGTGTTGCTGCCGAAGACATCATGATGCGGGTACCCGCTGCAGCAATTGGCTTGTGCTATCCCATCGATGGGATTGAGCGCTTGGTCAATCGACTGGGTGTCTCCTTGGCAAAACGTATTTTGGTTGCTGCCGAGGAATTTTCGGCCGCGGAAATGAAGGCCTTGGGTATTGTTAATTGGACTTCACCTGCCTCAGAGCTCACCGTTGTAGCCATGGAGTACGCTCAGCAGCTTGCGTCGGGAGCACCATTGGCGGTTCGGTCGATGTTGCGGATCATCGGAGAAGCAGAGTCTGGAAGTATTGACCGTCGGGCGGCGGATGAGTTGGTTGCCCTGTGTGCAGGCTCGAAAGACTTGAAGGAGGGTCTCGTTGCCCAGCGGGAGCGGCGAAAGCCCATTTTTACTGGCCAGTAGCTTCCGGGCTCTGGGGTAGAGCCGCTATTGCCTCGTTTGTAAGACGTTTAATTGTTTGGTGGTCACTCTCAAGTAGGGTTGCAGTATCCGTCTTGGGGCATGGTCGATAGAGTCGAGACGTTTTTCCTCAACACCCCTGCCTCGCAATGTCTGACAGAGTTTGTGCTAGTATCTGCGGCCCTCGATACTATCTCCATGCCGGTTATGTCCATCGCCGAAGACAAACTCGTCAAAATACGCGAGCAGGTGCAGCATCACCTGAACAGGTCTGCGCCCGCCGAATTGACTGAGGTCGAACGCGTTGCACTAGAAGGCCGAATCAAGGAGAGCCTAATACGTGAGAATGCAGTTATTGTTGCTCACTACTACACCTCACCCGATATACAGGCGCTTGCCGAGGCGACCGGGGGTTGTGTTTCAGATTCCCTTGAAATGGCGCGTTTTGGCAGGGACCATCCCGCCACCACGCTAATTGTTGCAGGTGTTCGCTTCATGGGCGAAACGGCCAAGATCCTGACCCCGGATAAAAGGGTCTTGATGCCTGACCTTGAGGCAACTTGCTCTCTTGATCTTGGCTGCCCGGTAGAGGAATTCTCGCAATTCTGTGATGCCCACCCGGACCGAGAAGTTGTGGTGTATGCCAATACGTCAGCGGCGGTGAAAGCTCGTGCCGATTGGGTGGTGACCTCGAGTATTGCCCTTGATGTCGCGGAGCACCTTGCGGATGAAGGTAAAAAAATTATTTGGGCTCCCGATCGTCATTTAGGTGACTACGTTAAGCGAGAAACCGGTGCGGACATCCTCATGTGGAATGGCGCCTGTATCGTACATGAAGAATTCAAGGCCCGTGGCATTGCCGATTTAAAACAGGTGTATCCTGACGCTGCTGTGTTGGTGCATCCGGAATCGCCTGCCCCAGTCATCGAGCTTGCCGACAGGGTTGGCTCGACAACTCAGATCATCAAGGCCGCTCGGGAGATGAAGAATCCGCAATTTATCGTTGCCACCGACCAGGGCATTTTCTTCAAGCTCCAGCAGGCGGCGCCCGACAAGCAGTTCATTATTGCGCCCACGGCAGGGGAGGGAGCTACCTGCCGAAGTTGCGCGAACTGTCCTTGGATGGCAATGAACGATTTGCAGCGACTCGTATCGGTATTTGAACGACCCGACAATGAAATAGAGGTAGATCCGACTCTGGGGCAGGCAGCCATGAAGCCTCTCGATAGGATGCTTGCCTTTGCTGCGTCACTTAACAACGGTGTTGTCGCGTCGCGATAACCCTGTGGCTTGGCTTGGACTAGCCCCTGTCCAGCGCCGCTCGCATGTTAATGACCTGACTGAGTCGCTCGTTGATTTGCGCGGATCGAGTGAAATCATTTCCCACCAGTTGCAGTGCATAGCTCAGCTGTCGCTGAGCAGCATCGAGATTACCTACCAGAATAAAATACTCCGCTCGCGACTGATGCAGGCCAATAATGTTGCCACTCAGACCCTGAACCTCGGCTAGCAGATACCAAAGCCCGGGATCGTTGGGTTTCAGGCGGGATTGAACCAATAAGATCTCTTCAGCGAGGTGCGGTTGCCCCCCTTGTTGCAGTACATGGGCGTAGGCCATGGTTAGCGGATGATTGCCCGGCGATACCCGCAAACGCGCCTCAATTTTTTTTGCCGCGGCGTCGGCTTTGCCTTTTGCCAGAGCTATATCAGCATCGGCAAGTACATACTCGATACGCTGTTCGTTCTCCGCCCAAATTCCGTCCAGTACGAGAGCAGCCTCGTCGGGTCTTCCCGCCTGTGTTAGGGCCAGTGTGAGGCCGTAACTAGCGGCCTCTCTTGATCGCGGATTACCCTCTATCTGATTTTTAAAAATAGTCACCGCTTCCTCAGGCGTATCGGCGAGAGACACGGCGACCCGGGCGCGCATGAGTTGATATTGGAGGCTAACCGGTCTGATGCGTTTCGGGTACTGCATGGCGCGGGTGCGTGTGTCTGCGATTCGTTTTTCAGACAGCGGGTGGGTGCGAAGAAATTCGGGTAGCCGATTGGCGCTGCTGTAGCGGGTGGTGGCCAACATCCGCTCAAACATGGCGGGTGCGGCGTAGGGATCCATACCCGCGTCATAGAGCAGCCTGAGTCCAATCCGGTCTGCTTCAGCTTCATTAGCGCGGCTGTAGCGGAGCTGCTGATCCTGCAGCGCGGCTTGGGTGGCTGTCATGGCAGCGAGACCAGCGTCAGTCCCGGCTGTCGCCGCTAATAAAATACCTGCAAGCAGGCCAGCAATATTGAGTGGGGACTGGCTTTGGGCCATCTCCACACCACGGGAAAAGTGACGCTGGGATAGGTGGGCAATTTCATGAGCGATAACCGTTGCGAACTCATCTTCGGTCTGGGCATATTGGAACAGCCCGGTGTGCACCCCGATGATACCCCCGGGAACGGCAAACGCGTTGATATTTGGGTTATCGACGATGATTAGTTCCAGACGCCGATCCTGTAAGTCGCTGTGAGTGACCAGATCAAAAACCATTGACTCCAAATAACTGTAGAGAAGAGGGTCATTGACGGTGGGGGCTTGACGACGGAAGGCCTTTAACCAGTCCCGACCTAAGTTGTACTCGAATTCCGAGGAAAACAGACTGGTACTGGATTCCCCAAGATTAGGTATTTTCAGATCCTCGGTGACCGGTTTGCCAACCGTCGGAAAGAAAAGACTGAGGCATAGCAGGATGCCACTCCAGAAGGCTAATGGTCGCTTTAATACTTGCAGACGTGTCGGCATAAGCGCACTTTATCGCAACTGGGCTCATAGTGATGACATCAATGAGGCCAGCTTTAGTAAATATTCAGGATCTGTCCTGTTTGGTTGATCAAGCCGGTATACTGGGCTGCGCCGAAAATGGATTTTGGTGATAACTCAATGACCTCAACCCAACCCGACAAGCAGATTGATGCCCGTGGACAACAGTGCCCGATGCCCTTATTGATGGCCAAGCGCGGCCTGCGTGAGCTGGAACCGGGGATGGTGTTGGAATTACTGGCCACCGATCCGAGTTCTGCACGAGACCTGCAATCTTTGCAGCGGCTTGGGGGTCACAAGGTTGAAACGGAAGTCTCTGAAACTGGCATTTATCGTCACACCATTACCAAGGCCTGACTATGCTGGACGTCCTCAAAAAATGGTACCACCAATATTTTAGCGAAGAGGAGTCGGTGCTTCTCCTCCTGCTGTTGTGCGCCGGTTTAATTATTTTGGTCACAGTGGGCGATATTCTCACCCCGGTATTCATTGCGGTCATCTTGGCTTATTTGATGCAGGGCATCGCTAACCGGTTGCAGCGCTCGGGCTTATCCCCGCGGGTGGGTGTTGCTGTCGCCATGGCGCTGTTCATCAGTTGTTTCTTTGGGGTGATATTGGGTTTGTTGCCACTCGTCTGGCGACAGTTGGGCAGTCTCGCCAAGGAAGCGCCGGCAATGGTTGAGCGTGGCCGACAGGCGCTCTCGGTGTTGCCTGAAAATTATCCATCCCTGATCAGCCAGCAACAGATCAACCAGGTGATGAATGCCATTCAGAGTGAGATGGCGCAGTTAGGTCAGATTGTGGTGGCTAAAGGATTTAGCAGCATTCCGGGGCTCCTCGCACTACTGGTTTACATGGTGCTCATTCCCCTGCTGGTATTTTTTCTGCTTAAGGATCGAGAAAAAATAATGGCTTGGGGAGCGGGATTTCTACCGGCACACCGACCCCTTCTCAATGACATCTGGGCACAGATGAACCGGCAATTCTCCAACTACGCCCGGGGTAAGGTCATTGAAATTGTCATTGTTGGAGTGGTGAGTTACGTCACCTTTAAAATTCTTGGATTGGACTACGCGGCTCTGCTGGGTTTACTGGTTGGATTGTCGGTGATCATCCCTTACATCGGTGCTGCATTGGTAACGATCCCCGTTTTGATGGTGGCTTTTTTCCAGTGGGGTCTGACGGAAGATTTCTACTGGGTGTTTTTCTCCTACGGCATGATTCAGGCCCTTGACGGTAACGTGCTGGTTCCGCTTTTGTTTAGCGAGGCGGTCAACTTGCATCCCATCGCGATTATCGTTGCGGTGCTATTTTTTGGCGGTATATGGGGCGTTTGGGGGGTCTTTTTTGCAATCCCTCTGGCGACGCTCATTAGCGCGGTCGTGACCGCATGGCCTACAGCCTACAGGGAACATCAGACCTAGATAGCTGTCTCATTCACGTCAATTCTAAAGTTTGGAGAATATCATGGACGCAAGCTCTCGGCCCGCCTCGCGATATAGAAAGCTGCTGTTTGTTGCTGGTGCGCTGTTGCTAGTGCTTATATCGGGGTGCGATCAAAAAGCAGCTACTGACAGTGAAAGCGACGCAGCTGCAGAAAAGCAGCGCGTCATTCAAAGCCCAAACGACACCAGAGCCTATCGAGCAGTGACACTTGAAAACGGGATTGAGGTGTTGCTGGTTTCAGACCCGGCGGTAGAAAAATCGGCGGCTGCGCTCAGCGTTGGTGTTGGACTAATGTTTGATCCGATGGCCTATCAAGGAATGGCACACTTCCTTGAACATATGCTTTTTATGGGGACCGAGGCCTATCCGGATATCGACGGTTACATGACCTATATCAACGAGAATGGTGGTTCCAGAAACGCCTACACTTGGCTCGATATCACCAACTACATGTTTGAGATCAAGAATAGCGCTTACGAGGGGGCATTGGATCGGTTCTCACACTTTTTCAAGACCCCGCTGTTGGACCCGGAATACATCGAAAAAGAAAAGAGTGCGGTCAATGCGGAGTGGTCCATGCGTCGGGAAATGGATTACTTCGGTATGTTCAAACTCGGCCGCGGTTTCATGGGCGATCACCCAGCCAACCGGTTCCTCATAGGTAACCTTGAGAGCCTGGCCGATAAAGAGGGATCAACACTGCACGACGCCACGGTAGATTTTTATCAGCGGTACTACGGTGCCGACATCATGAAAGTGGCTCTGGTCAGTGATCAGGGTTTGGGTCAGATGGAGGTTCTGGCTGAGCGCTATTTTGGCGACATTCCCGTTAAGAATATCGAAAAGCCTGCAGTGACCACACCACTTAATTTTGATGAGGCGGCGGGTAAGTTGGTGCGCTATGTGCCCCTCGAAGATCAGCGCATGCTGCAGCTGGATTTTTTCATCGATGCAAATAACGATCAGTTTCGTGTAAAGCCCAATCGCTATCTCTCGTATATTTTGGGGTCAGAAATGCCTGACACGCCTGCCAGTAAGCTCAAAGAATTGGGCTGGGCGAGCAGTCTCATGGCAACGGCGTCGCCAAATGAATTTGGTAATTACGGCACTTTTAGTATTCAGGTCGACCTCACTGAGGCTGGCATGGCCCACCGTGAAGAAATCACTCATGTGATCCTCGGCTATTTAGAGATGCTGCGTGCAGAGGGAGTGGACGATCGCTACGCAGAGGAGTTACGAACCTCCCTCGATAATCAGTTTCGTTTTCTGGAGAAGATAAACGACTTCTCTTACGTATCCTCGCTTGCCGCCTCTTTACAGAACTACCCGATTGAAAATGTCATCAATGCGCCGTTTGTTTTCGACGGCTTTGATGCCGATGCGGTAAACAGCGTGTTGGCGCAGCTTGTGCCCGAGCGGATGAATGTGTGGTACGTCTCGAAAGACGAACCCGTTACGGAGACGATGCATTTTTATGCGGGGCGTTACGCGGTGGAGCCACTTCAAATCGCGTCCACCGACGAGCAATTGGCCCTGGTCAGCGAATATGGATTAAGTCAGCCAGCATTGAATACGCTGTTACCCGAGTCGTTTGAGGTGGCTCACGGGCCGGCAACGCCGGAGAAGCTGATATCGACCGATGGGATGGAAGTCTGGCTTCAGGGGAGTGAGACCTTCCCCGAACAGCCGAAGGGGTTTACGCAGGTTTACCTGAATACGGATACCCGCGAGGCAGATGCTGCGTCAGAGGTGATGTATGCCCTCTGGACGGATCTCTACAATCTCAGCCAGATGACACTGTTCACGGAAGCATCGATTGCCGGCATGAACGTGGGCGCATCCTCGGGCTTCGGGCTTCGCTTCACCGTGTCGGGGTTTACCAACAAGCAACCTGAACTCTTAAAACGAGCCGCCGAGGCACTCAGAATCCAACCAACATCACTTGAGTTAGAACAGGCGGTGGACCGCTATCTGCGGGGGCTTGAGAATGCCAGATATGGTTTTGCGGTGCGGCAGCTTTTCCCGGCGGTGCAGCGGCTTACACAATCGGGTCAATACAGCCGAGACAGCCTGATAGCGGCGGCGAGCGAGGTTACTCCGGAGTCGTTGCGGGAGTTTATTGAGCAAGAACTCTCTACATCCTATGTACGGATCTATCTCTTTGGCAATTACAGCGCGAGCTATGCGACGGAATTAAGCGAATTGCTGACATCAACGCTGTCCGCAGGGGATAACGCGGGTTATGTGAGGCCAAAGGTCTACGCCCCTCAGAAAGGGGACCGGATCGTTTATCAGGAAGAGCTTCCCATCGAAGATTTGGGCATGCTGTATTTATTTGCCGCACCTGAGCCATCAATCGAAAATTTGGCGCGGGGCGAGCTGGTGAGCGCGCACTTATCGAGTCGCGCCTTTAACCAGCTGCGAACTGAAGAGCAGCTTGGCTATGCTGCCGGTGGCTTTGCCACCGAGCTGGGTGATTATCCGATGTTGGGTCTGTACATTCAGACTCCCGTAAAAGCGCCGGTGGATATGCTTGCGCGCTTCGATGCCTACCGCACTGAATTTGCCAAGGATTTCGATTCTCTTACCGAGGAGGATTTCGAGCGAATCAAGGCTGGGGTGCTGACCACGCTGACAGAACCGCCTAAAAATCTCTCGGAAGAGGCGTCGCCATTCGTGAGCGACTGGACGCGGGAACGGTACAGTTTCGATACCCGCGCACGTCTTATAAAAGCGGTTCAGGCGGTCAGTTTGAGTGAGGCTCAGGCTTACTATCGTGACACGATGCTTACGGAGGATAGCGGGCGCATTTTGATTCAGCTCAAAGGAACCAAGTTTGCTGACGCTCCCTTTGCAGCGCTCCCCGATGGAATCGTGGTTGACGATGTGGACGCGTTTCATCAGCAGATGCCCGCTCAAGATCGGTAATTCTCGCCAGCTAAATGTCTGTCCGGGGGAGCTTGATGGCACATCCCCTGGGGAGGCGTTGGACACCGAGCATGCGTTGCCGTTGATCTGACTGATGCCCCGCTTCAGCGTAAGAAGGGGCATTTTTTTGCATTTATAATAGTTCTAAAAAGGAACTT